>MDTG01147499.1_pt1 | contig 13773 bp, 8 predicted proteins | sample 811421 | NCBI WGS metagenome assembly MDTG01 (sample SAMN05326645, study PRJNA326480) | marine metagenome | isolation source: seawater | place: Pacific Ocean: South East | collected 2011 | reverse complement strand
GGGGGGGGGAAATCGTTATTTTTTAAATCCATTTCTATTTTTTTTCAAAAAAAATTTACAAATTTTAAAATTGAAAAATTGAGACCACACTTTTAAATTTTAACTTTATGTTTTTTAATTGGTATATATATAATCTAAAAGAATAATATAATCTAAATATATACAATTTTATGGTCTTAAAAAATGTAAAATCTTCATTTTTGAAATTTGATAAAAAAGTCAAAATTAAATTTCTAGGGTTTTTTAGAGTATTTGAAACGCATTAAAATTGAAAAATATTAGTTTATAATTATTATATTTATAAATAATTTATTATGAATAATGAAATAAAAGAAGTTTTGAATTTATTAATAGATAATGTTGAGGAAAATATTATTAATGAAAATACTAAAAAAATAAAAGAAAAATTAAATGAAATAACTAACAATGAAGTAGATAAAAACATAACAACTTGGTATCATTTGAAATTGGATGATGTAGAGTATATTTTAGTTGGAGAAGAACATAAATTAAAAAGCTCAGATATAACTTTTTACGATATATTTAAAGACTTGTTGAATGATAGTAGATTTGAAATAGATCTATATATAGAACATTTAATTAATAGCAAGTTTTCTACAAAAAATATTAATAATCAAGATATACATATTTATGATGAAGATGATGATGTGTTAGGTAATATTCAAGATTTATCAGAAAGTCGTAGTGACAACAATGAATTAGCTAAAATTCATTGTTGTGACCTTAGAAATAATGGGGCTTTATATTTATTAGAAAATTGTGATAGTTATACTAATAAAATGAATGAAAGCAATTTTACTAAGCTATGTAATTGCATTACCTATGGATATAAACCAAAAAGAAATGATTTGCAATTAAGTTTTTATGATGATTTATTAAAATTGATAGTTGAAAGTCAAAATTCTAGCAATTACTTTAATAGCAAACAAATAAGGAAACTAGATAAGAAATATGTAAAGTTTTATGAAAGATATTTAAAAATTTTTAGAAAGTTTTATGATATTGAATTTATTAAGACTTTAATAGAGAAACCTAATATTGAAGTTGATGAAATATTAAAAACATGCTATTCAAAAATAAATGATAACTATACAATTTTAAGAATGTTAAAGCCTTATAAATCAAAATTAAGAATTGCATATCTTGGATCTATGCATGTTTCTAGGATAGTTAATTTCTTTTTTAAAAAATGTGATAATATACAAATAATTGATCATTTTGAAGGTACCGAAAAATGTTTGCATTCAGAAATAACTGAAAAGATGTCAAATAATGAGAAAATAGATTTTTTAAATGAAGAGTATGTTAGATCTATTTAATTAATATATTTTTATTGGAAAATTAATATTGTGCTTCTGTTCACTATTATTAAATAATTCTTGGCCTAGAAGCATGTGGAATTTCTATTAAAATTTTATTTTCTATATAACTCGATATGTCATTAGGATAATTATTTACTTGCATAAACGTCAATAAATCTTCTAATTTTTTTACTTTTTCAGTATTTATCATATATGTTTTATCTAATTTTATAACATTACTATTTGACTCTATATCTTTACTAGATATAAATATTTCACAAAAATTTCGTTTTCCTATTTCTTCTGAAGGTATCAAATAAAGGTAACTTTCATATTCTGTCCATAAGTCATAACATCTTTTACAATCTGGACATTTTTTTTTTTTCTTCTGGAGTTAAATCAAGACGACCTTTAAATTTTTCTTCTATTTCATTTATTTTTTTTATTAACCCTAAAGCAATCCTAGATCTCTGACTATTCTTCAGTGGCAAAAGTCCACAATCAATATGTGATATATTATCTTCGGGATCAACTTCTACATTTGGTTTTATTTCCCCGTCTTTAAAATACCGTTCTGGATTTATATTTCTATATGCATACTTACCTTTTGGTATTACTATATTTTTACATAAAGTAAATGCACCTATTTCCATTACTTCATTATTTTCAAGCATTATAGCTAATGATAATAAAATGTCTTCTGATAAATAAATACCTATTTTTCCTGTATCTATACATTTACGAACTTGGCTTCCTAAATCAGAATATAAACTTATTTTACCTTTAGGAACTGACCTATATATTATCTTTTCATCGTCCATAATTTTGTATTCTATTCTTTTTTCTTTTAATAATTCAATAAATTTATTATCTTCATCAGAAATTCTTAATGATTTAGCAGTAGAGGATAAAGAAATTGATCCACCAGATTGATTTTTTAAATTTAAATATTTTGATTTGTATTTTAAATATTTACTTTTATACATATAATAAGCTAATAAAAAATATTTCTATTTAATTTTTACTGGTCCATTAATATCTCGCTTTTGATTATTATTGTGAGTGCGTGTCTTTTGCCTCCTTAAAGCTACAATAGATGTAACTTTAACTTTAGTTTGATGTTTTTTTTCTTTACTCTTTGTTTTTCCCATGTTTTTTATTTATTATTATAAAATGTAATATTTTAAATTTCAATTTTTTATAAAGTAGTAAATTCAGTCAATTCAATATCTGACATAATTTCATCCCATTCCTGATCAATATTTGAATAGTCATAATATTTTTTTCTAAAGCAACAACAATACTTATTTAGAAATGTTAAATACATAAATTAACTTAAGAACTATTTTTTAAATTAATTTATTTTAATAAAATTATCATCCATTATATAAAAATTATTATCAATTTTATTATATTTTTTTTTATGTAAAATGGGAGCTTTTATAAATTTTTCATAAATATTTTTAAACATTTTTGATTTTAGTTCGGACACAGATTTAGAATTTTTAGCTAAAATAGAATGAGGGCTATAATTGATTTCTAATAAATATGGTTTGTGGTCCTTAGATATAATAAAGTCATAACCTAATAATTGAAATTCAGAGAAATAAAATGACCTTCCAAAAAAAAGATTGTTTTTTAAGTGATGATGAATATCTGAGACGGCTTTTAGAATTTTGTCAAAATATAAGTTATGATCAGGATGTTCAGAAAATGGCATATTTAAATTTTCATGAGTGTCTGTATTTTTTAGTAAAGATGTATTAGTTAGTAAGGTTCTAAGATTATTATCAAATTTATATTTTTCAGGCGCTAAACGTATTACACCATCTTTATATAAATATGTATAAAATTTATTATTTATAATTTGATGTACTATATAAATTCTTATATCCCATTTTCTTTCATTTAATAAATTTGTTGGAATACTTTCCTGAGCAATTAATTTATTATTATTTATTAAAGAAATAGGATTATTTACAATATTAATATTATAACCACAACTTCCTAATACTGGCTTTATATAAAATTGCTTATCTTTAATTTTATTTGAGAATAATTTATAATACCATAGATTATTTTTAGTAATTGTAAGAGGACAATAGCTTTTATATTTAAATAATTCAGCATATCCTAGCTTATCACATAGAATATCTAAATTAACGCTGGTTAAATAGGTCATAACTGAAGATTTATAATTAAACGAAAAATTATAAGAACTTATAGCATAATCTGCATCATAGTCATACATTAAGAATTTTAAAATATCTTTACCATAATATATATTATTATATTGACCATTTTTAATTTTATCTAATTCTTCATCTGTATAATAGTAGTATATCTTTTGAGTCATCTGTACAATAGATGTAAATATTATAAATATATACTACCTAAAAAAAATTGATATTTAAACATATTGGAAATCCCTCTAAGAGTAATTGAGTGGGATTTGTATACAAGCACGTATGGCCGAGCGGTCTAAGGCGCTGCATTCAAGCTGCAGTCTTCGGGCGTGGGTTCGAATCCCACTGCGTGCACAATTCCCACCTGCTCGTGTAGCTCAGTTGGTTAGAGCGTTGGTCTTATGATTTTATAAGATAGCCAAAGGTCGACGGTTCGAACCCGTCTACGAGCAAAAATAAGAATAGTATAAATGGAAAATACGCCAGCATTTTAAGCAGGAAATTGAAGTTCAAGTCTTCATTCTTATCTAAAACAAATAACTGTTCCGGAGAGGTCAAACGGATCGCACTTAAATCGCGACGACATTTGTCTACACTGGTTCGAATCCAGTCAGTTATCCAAATAAGAATAGTGTAAAGGTTAGCACACCGCAACTATAATTCATGCGGTAGATGAAGTTCGATTCTTCATTCTTATCCAAAATATCAACTTTCAGAAGTTTATCAGTTCATAGCTGATGATATTTATTATATAAATTTTATAATTTTATAAGATTTATTTAACAACCTTTATTATCATCATCGTCAATAATTTGATTTATAATTACATTATTAACTAAAGGATTATCATTTAATTGAGACAAAATATCTGGATTCAGTCTATCAGATTCTTCCTTACGTAATTTTGGTGCAGTATATTTAGATGTTAAATTATAATTATTATATTGTGAATTATCAGTAGAAACCATAGGTTCTCTATATATATTTGTAGGATTTTTTAAATCAACATCACCAATAATGTTTTTACTAGGAATAACATCATGTTTTCTATTTGTTGGCTCAGGTAAAACAAGGGATTTTTGTTTTTTATCATCAATTACCATATTTTCTTCAGCCATATAAGTTCTAGGACCAGTATCTCCTAAAACACCGCCATATCTTAATATTTGATATAATTGTCTTAAAGTCTCAGGAGCATATTGTTTATTAGCTAAATATCCTGTAGATTGTTCAATATTAGCGTTTGTTAAGTGAGTGTTATAAGCAACCATATCTTTAAGTGTTTCTGCAGGAACATCTCTGGGATTAAATGTTATTGATTTATTTATAACACCTTGAGCAACACCTAAATCATAAGTATTAATTAAAAAGTCTTTAAGAGTTTTGTCAGGGACATCTAAAGGATTAAATGCTTTTGGTTTCACAACATCATTCATAACATGTCCGGATCTTTCTGGATATATAGTTTCTTCTTTAATAGTATGTCTTGTGGTGTCATTGCTATTATAATAATTTGGTTTATCAATAGAATGTTTAACATTTAATTCATTGTTATTATGTGTGGTGATTTGTCTATTTGTAGAATTAGGTAAGTCATTTGGATTAAATGCTTCACTACGATTAACTTCATAGCGGGTATTAGATATATCTTTATTATAAGCTAAATCTTCTCTTTGAGTAGATTGCAATATGTCATTTGGATTATATGCAGTAGATGAATTCTCGATACCTTTTGCATATCCACCTTGTTCAATATCTAAATCTTGTCTAGTTGTAGGATTTGCTAAATTATTAGGGTTATAAGAAACTGTGAAGTTTTCATGAGCTTTTGTATTTCCTCCATATTCAGTATGAGTAGTTTCTTGTCTAATTGTAGGATTAGTTGTATCATTTGGATTGTACGATATTGTGAAATTTTCATTTGCATTAGTATTACCAGTATGCTGAGAGTAAGAATTTTCTTGTCTAATTGTTGGATTGGTTGAGTCATTTGGATTATAAGAGGTATTTTGATTTTGTACTCCTTTAAAATAACCGGCCTGCTCAGTAAAGCCTGTTTCTTGTCTAATAGTAGGATTAGTTGTATTATTTGGGTCATATGATGTATTTTGGTTTTGTACTCCTTTAAAATAGCCAGCTTGTTCATTAAATCCAGTATCTTGTCTAATAGTAGGGTTAGTTGTATCATTTGGATTATAAGAAGTATTTTGATTTTGTACTCCTTTAAAATAGCCACCTTGATCAGTATATGACATTTCTTGTCTTATTGTGGAATCTAATATATCATTTGGATTGTATGATACAGTAAAATTTTCTTGTCCTTTGGCATATCCAGATTGAATTTTATTAATTTCTTGTCTAATAGTAGGATTAGCTGTATCATTTGGATTATATGATACTGTAAAATTTTCTTGTCCTTTTGTGTATCCTGCTTGTTCGTTAAATGATGTACTTTCTCTATTAGTGGTGTTAGTTGCATCGTTTGGATTAAATGAAATTGTAAAGTGTTGATTTGGTATAGCATAACCTGCTTGCTTTGCATGTTCAATATCTTCTCTTCCTGTCGGATTTGTTGTGTCATTAGGATTAAATGATATTACTTTTTCAAAACCTTTTGTATATCCAGCTTGATCATTAAATGTGGTGGTTTCACGGTTCGTTTGTCTTGTAATATCATTTGGATCATATGATTTATTTGAATTTTCTAAACCTTTAGTATATCCTGCTTGGTCATAAAATTGAGTAAGTTGTTTTTTAGTTGTTCTGGCGGTATCTCTAGGGTTATATGATTTATGTGCAGGTTCAGATCCTTCCACATAACCTGATTGTTCATTGTAAATAGTAGTTTGTTTGATTGTTTGTCTTGCTAAGTCATGTGGGTCAAATTTAACTTTACTTAATGAAAACTTATGAGGATGGGTAATATGTTTTTTATCTTCTGTGCTTTCTCTTCTTGTTGTAGGTAATTTATAACATGTTTTATCTGTAGCTTTCTTGACAAGATATTGTACATTAGATGGATCATAAGAATGTGTTTCTTTGTTTGATAAATTAACAATTTGTTCATTTTTACCAGTCATTTTTTGGTCGGAATGAGCAGGGCCAATAACAGGTCTGCTATTTTTACGTTTATTATCTTTAAGGTAATAATTAGGTTTACTCTTTGGCTTTTTATGTTCTCCTCCAGACTTCATCATATTTTGTGGATTTAATTCCATTGTCTTTTCAGGTCTTCTTTTATAAACTTTACCAATAGTTTTACCTTCACTACCTTTTTGACCCGGAATAATTACTCCTTCATATGACTCTTTTGGTCTATCTGCTGATCTTAATTGATCTGTATTTTTTGGCAGTGGTCTAAAATCTTCTTGTTTGCCACCATCAGGTCGTATAGATTGATTTGCTGGCAAATTTAAGCCTGGACCAACGTAATCTTGTTGAAATGGTAGTTCATTACGTCTTTCTTTACCTGGCTGATAGTATGATTGAAGAACGTCAGTGTTACTTTTCATTCCATTTACGAGATTTACATCTTTTTGCATTTCACTAAAATTTTCTTTTAACACTTCTTTTTTTGGTTCAAAATTTTTGGAAGATCCAGAAAATAAATCAACTTTATGAGTTAAGGTTTGTTCATTGTAATCATTTATCATTTGTTTTTTTGAAAAATGAGGAGTCATATTTGAGTGAATAAAATCTTTATTATCTGTCATACCATATGTCATATCATTTGTTTTGGTATCAAATAATGAATATTGGCTACCAACTGCCAAATTTCTTTCAATTAAATTAAATTTTGTTCTATCATGGTTATAATTAGAACTTACATTTTGTGGTTTTTTATCATTATCAAAAGATAAGGTCTTAAATTGATCTTCAAATGACATATTACTGTCACTTAATGAATTATTAAAATTTTCAGATATTTTTAGGTTATCTAAATTTGAAACATTTTGTTCATAAAATTGTGAATTCATATCCTTATAATCAGATGACATATTATTTATTAAATTAATACTATTATTTATAATATTGGTTTTTTTAGAATCTAAACTTTTTTTTACCATATTATTGTTTTCAATAGAATTATTAATTTTATTAAAATGTTTTATATTTGAGTCATTATAATAAAGATCAATATCATGTTTTTTTTGTGATTTATAATTATCTTTATCTTGAATTTTATATGTTTTATTAATTTGATTGCCAATATATGCTAGCCCTCCTATTATTCCTAATTCCATTATATAATATATTATACATTATATAATTAAGATTCATTTTCAATATCTACATTATTTATTGATATAAATTTATTAGAATATAAATCCTTAGCTTCTAATCTTGTATTTCTGCCAGATCTAGAATTTATTTCTTGATCTTTTAAAATAGTTTTATTATGTCCATTAAAAACATAATCCACAGGATTAGTAAGAGGATAATCTACTTGCAATGATATAGTAGAGAGACCACGATAGTCATCAATAGGGTGTTCTAAACGAGTATGTTCATAATTTAAAAAATTATCACATAAGACACTTTTTTGTAATTCTCTTTGTAATTTTTTATTTTTTTCAGTCATAGTTCTATTTTGTGTTGCTTTTGATGCAGGTCTATCAAAATTTTTGAGAACAGATTCTATTTCAGCTCTATCTCCTAAGGTTTCACCTTTTGAAACTTCAGAAGAATTTTCAACTCTATTGTTTCTTGATCCATTTAATGCATGGCATGATTTTTCATTATCATTTTGCCCTCCATATAATCTATAATTACCTGGTCCAGTAGTTTGCTTAACTAATTCTTCTTGAAGGTTACCGTCATAATTTAAACGTGAAAAATGACAAGACATTATTCTATAATATAATTAAAGATAATAATATTACTATATTTAATTAATTTCTATATATAATTTTTAAAATCCAGCTGATTTTGGCATTTTCATATTTGTTGGAACAATATCTCTATCACAGATATATGGATTTGCAGGAATTCCAACATTGCATCTTTTTTCTTTAGAGTTAGGGCACGCAGTGTGTTTGTCATGGTTACATTTTGTTGCTTTTACTAAATATAATAAGTCACTTTCTATATCAGTTCTTTTACCAATTGCTTTCCATGTATTTGGTAAAGTTGCATTTTCATTTTTTGAACATAATTCTGTATTAAGATCATTCTCATGAGCTCCAATATATAATCTGTTTTCAGCAGGTGTAACACTTTCCTTTAACTTTAATTCATATTGACATCCGTCGTATAACAATCTATTATATGATCCAGACATTTCTATATATATATTTATTAATATTTTTTTTTTTAGTTATTTAAAAAAACTAAACTTATTTTTTATCTAAATTTCTTGTATCAATTCCGCCTCTATTAAATGGTAATACAGTATCAGAATTGTAATCTTTAAACATATATTGAAATTCATAATTAGATAAGTCAGTTTCTCTTACAGTTTTTTTATCATCACGAGAATTTTTACCATATCTTAAATCCTTAGCAATATCTTGATCTCCAAATCCACGACCATTACCTTTATATCCATTAGCAATATAACTTCCACTATTAACTGTTTCTCTAACTTTGCTACTTGTTAAATTAAAATTTCTATAGTCTTTATTTTTATTGCCATTATCAATATCTAAACTAAATGTATTTTTTTTTTTATAAGTATTTTCGGATTTTAATAAGTTGGTTTCAAGATCAACGTTAGTGCTTTGAAAATTTTGACTGGTTGGTAATATACCAGGCACATATAATACCTTATTTATTTCAAGTTCCCTATCAAATGCAGTGTCATTATATTTTAATTTTTCTTTTATTTCATTATTATCACACATATTATATAGATTTTCTAGATATTATTTTTTCTATTATTTTTTATTTATTATTTTATTTATTTTATTTAATATTATATGGAGTCACAACTCTCAAATAACTTTAGTCAATTTAGTAATTTATTAACCAATTCAAATACTCCAGATATTTCAGGTAATATAAGTGATAATGATAATTTGCTGAATAAAATAGGAAATAGAATATTAAGTAATATTGAAAGGAATAATATTGGTCCACCTGGTCCTCAAGGTTCAATAGGTCCTACTGGTCCTCGTGGTAGCATTGGTCCTATGGGACCGCAAGGGCCAAGTAATGGACCTCCAGGTCCTATGGGACCTCAAGGTATTCCTGGTAAAAAAGGAGATAAAGGAGATAGAGGACCACCTGGTAGAATGAATACAGCTGAAATAAATCCACATGATGTCGTAAATATTAGATCAAGTCTTTTGCCTGATTTTTATTATATAGAAACTGATCAAAAATTTGGAGTTAGAAACCAAAATCCTTCTGCGTTATTTGATATAAAAACTAAAAATGATAATTCTTATGGGCTGAATATTAGTAGAGATTCTAAAACAGCACAATTTTCTGGATATATTACAACTGAAGATAATGCTGTATTAAACTTAAATGAAGATGTAATTATTACATCAGGTGAAACGCCAAGTAAATTTAAGAATATTGAATATAAAGAATCAAAAGGAGACTCAATAGAAATAGGTAATGGAAAGGTATTAAATGAGCTAGATATATTTTTTGCAAAGACAAATAATTTGACAAATACAAATGAAATAAATTCTAATACTATAGTTGCAAATAATATAACTGCTAAACAAGATATAAATTCCATAAATGTTAGTGCGTCAGATGTAACAAGTTCTAATGCAAATATTGGAAATATTACATCTTCATATATTTATACATCAGATGGAGATGTAACAGTATCAAATTGCACTGCAAAAAAAGGAACTATAGATTATGCTAATATAAATGACGGCATTATAAATGCAGAAGATGTAAAAACAAAAACACTATTTGCAAATGATACAAAAACAGATAATTTATTAATTAGTAACAATGGAGAAGTAAATTTTAGTATTGGAAATAATTTTGTACCAGATACATCTGATGATAATTTTACTACTAATATAAAAAACAAGTCCTTAAGGACAGAGAATATTAATAATAAAAATTCATATTCTTTATTAGTTGATTCAACAGATATATTTGCAAAAAACACTGACTCAAAAAATATAAAGTCAAATAATGTAATTATTGGAAGTGACAATATAATAAATAATGAGGATGTGCAAAGTATGTCGACGTTAGCAGAAGTAAATAAAGACACTGCTATAAACTATACTAAGATAAAAGATGGTAGTATTTTAACTAAATCAAATGTTAGCAAAATGTCTAAGACAGATGATTTAATAATAACAAATGATGGAGTAATATATTTTTCTGATATAAATTTAGATAGACATGTAATTGATCGTTTTAGAGGAATATCAGGTAAACAATATGCCATTTTAAATGTTTTTCCAATGAATCAAATTGCTATTAATATGATAAATAATTATTTAACTCTTGGTTTTAATTATTTAAATGATGTATATGTTCAAGCTGGAACAGATAATTTGAATGAGCCAGATCTTACCGTATTTGACGAAATTAAAATAGAAGAAATAATGGATAAAATAAAAAAATATGTAAAAATGCTTAGTTTAGAAAAGAAAAATAGTGATGAAAATACATTAATTTTAGTAGGAGAAACTAAATATTCTTATGTAGTAAGTAAAATTGATAGTAATTCATCTGAAATAAATAAAATAATTTTAGCAGAAGGAGATATGATAACAAATATAAAAAATTATAGTCAGTCATCATTATCTTCAAGTAATAAAACTAATTTATTTTTGTTACTTGAAGATAATCCTGATTATTTAAATGAAATTAGTGAACTTACAAAAATAGATAGTTCAAATATAAATTCAAAAAATATACATTCTAACATTTTAACGGTATCAGATGATAAAATAAATTCAGAATTTGAAAGTTATGATTTTGAATCTAAAAATACTAAATTTACAAAAATTAAAAGTGGAAATATTATAACAAATAAATTACAAGCAAACGAACTAATACAAGGTGGAGATGCTAAAGTAAATAATATTTATGCAAGTGGAAATATTAAAAATGATAGAGATATTTTTTCAAAAGGTAGCTTTTACAATGATGGAAACCTTTATACTAATGATATAAATTCACAAAATATAAAATTAAATAATTTAGCAAATATTTCTTTTAATGACTTTAATAAAACTCCAGTTCCCATTCAAGATATGAATAATGAAAATAGTCCAGTTCCTATAGATAAAAATAACTTCACATTAATTGACAGACATAATATTACTTCTAAAAATATTTACTCTGACTATTTACTAATATCGGATCACACAAATTCAGATATGCTATTTGATGAATCAAAAACACCAATGAGCTTAAATTCTAATAATAAATTTACTGAAATCAATAATGGAAATATAATAACAAATGAAATTTTTGCAAAAAAATTACTAAAAGGAGGTGATGCAAAATTAAATAATGTCTATGCTGAAGGAGATATTTATTCTAATAACATTTTCACTTTTGGAGATATAAGTACAAATAATATAACATCAAAAAACCTGACATTAGATACAAACTCAAGTATTTCATTCAAAGGAATAAATTATTCTCCAGCACCAGCGCCAGCACCAGCGCCAGCTGGAGCTCCAGCTCCAGCTCCAGCTCCAGCTCCAGCTCCAGCTCCAGCTCCAGCTCCAGCTCCAGCACCAGCATCAGCATCAGTACCAGCACTTATATCGTTATATGAAAATAGTACTACTCAATATGATGACACAATATATACATTGATTGAGAATAAATTAATAGAAACAAATGATATAAAATCAAATAAATTAAATTCAAATAATATAAAATCAAATAAATTATCTTCAAATAATATAAAATCAAATAAATTAATTTCAAATAATATAAAATCAAATAAATTAGATTCAAATAAAATAAAGTCAAAAAATTTAGTTTCAAATAATATAAAATCAAATAATTGCAAGTTTAATAATGTTGAAGTTAGCAATGGTAATATAATTTTTAAGGGAAATGAATATGTAGATTATAGTTCTTATAGTAATCCTTCAGATATTAATACTCCTTCAAATATTCCAGAAAATATTAATGATAATTTATCAACACCTTTATCAAGTTATTCACCAATTTCAAGATATAAAAAATTTAATACAAAAATTTACAATTCAAATTTGGAAACTAATGATATTAGTGCAGAAAAAATAGTTGCAAATGATTCTATAATACAAGATGTAGAAAATACATTATTTTACGAAAATAAGTTAGATTCAAAATCAGAGTTATTTAAAATAACAAATTTGAATGGATATAAAACTAGATTACAAAATAATTTAAGTGATGACAATAGCTTAAAAATAAAGGATTTAGAAAAATATTTGCCCTATGCAATTAAAAAAGATAAAGATGATAATAAAGGTATTAGCTACAAAACTTTAATTCCTTCAATGATAGAGTCTATTAAAGAACTAACAAATGAAATAAAAAGATTAAAAAAATGGCAAGAAGAAGCTTTAAAATTTGCAGATCAAACAAGAACTTCATTTACTGAAATAAATCAAAAATTGGCAGAAACTGAATCTTCATTATCATTAGTAGCAGCAGAAGCAGCAGCAGCAGCAGCAGCGGCAGAATCAGCTGCAGCAACAGCAGCACAAGCAGCAGAAGCAGCAGCAGTAACAGATATCAAAAAATTTAATTCAGTTTATGAAGTTTATCCAAATAAAGATTCTGGGAATGAATATTTAAGCATTTCATCAAATGAATTCATCAGCTCTCCTGATTACGGAAGTTTTGATGAAGAGGGGTCAAAATTTTCATTAAAGTTATATTTTACAGCTAATAATAAATTTGAAATATCATTTGAGAGTGAGGATGGTAAAGATCTTTCATATGACTTAAGGCAAGTTAAATCATCTAAAATAAATGGTATAGAAAGTTTAAGTGATATAAATGAAACGACAGACTATGAATCAACTAATCCAAATACTATGACATTAAAAGATTCAGAAAATATTGTCAAAATTAATTTTTATTCAACTGAAAAAAAGATTTTAGTAGATTTTGTTAATAAAAATAATAGCAGAAGATTATATGTCTACGAAAATATTGAAGGAATAATTTGAAAATACAACAAGTTTAGGGGACGTAGATTTAAAATCGTCGCTCAAATGTCAATAATTATGAATCACTAAAATTAATATCAAAATGTTTCTCCACATTATTATTTAATTTATTTATAATAAAACATTTTGCGGTAGTATCTCTATTTTTAATAG
>MDTG01275983.1_pt1 | contig 13774 bp, 13 predicted proteins | sample 811421 | NCBI WGS metagenome assembly MDTG01 (sample SAMN05326645, study PRJNA326480) | marine metagenome | isolation source: seawater | place: Pacific Ocean: South East | collected 2011 | reverse complement strand
TTTAAATTTGATTGGAAAAAAAATGATATATTAATGATTGATAATCATAGGTTTCTACACGGAAGAGAAAGAATTAAAAAAGGTGACAAAAGAGACATTGTTGTAATACAAACTTTGTTGTCAAACTTTTCCTAAAATAGTTTTTTAATGATTTTTTTTTTTAATAAAACTTTATTTATTAATTTTAATTTCTTTTTGGTTAATCCTAACAATCTACAAATTTCATATTCATCAAAATTTTTATCAGAATAAGCTATTACATCTGAAATATTTTTATTCAAATAATAGTTATTTTTTAAACTTAAATGATTTATTAGATCATACTTAGTTAAAAAAGGCTCACATATTGTATTTTTAATATAAATTTTGTTTTTTTGAATATCGTTCAATAATTTTAAGACTTTATTGGTAGTTTTTAATAATGAACTTTCATTTATAAAATTTAAATTATCATTTGATGTATGATATTCTTTAAAATCGTTAAATCTAGATCTGCAAATCGTAACAAATGGTAAATTTAAATTTTGGCAACCAAATTGCCTTTCATTGCTTCCTCTATGCAAATAGGAATAAAATTTAGCTTCTTTAAAATTTCTTTTGGCTAATTTATCTGCATATGTATTTTCCTCTTTTGATAATATGATTGAAAATTTTCCAGCATCTCCAACACATGTTAAATTAAAACCAGCTATTAAATTCTTATTCAATCTTTTTAAATTTTTGTTTATATAGGCTATTGCACCAATAGTTTCTGGAATAAGTATAATTCTAACAGTATAAAATGAAGGTTTAATTTTTTTAGCAATAGCAGTTAGTACTAAAGGACCAGATAGTTCATTGTTAGCCATAGATGGATGGCAAATATAAGAACATAATAATATTTCTTTTTTTGATTTACCTTTTATTAAATACTCTCCATAATTCATAAAACCATTTTTAAACTTACTATTAATATAAAAATGATATTTTTTATTTTTCTTTAATTTATTTAATTTGTAATATTCTAAACAGAAACCCCAAAATCTTTTATAGTATGAAGTAACGTATGGAATTGCTTTTGGCATATTTTTTAAAGTAAAAATATGTTTCTTTACATTTTTAAAATATGTTCTTTTATTAATTGAAGATGAATAACCGACTACATGTAAATTACTATCTTTTAAATCACAAATTTTTTTACCATTTTCATCTTTAATAAATGCTGACTTTAGTATCCAAACTTTAGGAATTTTCCAGTCGAAAACTTTTTTTCCTGTTTTCAAAGATTTTATAACAAATTTATTTTTAGTTACTTTATTTATATACTTTAAAGTTTTCAGAACTCCCGGTCCTGTTAAACTTCTATTAATTGGAAATAAAAATCTGGCCCATCTACTGAAATCGCTTTTTTTTATGTTCATTTTTTTTAAATAAAGTTTATCTTATAATATAAAGTTTCTTATATGAATATTGCAATTTTAGTTATAGTACACCCAAATTCAAAAAAATTTTTAAGAAATTTTATTAAATCAATTAATAATCAATCTTACATAAAATTTACTCTAATAATTATTAATGAAACTTTAAATTTAGAAAAATTTAAAGAATTAAAAAAATTAAATTCATATAAAATATTTAATGGATATAAAAATAATGGACAAAAAAATAGACTATTTGGATTAAAAAAATGTCTAGAATTAAATTTTGACTTAGTAATAGTTGCTGACTCTGATGATACAATGGAAAAAAATAGAGTTTTAAAAATTGTTAATTTTTTCAATACTCACAAAAGTAAAAAAATAGTTTTTAGCAATGCAATTAATAATAAACATAATTTTCAAACATATTATAAAAAAAAAATTAATTTAAACGATATAATACATAAAAATTCCTTAGGTATGGGTTGCATGGCTTTAAAGAAAAATATGATCAAATTTATATTGGACAAAAAAAATAATAAAATTAAATTTTTTGATTGGTGGTTAGCAACTATAATATTAGCTTATCACAAAAAAGTAGAAGTTCTTAAAAATTCTATTGTATATTATAGAATTCATAAAAATAATCTTCTTGGTCCAAATTCTATAAAATTTTTAACATCAAAATCAATAAATGATACCTATAATTATAAAATTAACCATTTTAAAGAACTTTCATTATTTTTTAAAAAAAGAAATCATTTAAATTATCATAAATTGTTTAATAATTTATATTATGATTATATCGAAAGCAGAAAAATATTTAAAAAATCAAAAAAACAATATATTAAAATTTTAAAAAATCGATACAAAATTAAAAAATTGCTTTGGTTTGAACAGGCATTAATTATAAAAAAAAATATGAGTAAAGTAGAAATTAAAATTAATAACAGAACAATTCAAAATTTTTCAAAACCATTTATAATTGCAGAAGTGGGGGCAAATTTTAATGGAAATCTAGATACTGCAAAAAAAATGATCACTTCAGCTAAAGATTCTGGGGCAGATGCGGTAAAATTTCAAGCAGGAAATAAAGATAACATGCTTAGTAAAATTCTATGGGATAATAAACCAAGTCCATTACCTGTATTTGGACATCAATCTCAAGCTGAGTTAGAAGATTTTTTATCATTATCTTATGATGATCATAAAAAATTATATGAACATTCTGTGAGTATTGGAATTGAATTTTCGTCTACAGTATTTTCTTTTGACTATGTTGATTTTTTAGACGATTTAGGCGTAAATTTTTTTAAAATTGCATCAATGGATCTTAATCATTCAAAATTGATTGAATGTGTTGCAAAAAAAAATAAACTAACTTTTTTATCAACAGGTCTAGGTAATATTGAAGAAATCGAAAATGCTGTTAATATTTTTAAGAAAAATGGAAACGAACAATTGATTCTAATGCATTGTGTATCTTTGTATCCTCCTAAGTCTAATGAAGTAAACTTAAATAATATAAAGTTCTTTTCAGAAAAATTTAATCTGAATGTTGGTTTCTCTGATCATACACTGGGTATTGATATATCTCTTGCCTCATTTGCACTTGGAGCTTGTGCTCTAGAAAAACATTTTACTCTAGATAAAACATTGCCCGGATGGGATCATTCAATATCTGCAGATCCAGATGATCTAAAGCAAATATGTAAATCCTCTATTGAAATTAACGAAGCTTTAGGCACAAGTAATAGATCTTTATCTGAGAGAGAGAAAAATAATATAAATAATTTCAGAAGAAGTATAGTTGCTGCTAAAGATTTAAAAAGTGGCACTATTATTGATGATCGAATGATAGATTATAAAAGACCAGGAACAGGAATTGAACCTAATAAATATAATAAAGTAATTGGAAAGAAACTTTTAAAAGACCTTGAATATGATGAACAGATCAAATTCGAGCATCTTGAATAATTGTTTTGTTAATATTGGAACTGGTATTTACCAGGAACATATATTAAAAACTTTACGACATAATAATATATTCACAATTTCAACCGATATAAATCCTCAAGCAAGAAGTCTTAGATATGCTGATACTAAAATAATCTGCAGTTCTAGTGAATACAAAAAAATCTATTCAAATATTTTGAAAATTAAAAAAAGAAAAAAGTTAAAAATTATAGGTGTAATTACTGGATGTACAAGAGGAGCAATGTTTACTTCATCTTATATAGCAAATAAATTTAAATTAGAAAAATTAAACTTAAAAACAACTAGATTAATTTGTAACAAGAAGTTATTTTTGAAAAAAAATAATAAATCTCTTTTTATAAAAAAATCAAGATTCAGTTATCTCAAAACAAATGATTTTCCTATAATTTTAAAGGATGACCGTTTTAGTGGAGCGTCTGGTATCGAAATTATAAATAACGTAAATCAATTAAAAAAAAAGAAAATTGATAATAACTATGTAATTGAAAAATTTGTCAAAGCAAAACACATAATAGTTACAGGACTTGTTATTAAGTCTAAAGTATCTTTTTATACAATTATTGAAAAGAAAATTAACAAAAATTTTACTACAAAAAAATTAATTTTTCCAAGTAAACTTAGTAAATTAGAGAAAGAGAGAATTAATAAATTTGTAAAAAAAAAACTAAATTCAATTAATTTTAATCATGGACCATTTTCATTTGAAATTTTTTTTACTATAAACAATATATATTGTGCTGAAATTGAATCTTCGATACCTGGATCTTTCATAAATGAGTTTATTTTAAAAAAATGTTTGAATATTAATTTAGTTGATTTAATCATTAAAAATAATAAAGCTGAAAAGCTAGAATTTAATAATAAACTCCAAGGTTCAATGAAAATAGAGTTTTTTTATAAAAATGATTTTTCAATGAAAAATCTGAAGAATAAAATATATTCTGGTTATAAAGTTTTGTACAAGAAAATTAATAAAGAAGACTTAAAAAATAATAAAAAATGTTTGTACAGTTTAATTTATTATAAGAAAATATGATCAAAACTTACAAAAATATAAAAACTATTTTTTATTTAGAAAAAAGAATTTTTCCAGAGAATTTTAACTTTAAAAAATTTAAATTAATAATTGACAAATATAAAATTTATAAAAAAATAATTTGTCTTCCTGATTTAGACTTTAAAGTAAAAAATTTTGTACCGTCTGGTGTAGTAATACCAACTAAAAATTATTTTTCGCCTGAATTACTTGGTCCAAATAATGATAGTATGTTGGCAATAAAATTTACGCTGGATACAAATAATATTTCTAAAAAAAATCTAGATAAAATTTTTCATAATATAAGGCAAAAAATTACATTATTCAGAAGATCAAACTTCAAAATAACTAGAAAAGAAGCTTTAAATATTTTATCAAGAGGAAGCAAAGGTGCGCCTAAATCTTGGAAAATAAATATTAAAAATTTTAAAAATATTTACAAAAGAGGAGTTGAAAAAGATTTTAAAGATAGTTCAAAAATAATAAATATTTTACCAAAAGAAAAGCCAAATAATTTACCAGAATTTGTAAAATCTAAGAACGTTATAGATGCTGCAAGGAAATGTGTTGGGGTCTTAGACGGCACAAGTCATTTCATTGATCTATACAAAGTTGATGAAATTTTTAATAAAAGATTATCAAGCAATAAAAAATTAAAAAAAAATCAATTTTTTTTTTTAGTGCATGCAGGTTCTGGAGATGTGGGTTTAATTCTTCATCATGAAAATTTAAAAAATAAAAATAAGATACTTAATTTAAAATCAAGCTTGGGAAAAAAAGCCTATTCTCTTAATCAAATATCGGGAAATTTTGGTTACATAAATAGATTATTTATTTACAAAGAATTATCAAAAATACTTAAAAGTACTTTCAGAAATAAAGTAAAAAATATTAGTATTTTTAGTGATTTACCACATGATTATTTAGACTTTATAAAAAACAAAAAATTATTTATTCATAGAAAAGGTGCTATAAGATTCAACAATAATATACCATATTTGTTTCCATCATGTCCTGGTGGTGATAGCTATGTAATGGTTAGTACAAATAATAAAAAAAACTATAACTGTGTTAGTCATGGAGCTGGAAGAATTATTAGTAAAAAAAATTCTTTAATTTATTTTAAAAATAAAAACTTTATTAAAAAAATAAATAATAAAACTATTTTTTATAGATATAATAAAGATAAAATTCATGGACATCACCCAAATGCTTTTAAAAACTTAAAATTAATTATAAATATTATTAAAAAATATAATTTAGCAAAACCAATTGCAAAATGTAAAATGATTGCAAGTCTTAAAGCATGAATAAATACAAATTAGATATTTTTGAAAACTTTGATAGAAAAACAAATAGCTTGATAACTAAGTTTTTAATTCTACCTATAAGTAGAAGATTTTCACTCCTTTTTATAAATTATACAAATTTAAAACCTTACCATTTGACGTTTATTGGATTATTTATTGCATGCATTTCTGCATATCTTTTTTTCAATAATAATTATATTTATGGTGCTTTTATATTTCAATTCGCTTTAATATTTGATTCCATTGATGGTTATGTAGCAAGAGTAAAAAATAATGGTTCTTTATTTGGTATAATTTTAGACAGCTATGTTGATTTCTTAAAAATTTTAATTAATTCTATTGCCATAATTTATTCAAAAAGTTTTGACATTACTATATCAATTTTATTTATTATTTTCATAATCTTAAATCTTTTTGAAAGTTATTTAGATTTACCTTTAAACAAATGTTTAAAAATTTTGAAAAAAAAAAAAGATATAAAAATAAATTTTTTTGAGAAAAAACTATTAAATATAAAAGATTTTTTAGCTAAAAAAGGACTAAGAACTATATTTTATTATACTCAAGAAAGGTATTTTGTAATTTTTTTTTTAGCACCAATTTTAAATGAGCTTGAGATAATTTTAATATTAAATTTAATTTTTACATTGATATTTATACACATGAGGATTTTTTTAGATTTAGCTATTATGAAGTCTCAAATAATAAATAATACTCCAGAAGAACTCAAATACAGAGATTTTGTTTAAAATGAAGACATTATCTTTATTTAAAAAGCATTTTCAGAAATTAGATATAAAAAAAGGTGATAAAATTGTTCTTGTTTTAGATTTTTTACAATTATTTTTAATTGCAAAAAAAAACAAAGAGAAAATTTTACCAGACCAAATCATAGATTTAATAATAGAAATAATTGGTAAAAAAGGTACTTTAGCTTTTAATTCATTCAGTTGGGATTTTTTAAAAAAGAATTACTACAATTATAAAAAAACTAAATCTATTGGTGGTGCTTTGTCAAATAGATCTTTGAGTAGAAAAGATTTTAAAAGAACTCTTCATCCAATATATTCTTTTTCTGTGTATGGAAAGGATTCAGAAAAAATTTGTAAAATAAGATCAATGGATTCGTTTGGTTTATCTTCAGTGTTTGGTTATATGATTAAAAATGATTATAAATATGTTAGTGTAGGGGTTCCTCTTAATTCTGGCTTTGCATTCGTTCATGTTGCTGAGCAAGAAGCAAATGTAGAATATAGATATTTAAAAAAATTTTCGGGTACTTACATTGATAAAAGAGGCAAAAAAACAAAAAAAACTTGCTCTATGTTTGTTAGAAAAATGAACTTATCAAAAGGCACTAGATCAACGAAATTATTTTATAACTATCTTATTAAAAATAATTTAGCAAAAAAAAATAACTTGGGAAAAATTAAAATGTATTCATTTCATTTATTGAATGTATTTAAAATTATGTTAAGAGATTTAAAATCGAAAAGAAAATTCGTAATAAGTATAGACTGATGTTTACTAAAGAAAACTTTAACAAAATTAAAAATGATGGCATATTAGTCATAGAAAATTTTTATTCAAAAAAAGAGTGTGAAAATTTAATTGATCATTCAGAAAAATTATTTTCAAAATTAATTAAAAAGAGAAGTAAATTTTCTAAATATTGCCAAGTAATTAATAGTCCATTTCAATATCAGTCTCTTTTTTACAAATATATTTTTAACAAAAAAATTGATATTTTAATGAAAAATTTAATTGATGAACATTATGTTTTATTAAATTCAAATATTATTAATAGGAAAATAGATAACAATATCATTTCAAATAGAGGTAACATGGGAGAAAAATGGCATACTGATACTAGATTGATTGGAAAAAGAAGTTTAGAACCAGAAATTGCATATATTATTGTTACGATGCTAGAAGATTTTACAAACAAAAATGCTTCAACAGAATATATAAAAGGTAGTCATAAAAAAAATGTAAATGAAATATCTAAAATTACAAAAAACAAAAGTAAAATTAAAAAATTAACTGGAAAGTCTGGAACAATAGCAATTTTCGACTCAAAGTTAATGCATAGAGGTGGGGCATCTACTGAGAGAAGTAGATGGAGTATATATTCTTATTATGGTCCTTGGTTTATAAAACCCTACTTTGATTATAGACAAATGCTAGGTAAAAGAATTTTAAAATTACCCAAGTCTTTAAAAAAAATATTACACTTTTACTCTACGCCTCCAAAAAATGATTATATACGAAATTCAACACTACAATTTGAAAAGTATATTTAGTGAAAAAATCTTTTTTATGTTTAATTCTTGCTAGAGGTAATTCAACACGACTAAAAAATAAAAATATTCTTAATTTTTTTAAAAAGCCTTTAATTTATTACACAATTAAAGCAGCTAAAGATTCAAAAATTTTTGATAAAATTGTAATTAGTACAGACAGTAATAAAATTGCAAATATTGCAAAAAAATATGGAGTTGAAGCTCCATTTATAAGACCTAAGAAGCTTTCAACAAAATATTCAAGCGCACTTGATGCAATTGTTCATGCATTAAAGTTCGTAAAAAAAAATTATAAGAAATATGATTATGTACAATATATTTTTCCTACAAATCCTCTAAGAAATAAGGATGATATAATAAAAGGCTTTAGGGAAATAAAAAAAGATCAAAGATTGGATTTAGTAATATCAGTTTCAAAATCAAAAAAGTGTGGTTATACAATTAACTCATTAAATGGGAAAAAATCACTAAAAAACTTTGTAAGTAAAAAATATAGATTGCCTAATAGACAACAGTACCCATCAACATATTACATAGATGGTTCTATATATTTAGGAAAATGGGACGTTTGGTACAAAAAAAAAGATTGGTTTGAAGTTAACTCCAAAGCAATAATAACTCCCGAAGAAAGATCTATTGATATAGATGATGAATATGATTTTAATTTAGCAAAATTTAAACATATTAGAAATAAAAAATTAATTAAATAATATTATTTCTATTTTATTAAAAACTTTTTTATGAAACTTTGCAACCCCAGCCCTACAAATATACATGAAAATGGTCCAGCTAAATTAAAATAATATCTTCCTATTTCAGGTCCTGAAACTTTTGTTAATATACTAAAAAAAATTAGACTAATAATTGTCATTATAAAAAATAAACTTAAAGTTTCATTTTTAAATTTATTATTAAAAAATATAAAGAAAGGAATAAATAATATAAAAAATATGATCTTTATAAAATCAAGTAAATCCAGGCTTAAACTACTTATGCCACTATTATTAATAAAAGTATTTGAATATGAATACAAATTCATTTTTAAAAAAAAGCTAATTGTAAAATTTACTAATATTATAATTAATAAAACATCAAATACTTTTCTTGAAATTATCAAAAAGCTTAATTTTTTTTTTAAAAAAATTATATTTAAGATAATTGATAAGTTTATTAAAATTACGTATATAAAACTTGTTTCTTTAGATAAAGCTAGAAATAATATAACAACTAAACTTTTGATGTATTTTTCTTTAAGAGAATAATAAATATATAAAAAACTAAACAAACATATTGAGGAATCAATTAAACCAGTCAAGTAGATATTAACTACAGCAAAAGAAGAAATAAATAAAAATTGAGGATAAAGTGTAATAGGAGCGTTTATTAATTTTAAAAATTTAATTTGATAAATTGTAATTAGCGAAATTAAAAAAGAATTAACAATTAATAATGAAAAAAAAACTTTATTCCAGGTACCTAAATCACCAATGTTTATATAAACATAATGTGAAAGTAGGGGAACTAAAATTCTTGGCCCTATTCTTTCAGAAACTTTTACTTGTTCAATTCCATTTTTAATAATACTTTCATAAAAAGTTATATCAGATAAAGCAGTATTCATCAGAAAATCATGATCAAATCTATTTAAAGAACTGTAACCAAGAAAAAATAATGTAATCCAAAAAAATAAGAAAAAATATAAAAGTACGAAATTTTTTTTTTTTAATATTTTTTCCATGATCTTATTTTATAAATTAAACCAGATTTTAGTACGGAGAAACAATATTTTAATGGTGGTACTCTTGAAATTTGGTTTTCATACACTGTTGGTATTGAAATTTCTGAAATTTTAAACTTATTTAAAATAAATTTAAAATGAACTTCTTGTTCTATAATCCAGTCTTTGGTCAAATCGTTTAAATCAATTTTTTTTAACATTGAAATTTTAAAACCTCTAAGTCCACTAAAAAACTCTGAAAAACCGGAGTTAAAAATGATATTTAAATACTTAGTCAAAATTACATTTGCTATATTTCTGATTATTGGCATTTTTTTATTGTATTTTTTTTTCATTCTAGTTCCAACACATAGATCGGTGTCGTCTAATTTTTGAAATATTTTTTTAACACTCTCAGCTGGATATTGTCCATCTCCATGCAGAAATACTAATTTAGTATATTTGTTTTTAAATACATATTTAAATGAGATTATATAATTTTTACCATAACCTTGTGTGGTAGAATTTTTAATTATTTTTAAATTTTTAATTATTTTTTTATATCTTTTTAAAATTTCGTTAGTTTTATCATTGGAGCAATCATCAATAAAAACTAAATCACTTATATGATGAATTTTAAGCTTTATTATTTTTGTAATAAGACTTTCTAAGTTATTTTCTACGTTGTAACAGAAAAGAATAACTATATTATTTTTTTTTGTATTCTTTTTCAGCATATTTAAGGAAAAAACTCAAAGTTGTATCAAGTTTCAATTTTGGTTTAGTTTTAAATTCATTAATATATTTTGAAATATCTGGCCTCCTTCTTTGAGGTTCAAACTTTGGATAATTCTTGGGATAATTATTTATAATGATTTTAGATTTTGATTTTTTATCAATTTTTTTAATTTTTTTTGCTAATTCGTAGGAAGAAATTTCCTTATCAGTTGAACCAACATTGTATATAAATTGTTTTCCATTAAAAATAATTTTTATAAACATTATACATGCATCTATTATATGACAGTATGTTCTAGTTTGTTTGCCTGGATAAAAAACAGTAATATTTTTATTATTAACCAGCTGATAAAAAAATTGGGGAATAATTCTTTTATCATTAAACTTCATTCCTTCCCCAAAAAAATTAAAAGGTCTTATAATCTTTGTATCTAAATTATAATATGATTTATAAACGTAAGTAATTGTTTCACCTGCTCTTTTACTCTCATCATAACATGATCTATCAGAAACTGTAGAAACATTTCCATTATAAATTTCAGATGTTGGAATATTTTTTTTATCAGGACTTCCATAAATTTCACTCGAACTAAAATATATAAATTTTGATTTATCATTATTACTTTTTTCTAATAATTTTCTTGTTAAATCAAAATTTAAAAAAATTGTTTCTAAAGGTTTTTTTTTATAATAAATTGGTGATGGAATACCTGCTAAATTAATTATGTAATCAAACTTTAAATTAGGTAATGATAAGTTTTTTTTAAATAAATCTTTTTTAAAAAATGTAAAATTTTTATTTTTTTTTTGGGGAGATATTATATCTATGCCATAAATACTGTTAAAATTAAATTTTTTCAAAAACAAAATTTCAAGCAAATTTTTTCCAATAAATCCTGAACAACCTACAATAAGAATTTTTTTTCTTTTTTTAAAATCAGAAGTAAAAAGATTTTTAAATAGGTAATTTTTGTAAAAATCTTTCACTAAAATATTTTTAATATTGGTAATGGTTTTACATATTTTGCCTTCAGACCTTTATTCACCCATTTGGTTTTTATGCTATCAAATAAATGCCAAGCTAAAATAATAACATAATCTGGCCTAGTTTTTTTAAGTTTTTTACTGGAAAGTATTTTTATATCAGTTCCTGGTACAAATTTGTTTAATTTTTTTGATGATGGTTGTTCAAAAATATATTTAATATTATATTTCATATTTTCGAAATAATTTATTAATACTGATGCTCTAGCAGGAAATGCTTTTCCTACAATATTTTTGTTTTTATTTTTATTTAAAAAAATATCCATTTTTTTTTTTGCTTCCAATATTTTTTTGAAAAAATTTTTATAAATTCTTTTTTTATTTAAACCAAACTTAAGTTCTGCTGATAATATTTTTTTAGCATTTTTTTTCATCCCAACTTTTTTTTTTGAAAAATGGGCCTGTATATTTCCACCATATCTACTAGTAATCTTTGCATCAATTAAACTCATACCATAATAATTTAAAAGTTTTTTTAAGCTTCTTAAAGAATATGTTCTCAAATGTTCATGGTAAAATGTATCAAACTGATTATTTTGAATAACTTTTTTTAAATAATGATTTTCAATTACAAAATATCCATCAGATGCTAATAACTCTTTAATACCTTCCATAAAATTTCCCAGATTAGCCGTATGAGCAAATACATTGGTAGTTGTTATAATTTTTGCTTTTCCATATTTTTTAGTTATTCTTTTTGCTACCTTTTTGTCTAAAAAACTTTGAATTGTTATTATTTTTTTTTTCTTTGCAATCTTAATTGTATCGGTAGGTTCAATTCCGATTACTTTTTTTATACCTTTTAATTTAAATTCATTAAGAAGAGTTCCATCATTACATCCTATATCAATTACGATATCATCTTTTTTTAAATTATAATTTAAAAATATATCATTAGAAAAATCTCTTAAATATTTTACTACTTGCTTTGAAATGCCTGGGGTATAATGATAATTATTCTTATATATTATATTATCTCCAACAATATAGTTTGTTTGAAGCAAGATACATTTTTCACAAAAATCAATTTTTAAAGGATAATTTACATAAGATCTTATTTTAGAGTTTATTTCTTGTAGATCATCAGCTAGTGGCTGATATCCAAAATCCATAACTTGAGAAATTTTTTTTGAATTACAAATTTGGCAAAAATTAATTTTACCTTTTTGAAAATTATGATTTAATTTTTTTTTCATTAATTTTTAATTATTTTATATATTTTATTAACTAAATAATTTGCTCTTAAGCTATATATAAAATTTTGTTCTAAAAAATTATATGCATTATTCTTAATTTTTTTCATATTTTTGATTACCAAATAATCTCTATTATTTTTATACCTACCTCTATTAGAGTCTACAAAACCTTTTACCCAATCTTTAGATTTATTATGAATGCTATATACTTTAGAATTTTTATTGAAAAGAGATATATCATGGTTATTTATATTTGAGTTAACATTTATATCAATTAAACATTTTAGATTTTTTTTGTACAATTCTAAACCGACTGATGTAATTATATTTTTTGAATATTTTTTATATATAAGTTTATAGTTAAATTGCGAATTTGTTATAAATGTTAAATTATAAATTACATGAATCAAATAATAATGTGCTAAACCTCCTCCTTTTTTAGGATCTGTTTTCCAAGTTCTCTTTTTATTTATAAAATAGGATTGTTTAAAGTGCCAATTGTAATTTATTTTATTAATATCTTCTTTATCAAATATACTTTTACAATTTTGAAAACATTTAATTTGAGGAAAAATAAAATTAAATAATATTATTGTTCCTTTCTTTTTTAGTAACAAAATTTTACTAATAGAATTTTGTATGTTACTTGAAATTGGTTTTTCAAATATAATTTTCTTTACAAGAATTTTTTTATCTTTTACCAACAAGTCTATTATTTTTCCTTGAACTTGGGGAAGAGTTGCAACTATGAGTAAATCTATTTCTTTATTAAAATATTTTAAAGCTTCGTTTAAATTTTTAAATTTTGTATAAAATTTATAAATTTTTTTTTTGTAAATATTTGGTGAAACAATACTTATTGTAGAATTTTTAAATATTTTTTTTGCCAATAAAGCAAAAGTTTTGTATCCAAAATTTGAGCCAACAATTATTATTTTCATTACTAATTGAAACTACATTATATAAAATTTTTTTCAGTGCATAAATCAAGCCAATTGAGCTATTAGTACTGGTTAGCTACATGCGTTACCGCAC
>MDTG01046291.1_pt1 | contig 13774 bp, 15 predicted proteins | sample 811421 | NCBI WGS metagenome assembly MDTG01 (sample SAMN05326645, study PRJNA326480) | marine metagenome | isolation source: seawater | place: Pacific Ocean: South East | collected 2011 | reverse complement strand
TGTGACCGCGCCAGGGGAGGACAGACCCGATCCGGGCCAGCGCACGGAACCCTCGCCCTCGCCGCACCCATCGCACCCTGCTTGCAATGTTATCTCATTCTTCGCCTGTAAGGTCGCCGTGCCGCCGGCGCTAAGCTCCAGGGCGGAGTGGGGGTAGTCTGGGGCCGACCCTGGCGTGCACGGCATCCCTGTGCATCCTCCCCCCCTGAGGGTAACGTCACTACTGGCAGAGTTAATGTCCACTTCTTTCTCGGCAACGAGCTTGGCCTTGTCATGTGACCAAAGGAGCAGCCCCTCCAGTCCTGGGGGTATGTTCATGCCCTCGAGGACATTCATGCCCTCGGCCTCGCTCAGGCCAAGGCACGGGGGTTTGCAACCCACCCCGAGCCATGCGGTTGACTTACCGATAATCTCCACCATGTCCCCCGCCCCTATGCGCACCGTCCCTGTACCTTCATCTGACTTGTCACAGGCGCACGCATCGCCCGCGAGGAGGCCGATGTGTTTGTCCGCGAGTCCCACTATCTCGTTGCTGGCCGACATAGATATGTCTCCGTGCTGGGGAGTGTAGGCATTGCACGACGCTGCCCCTCCTTCGGCGATCATCTCTATGAAGAACTCGGCTTTCTCGCTGATGGTACCCAGACTGTCGAGACGGATGAACTGTGGCGCATTCACCTCCAAGTTACAGTCAATGACCACGACACCGCCTGATTGCCGGATGCATCCAAAGTCTATTTTTCCGTGTTGAATGTTGTATTCGAGAAGGCAGAGCTCGCTCGGCCCGACGCACTTCCGGTTCTTGAGGTAGGTCCCGTAGTCAACATAGCTCTTCCGGCATGGCCCCACAGCCTTGCAGCATTGTCCCGGTTTAAAGTGAGGCATTGTACACTAGAACTAGAAAAGAAGAGTTCCAGTGTCCTTAGTCGCGCCTACTCGGGGACCGGGAAGGGGCGTTGGTTCCGCTCGATAGCCAGAGGCCGTGGCATGATTAATCCAGGCCGCTTGAAGAAAGGGATCTCCGGAATCGTATGCAATTCTGGCTTCACAGGCTTGGCAGGATCCACGAGGTTGACCGAGTTGATACCGAATAATGCTGATTCAATCTCGACCGGATTGTAGGAAAGCGTGTTCCGGGGCATGTGGCTCGGGGTGATACCCACGCATGGCATCGCCACGTGCGCGGCATGGCCAAATGGACCGTGCGCGTAGAATGTGTGCTCACGGGCCTTCGCATACGACTCTTGCTGCAGGCAATAGTCGGCCGGGTTGTTCACCCGCTGAGTGTCGGTCATTACATTACACAATATTTTCCGCTAGGGATGCCAGCCCGCGCTCCGATAGCTCTCCCTTCTCTAAGAGATCGCATATCGTGGCATGGGTCTTGTCGAACAGGTCAAAAGAAAACAGGATCTGGAACAGGGTGCGATCATCGTCTTCTGCAAGGAGCTGCATTTGTGGGTACTTGCTTCGTAAGCGATGAAGAAGCACGTCAGCGCCCGGCATGGACCTGAGCCTGGTAAACAGGCGATCTAGCGTCTTGGACACTAGCTCGCCATCCCATTCCCTCAGTTTGAATGCCCTGAGCATGTCCGTACGGTATGCGCTATCCTGGTCTTCCTCCGACGACTCCCGATAGTTGCAGATGAAATCAGTATCATAGTCAACGACCTTGTCCATGATATCGATTAGGCATACTCATGCTTATGTGGGTTTTTCGCGTGCTCCTCGTCCCTTATGAGTTCGCGCGATGGGACACCACCTCGGATCCAGCCCTGGGCGGCTACACCCTCCACCAGGTTCGACGGGTTGTTCACAGTGGCCTTCAGCGACGGCAGGAGAGGCGTGCTCGTTTCGTAGGTCATCTCGGACGAAGGGACCACGCTCTTGCGGCACGTACTGAGCTCTCCCTGCTGCAGTCTAGACTCCAACACTGCATCGCTCTTGCCCCTTCCCAGGAACGGGACCGTGGCAAATGGTCGCTGCTGCAAACTGATGCGGCACTTCGGGTGCATGAGTCCACGCCCCAGCCCCTCGAGCTCCGAGCTCTGGTCAATGTTGCAGCCTCCCATGCCGACATGATGGCTACCAGTGTAGTTTATAGCAGGCTGACTGGTCGCAAAGTCGATCGCGTTGGTCATCGGGCATGCGGGCCACAAGTTGTTCAGAAGGTAGTTAGCCGACCGCGCACTCTCCATGTTCTTCTGGCTGACACCACAGGCGCCCTCCCCTATGCGGGTCTGCGTGTTGAAGGTGTAGGGGTACACGTCCGTCATTATACTCAGGGCAGAGAAATTATTCCGGTCGGGAGCCGCCTCTATCCATTGATCCACCGAGGCGGCATGTTTCGCTGGCATGCGAGAGGGTCTCCCTCCTTACAAGAAATCATGTCTCCATAGCAGTACTCTGCAAAGGCCCCCTGGTCGTTGGGGATTTGGGTGTTGGCCGTCGAATACCAAGCCCGCATGGATTGGTCAAAGGTAAAGCTGTCCCCCAGGTCCTGGAAGAGTTTCTTACGTAGCCGCGGATCTCCCAGATTAGAGAGGACGAAGTCCTGCGTGTTGCGGTCGATGTCTTGCACGACGGCGGGGTTGAAGGATGGGGCCGCCGGCTCCCTCTTGGGGTTGTACTTTATCTCCGGTAGCAGAACGTTCATAGCCGGGTTCTTAGGCGTAGGGGCAGTGTACACGTCTTTGGTCATCTCGTAAACCTGCGGCGACGTGAACCCCTCCTTGCCCACTTTCTTAATGGCCTCCTTGACCTCCTGCGCCCGCTGGGTCCTTCTGAGGACGACTATGGCTAGAATAGTGATGAACCCCGTCACGAGAATGCGGGCGGTCCGTGTTAAAAGGTACCCGACCGCTGTAAGAATAATGACCAAACGCGTGATCGCGTTCAGTTTCTCGTCCGATGACATCCGCGCGGTGGGCCATATCTGGGCAACCTTATCTTTCCGGAATAGAATTGCGGGCTCGCGTACCCAGAATGCCGCCATGTATACACTATCTCAGGTATTTTATTTACTTCGCACGCTTCTTCTTCTTCCGCCGCTTCTTCTTACCGCCTGCCTGTGCGGCGTCCGGTGCCGAAGAGGCTGGCACAGGCTCCCCAGAGGGCGGGGCTGGAACCCCGGCGGCGCGCTGTCTGGCCGCGAGCTTTGCGCGCATGCGGTCGCGCTGCCCTGCCATCCGGGTATTGCGACGGAGGTGCGCCTCCATGGCGGAGAAGTCCGGCTTTCCCCCGCCCCGCCTCAGGAGGCTCTCCAGTCCCCCCATGCCCGGCACATTCTTCATTTTCTCCATGATGTCGGTGGCCTCCTTGAGAAGCTCAGCTTCCTTGATCTCTCCTGATTTGATCTTCTCGTTCAACTTACCTCCGACCTTCTTAACTAGACCCATCAGTTTCATGGGGTTCTTCATGAGCTCGCGGAATGCATTCTGGTGGCCGCCACCTTTCGGATCGTCCAGCCCCAGTTCCTTAGCCGCTTCGTCTGCAATCTCCTGGGCCAACTGTCCGAGCTTGCCTCCCATCATCCCCTTCACATGCTCATGGAGCTCCTCGGGATCAGGTAGCTCTGGCTGAGAAGGTGGGTCCGCGGCGCCTGTCCGGGCGGCCTGATCCTCCCCGTCCTCGCCGTCTCCAGCACCCTGGAAGCATGACTGCATCTCATTTATGGTGTCCGCCAGCTTCGCGCGGAACTCCTCGGGATCGATGGCCTCGAACAGACTGGCAGCGTCGCCGAACGGTGCCCCGTCCTCCATCTGCGCAACAAGGGTGAAAAGTATGAGTTGCAGGTACTTCCAGATCGTCTGGCGTGTGGAATCCGAGATGTTGGAAGCCCACAGCTCCCTGAAGTCGATGCCAGGGAGCAGCTCCAGAGGCTCCTCCTGGGAAAACATGTCGTCATTCTGGTAGAGAATATCGAAGAAACGGGGCGGATAAGCGTTGCGCATATGTGCGCGCACGGCACCCACGTCATCCTCCGGGCACTTCGTTTCATCTTCGCTAGCGGCGATGTTTGCGAGATGTGGGTCCATGCCGTCTTTGCGCTCCGGGAATGTGGTAAGAATATCTCGCGTGAAGTCCCGGACGACTTTGCACAGGTCGTCCAATGGGGCGGCGGTTTCTGAAGAGCTCATGTGCCTGGACAGCCACAGGAGTCTTAACTACTTTTGGCAGTACAGTTCTGAGAGGCGCGCCAGATTCCTCATGTACTGGATGGCTTTCGACAGATTGTCCTGGTCCATACGCCGCAGAGCTCCTCGCATCCGATCGATCTTATCCAGGACGCCTTGCTTCGACAATATTCCATCCTCAGAATCCACCACGTCATCGCCCCAGTTCTTCTCGATGAAAAAACTGGGGTCACCGGCTGCGATCTCCGCCGCATAGGGCTGTCCAATTCTATCATGAAATACCGTTGGGATAACCCGTGGATTCATCTTTCTCATCAGTCCGAGCGCTTTCCCTACTGCCCTTAGCTCTGCGTCCCTGGGAAACACGCGCAGCACGTCATCAACAAACTCCTGGAAATGGTCGCAAAAGGCGCGGAGTACCTGCGACTTGTCCATGTGTCTCCTGAACCATCCGAAGGGCCTTATACCCTTTACCGATTGGCCTGTAAGGCGGCATCCCTCTGCCCCTGGAACTTCTCCATTGATTCCGGACGGACTTTATCAGGCTCGTATGTGTCGGGGGGCGTCTGGATGTTGTCCTCGTGGCCGAGGCCTGCATAGTGGTGTTGTTGCCTCATTCCACCTTCTCCCTTGGCGGACAGCTGCTCGGCACTCTGGTCCAGGAAGCTGAACGTGTCGGACGCCACGCCGAACCCTGCCATCCCGCCTCCTCCCCCAAAGCTGAATGCTTGAGGTTCTCCTCCTCCTGCTCCGGTTGCCTGAAGAGCGGCTTGTGTGTTTTTAGGCTCAAAGTGTTTGTCGATGTCGGGACCAAAGAGGACATGATGACCTTTGTTCAGTAGAAGAAGGGCAGGGACCTTGGTTATGGTGGGTGGAAGCAGCAGCTCTTGCTGGTTCTGTAGCCGCACATGGGTCGACCCATCGGGCTTCGTAACCCGATCGTCCACGCACACAAAGTGGATGTCGTCTTTAGCCGTGCTGCGCGCAAGGGAACGCAAGAGCTTCTGGCAGTTGGGACAATGATTGCTGTAGTACAAAATTGTACTCATGTGTGCGGGCTATACAATACATTCTGTTTAACTTTGTTTTTTTGACGCTTTGGCGTCCTGGCTTGTGACGGGGGCTCACGAAAGCGGCGGGTCTCTAGCAAACCCTCATGGCGGGCGTGCGCAAGAGGGGAATGCACTGGGCAAACCTCCTTTCTCTATTTTAGCTATTGGACGAGATGAGGGAGGCATCTGAGGACGGATACGCGTGAGGTAGAGCGGCTTAGTGCGTGCTTTTTATGTGCGGTAGATGTACACAGCATGCCAGAACCACCTGGACCGCCACCAGCGGCGCCGGCCGCGCCACCACCAGCGGCGCCGGCCTCGCCACCACCGGCGGCGCCAGCGGAGCCGGATGCAGCGTGGGAGGGCGACCTCTGCACGGTTCTGGAGGATATATCCGAGCGCGCGCACAGGATCCTGTTTCCTGACCCGCCCGCCCTGCCCGGGCACATAGGACATGGGGGGCAGGAGCAGAACCAGGAGCAGAACCAGGAACAGAACGAGGACCAGAACGAGGACCAGATTGACGAACAGAATGAGGACCAGAATGGAGACCAAAACGAGGACCAAAACGAGGACCAGAACGAGGACCAGAACGAGGGCCAGAACGAGGACCAGAACGAGGGCCAGAATGAGGGTCCCAGAGTGGTCGCTAGCGTGGATGCCCTTGTGGATCTGCTCGACCGGGTAGAGTTGGCCGCGTTCGTGCTGCTGCTGCCCGGCGCGGACGGCGCGCTGCCAACTGACGTTACAGACCCGGAGTGTCGGGTTCGCGCATGCGGCCAGTCGCACAAGCTTAATGATGAAGAACTCGTTCCGCTTATGGGCTCCCATAACTTATGCAGCGCACTGGCGGTCGCCCACCGTGACATCGACGGCGTCCTCGACTATGAGCTTAGTCGCACTGCGGCAGATACGGTGCGCGTTCAAGGGCCAGCGTATAATGCTCTGGTGCTCCTAGCACAGGTGAGCGACCTCCTTACCGGTCCAGTGGACGCCCCGTGCCGGCCCGAGCCCGGCGCAGGGCCCGCCAACGCAGATGCTGTGTACCGACTGTGCATACCACTCGCGAACCCGGCGGACGCCCCGGCGCAACAGCCAGACAATGATCCCCAAAACGGGGGCAGACGGGGACGCCGGCGAACACGGCGTAAGGCAGCTACGCGAGGCAGAAACTCCAGGCGTGGGAGGAAGGCAGCTAAGGGAGGCGGAAACACGAGGCACGTTAGGCGGGGGCGGCGGCGCACTCGCCATCCACGTCGAAGACGCCGCACGCGACACAAGAAGTGAAATTGACATAAGCTAAACTAATATGGCATGTGTCAATATGGAGCCTAGAGTAGACGCCGTCAACACTCGCGGCAATACTCTCTACTTCAGGGTTAGCGGGATCAACGTGAGCCTGGCCAACGCACTGAGGCGCATCATCCTGGCGGAGATCCCGTGCGTCGTGTTGAATGCGGAGGCCGACGAGGAGATCGAGATCGAGCGCAACACCACCCGGCTCAATAACGAGCTGATTCGGCAAAGGCTCAGTTGTGTTCCTGTGCACGTAACGGACACAGCCATCGGAGACCATCAAGTAGAGCTGGACGTGGAAAATACTGGCGATGCCGTGATGATGGCAACCACGCGGAACTTTCGCGTCAAGAATCGAGCGACCGATACTTATCTGACAGACAAGGCGACCAAGGCCATGTTCCCTCCGGATCCAATCACCGGGGACTTCATCGATCTAGTCCGGCTGCGACCCGCGCAGACCAACGGAGGGAACGAGGCCATTACGCTTCGCTGCCGACTCGGAGTTGCTACGGCGTCCGAGAACGCGTCTTTCGGGGTGGCGGCCACCTGCTCCTATGCTGCAACCCAGGACGTGGCCGCCTCGGATGCGGCCTGGGAAGATAAGAAGCCGGATACGACTGATCCGGATGCACTCCAAACAGCAAAGTCCGACTGGGATCTACTTGGCGCCAAGAGGTACGTAGTCCCTGACAGCTTCGACTTTGTGGTTGAGACGGTGGGGCAATTCTCCAACGAGCAACTACTCGTGCGGGCCTGCGAGATCATGGTCGATAAACTGAAGCGGTTTGCCGTATTGGACGCAGGCCATGTCTCCGTGGCCCCCAGTCAGGGGACGATGGAGAATGCGTACACAGCAACGATGCGTGGAGAGGGCTATACCCTGGGCAAGGCGGTTGAGTCGGTGTTGTTCCTGACGCACGTGCAGGGGCAGGTGGGCTCCGACGGGACAATCGTGTACTGTGGGTTCCGGAAGCCGCATCCGCATGTTGACGTCTCTGAGCTTCGGCTGGCCTTCACGACCAGGTCGTCACTGGAGTCCGCTCGCGGAGTGCTGACGGCCGCCGCGCTGCGAGCCGCAACCGTATTCGAGAGCCTAGGGACTATGTTTGGCGCGGGGGCGGCGGATAGGTCGACGAGCTAGCGTGGCTGTGGCGGGGGAGACAGGAGGTCCGTTTTTCTAATCAGTGTGTAAGCTCCAGATGTCGAGGCGTCGCCCCTATAATTGGCGATGGCAGCTGCAACCCCCTGTCGTGACAAAGGCTCCTCCTGCCAGCGACGTCATCGTGCCCGCTATGCACCCTCCCACGATAAACGGTCCAGCGCGCCCCCCGGAAGGCGGACAAACAGAGACACCTGTAGATGGGACGTGGCCGGCAGGAGTGCCTCACCCCTCGGGGCCGTCATTCAAGGCACGGCCGCTCAAGATATGGCGCAAGCGGCTGGCTCGCCGTGCGGGCGGCTCCGGGAAGGCAGCGGGTAGGGGTATTGGAATGCCGATGGACCTGCCTGGTGGGTTGTCGAGCGTAAAGGCAGGTGACGCGTGCCGTAACGCGGGCAGGTGCCTCTACGAGGACAAGGAAACCAAAACGCTCCTAGAGAGCGGGGCCTTGCCGAGCCCGGCGAGGGACTATTTTGAGTTACTGACTACCAGGGCTGCCGCGACCGGCGACGCAGCGCAGGAGCTATGCTCGATCACGGCCAACTGCACGGCGGTTCTATGGGACTCAGTCCTCGAGAGCGCGAGGCTGTATCATACGCACGGAGACGCGGTGCATGGCAAGCGTGCGTACAACCCTAACATGGGCAAGTCTCAGCCCGAAAGGGCGCATGGAGGGGTGCTATACCAGAAAGAGGGCTGCCCGCTGGGCTTGAAATGCGGAGGAGCGGTCCTGAAGGACGATGTCAAGTCTCGGTCGCAGGGCATCCCGATTAGGAAACCGCAGCCGGGTGACAACTTCTATGACCCCGCCGCACAAAAAACGGTCTGCGTTGCCTGTACCCCTGAAAACAATCGCATCCGGAGTACAGTGAGTCCGGTTCTGGGACCGGGGCCGAACCGGACTGTGGACAGAATGGCCACGGCGACCCGGGCAGACCGCAGGTCGGAGGTAACGACAGCCGTCTTGTACAGGGACATGTTCATTCCGCTGGCGTCCAGGCCTGTCAGGACAATGACGATCGAGGAAGCCATCAAGGAGTTGGAGACCAGCGATTCCAAGCAGGCCTTTACGGTCCCGTCCGGGAACGAAGATAGGATGACTCCAACCGAAGTAATTTTCTTCCCCGAGGCTCCCCAGTCCTCATTTGAGTACAACCCCGGGGTAAACACCTACGTCAAAGAGCCCTCTTTCTTCACGTATGTCCCTGCGTCTATTAACTACGCGTCCTATCTCCACAGCCGGTGCAAGAGCGTAGCGCAACGCCAACTGCACGGATCTCGCGTCCGAGGCCTGCCCTACTTTAGCGCCGCCGGCCAGCCACTGCCGCCCTCTTCATCCAGGGCCGCTGGACCACCCAACTATGTGCCAGCTCAGTGCCAGACGCTTTCGGGTACGCTTCGCGCTTGTTCCATACCGTACAAGACGAGGAATAGTCGCTTCGCAGTGCAGGGCGCCACTACCTCAGGCTCCCGGCTCGCCCGTCTGAAGTACGAGGGCCTGACCCGGGGGACCAACTTTACGACTGCCGGGGCCCTCAGGGCCAACAACTTCGGGGAGTTCAGTGCTGCTCCCCCGAGCGGGTATTTTATTCCGCAAAGGCACCGAGTTAACAAGCCGGACGCCGGTTTGTATCGGCGCTCGGGCAAGAGGGTGGCCTGCTTTCGCCCTGAGCCACGGCCGATCGACCGTATTGAGCACTAGATCGTTGCACACAGCAGAAACCTGTCTTGCTCTGTGAAACATAAATTAGAGACCCGTGTCGCTGGTAGACACCGCGCGCACGTCCACCGTGCGGCCCGGGTTGTATTCGTCCCCGAGGCCTGTGAAGAACCACCGCGTGGACAAGTACCGTGGAGACGAGTGACCCAGCATGTCGCCGGTCGCCTTAAGGTTAGGTCCCTGGTCGACGATGGATTGTATCTTGTTCACGCCAATGGCCGAGTTGAAATACCTCAAGGAACTGATATATCCGTCGAAACCTCCGTTTGACGCCACATACACATCTCCGTAGTTCTGCCTAGCTAAGTCACCCAGCATCTTTCTCTCTGTGAGAACGCCGTTGATGTAGACGTCGAGCTGCCGCTGATTGCTCAACCGGATGATCACGTTCACCCACTTGCTTAGAGGAAGATCGGGGATTCTAATCTCCTCTTTTACGGCATCGAACGTGTTCATTACCACGACAAGCGCGTTTGTATCAGGAGCGATGTAGAGGCCGGGCGCATTGTTCGGCAGGCTCATGCCCGCGCTGTCGCTCCCTGGCGGGGCCATTCGTATGTTGCCCTTATGGAACACATGTTTGTACTCTCCCTGTTTGTAGGTCAAGTCGTCTACATAGATCCATATCGACCAAGTGAATTCAACCCCGCTGTCCTCCACCCCAGGCCCCGCACCGGGCCCCGCCCCCGGATCTCTCGAGCCGGAGCGCAGTATGGGCACTGAACCCCCTAGACCGGGGTCCTGAGTGAAAACCTTCATGCGCTTCGCGTCGACCATCCCCTTTATCAGGACGGGGTCGGGCGATGGAGCGAAAAGCCAGCGTATGATGCTTGAGCCGATGGAGAGGAGAATGCAGAAGACGATCACAATCAGGACCAAGAAGGCGAACTTCGCCACCAGGCTGTTGGAGGTCAGGAACTCTTTTGTACCTCGCACATACTTATTGGACCCGAACTGCGCCATGCGAGCCTTGAACCCGGCATTGGCTCCGGTTGCGCTCATGCTGTATACCTATACCTCAGATAAATTCACGGGCACTGGAGATTTGCCCCGCCTGAGCGAGACTTTCCGACCACGTGGGCCTGGGCAGGACCCAGTACAGGTATGACTCATAACTCGAACGACCCGTGCACTCTGTTGCCTTCCAAGAACTGGATCCGCAGGCGGTACTTGTTGAAGAGGTTCGCCAACCAGTTACCTCCGTAGCCGCTTCGGTAGATGTTGTAGGCCTCCTGGGGATTGACTGCCTGCGACCAGTATTGGTAGTTGGCGGTGTAGCCTTTGAATCCGCCGCCCGTCGTGATGTAGACATCATCGTCGCCGTGCACTTTTGCGACGTTGGGCAGCACGCACGTGCGGAACAGCTTACCGTCCATATAGACGTCCAGTGTTCGCCCGTAGACGCTGACAATGATGTTAACCCAGCGCTGCAGAGGGAAGTTCTCGACCGCGCAGTTGCCGGCGCTCGTTCTGTGGCCTGCGGCAGCGGCCTCCGGGGTCGGATAGCACTCAATCCGTATGCTCAGGTCGTTCGTTTTGCCGTCCATATAGATGTGGGGGCTCGCCTGGTCAGGTCCCCAGTTTGCTTTTGGGGCCCGAGCCAACACCCGCTTGTCTTCGCCGTACCTATAGTTCCAGTCCTCGACGTAGAACCACATTGAGTACGCGTAGTCGCTGCTCCCGCTGTTCTTGCCTAGCTTCCGCGCCGGGACTCTATGGGCGTGTGTAGCTGGCGAGAGGTGGCTCAGCTGTACAGACGTCTGGAACAACCAGCGAAACAGCATGTAGAGAAGGATCAGCACTACAGTCACGATCAGAACCGTACGTCCGAGTCCCATGGTATACAAAGGGTCAAGATAATCTCATTCAGTCACTGGTCGGCGGGAAGCGGTCACGGAGCAGCTTATATGCCATGGTGATTCTCCTCTTAGACAGAGGCTGCGGGAAATACATGACATTGCATATGCCTCCTTCCAGTCCCCGAGTTCGTCCCACCTTCACCTCCTCGAACTGCATGAATGGCGATATGCCGGGGTGCGATCCGATGAGCTCTCCGTTCAAGAACACGTCCATGGTGCCTGCGTCGTAGTTGATTACGATGTTGTTCCAGGTCTGGAGGGCTACACCCGTGACCTCCGCAACCGTCACCTTCCCCTCCCCGGACTCAGACTCCACGCGCAAGGTGTCCTGGTCCATGTTGAAGGAGATGCGGGGCTTACTCCCGTAGTTCAGGATGGTTGTGTACTTCATGAACGCTGGCCGGGTGTTGGGTGGTTGGGGGTTCAGTGTGAACCAGGCGGACAGTCCGTAGCTGTAGCTGAACTCTGGCTTCTTGGAGTTGTTGTGGAGATGCAGCATCTCGAACGTCCCGACGCTGCGTTCGATGTCAAGGTACACTGGCTTGTCGAGGAGCTGTCGGCCGTCGTGGTTCATCAAAGCGGACGACGCCCACGGCACGAGGAGGCGCAGGCCAACGAACAATACCTCCAGGCCGAGCAGTACCCAGGCGCTGTAAGGGGCGATCTTCCATTCCTTAGCGATGGTCTTGGCGAGGGCAATCAACAGGCACGGTAGGTACAGAATCAAGTTCTTGATGAGACTGAGGTAGTGGCCTCGGGTGTTTTGGTCAATAAGTGGCTTGAGGGCCAGGTACAGCAAACCCACTCCCGCTACCGTTATAGCGAAATTAAGTATAACCATCATGCTATCGGTTCCGGCCGCTCGGGCGGAGGCGGATGCTGCCTTCTTGTGCGGTAACCATGACCCAATTAACTTGATTAGCTCTCCAATGAGCGTCAAGCCAACCGCTATAAGGGCGGTGCCAGCGGCCACGCCAAGCAACATGACAGTGGCCTTACCCAGCACGTTCCCGAACGTGAAGGGCCGGTCGTCATCCCCAATTGTAGCGCCAGGGTCGTCGTGCCGGGCGTACACAAAGAACCAGGCCACAAGTGCATAGAACATCACAATCAGGATGAGCGCAGCAGTGAACCCCGGGTGCCTGCTCGGTGCGCCCCACAGGGTCCACCCAGACTCCTTCCCGGTTCCGTCCGTGTCGCAATGATAGTTGATCCGGCGAGTGGACTTTACGTGCCCACCCTCAATCAGATCGATCTCGACCCCTGAGCATTTGCTGGGTGCGGGCTCCGGTGGCTTCATTTCCATTCTGCACGCGGGCTGTTCTGGATCGCAGTCATATGCGACACAGCCGGGGTTTGCAGTGCAATTCCGGGCGCACTCCTCGCAGTCGCTCACAGGCAGCTCGGCTGGTGGCTTCACCAGCGGGCGACGAAGATGGTGGCGAGGCTCGTCGGAGTACCCGGCCACCTCGCGCCTGATCCGGAGATCGCGCTCCCGCGAGGTCTCTCTTTCACGTCTGGTGTCATCGCTCTCTAGCACGGGGCCTCTGTGCACATCAATGTAGTAAATGAGGCCAAGCAGCGCGCAGAAGCCCAGTATCTCTGCGAAGGCGAATGCCGTCGGGTTGCAGCCGAGGCGCCCAACCGTCCGTCCGAGCCTTTGTTTCAATCGCTCCAGGCGCTCATATAGAGTCGCAGGGGGCGCTCGGTTGTCGTTCCCCTGTTGCGGCCGACAGTCCATGTACTACTCATAGGCCAGAAAAACTACATGTTCTCCAGAGCGGTTTTCTTCCCATGGCAATCTCGGCACATAGCCACCAGGTTACTGACATGGTTAGAGCCCCCCGCGTCGAGGCGAACCTGATGGTCAACCTCGAACCACGCGGGGAGAGTCTTCTGGCAGCCACCGCACTTCCACCCTTGCTGCGCTGCAACAAACTTCTTCTTGGTCTCACTGACAGAACGACGAGTCGTAGTCGGTCCCGCCGATGCAGCAGGCGAGCCTGGAGCATATGCCGCGGGAGCACCCGACGTCTCCACGCGTCTCTGGGCTCTCTGCGCGCCGGATAGACCGCCGATCAGAGGACTTATAAAGTTGCTCGTGGTCCTATCCATCGGCACAAAGCGCAACAGTTGGCTCGCGTCGGCGAGAAGCCCCCGTGTGCCTTCAGGATTCTTGCGGAGGAAGGCGTACGCCGACACCCCGGCAAAGACAATACCTCCCATCTTATAGTACTTCTTCCACGAACGCAACATAGCCAGATATCTGCCGTCCTCGTGGGCGTCCATAAGGAAAAACAAGGTGACCATGAAAATCAATAGACCGCTTTTCATGGTATACTCACGGAAAAGGTGCGTCAGTTCTTCCTTGTGCGGTGACACTTTCCTGTTGATTTCTTTCTGCGGTACCCCTTCGGGCACTTGCGTCCTGGGCTCAGTGCTATGGAGGTGGGTCCCGAAGATGCGGGCAACCGGGGGGCGGAACCTTGCGCTCTAGAAGATCTGGGTCGCCTTGAGGTCCGCTTGGGTAGACACCGTCCTGTCGCCTT
>MDTG01447781.1_pt1 | contig 13775 bp, 13 predicted proteins | sample 811421 | NCBI WGS metagenome assembly MDTG01 (sample SAMN05326645, study PRJNA326480) | marine metagenome | isolation source: seawater | place: Pacific Ocean: South East | collected 2011 | reverse complement strand
TCGCCGCCTGCGCCACAAAGCAATTGCCACCCGAGATCAGTTACGACGCGGAAGACTTCGATGCCGCGACGCTCGCTGCCGAGCCGCCGCGTCCCGTCGAGATCGTCACAGTACCCGAGCCGTTGCCCCTGCCGGGTCAGCTGATGCCAGTGCCAAGGGAATGGCAGCCGCCTGCGGAGGACACGCGGCCACCGGAAGAGCGCGTCACGGACGCCAACACTGCCGCCGCGGTGGAGCCGAGCACGGACGGCTATATCAACGCGATCCAGGTCTATCCCTATACGGAAGGCGCACTTTACCAGCTCTATACCTCGCCCGGGAACGTCAGCAACATCGCGCTCCAGCCGGGCGAGAAGATCGTCGCCGTCTCGGCCGGCGACACCGTTCGCTGGGTGATCGGCGATACGGTCAGCGGTTCCGGTGACGCGGCACAAGCCCACGTGCTGGTTAAGCCCATCGCCGAGGGCCTGCGCACCAACCTCGTCATTATCACCGATCGGCGTGCCTATCACCTGGAGCTCACCAGTACGCCGGAGACCTATATGGCCTCGGTCTCCTGGCATTATCCGCGCGATGAGCTCCTGGCGCTCACGCGCCGCAATATCGCCGCCGAAGAGGCCGCGGACCGCGTGATCGACCGCGGGCTCGATATCGACAATTTGCGCTTCCGCTACGCCATCAGCGGCGACAATCCGCCATGGCGGCCGGTGCGTGTCTTCGACGACACCCACAAGGTCTATATCCAGTTCCCGGCGCGGCTCAATCAGGGCGAGGCGCCGCCGCTCTTCGTCGTCGGTCCGGACGGAAAAAATCAGCTCGTCAATTACCGGGTGCGCGGCCGCTATTACATCGTCGATCGACTTTTTGCGGCTGCCGAGCTGCGGCTCGGCGAAGACCCGCAGCAAGTCGTGCGCATTACACGGACCGACGGCCGTCCCGCCGCGTCGAGCCAGTCGCGGACCGGCGACATCGAGGTCAGCCAACACCGCATTCCGGACCGTGAGGACCGCTGATGACGCCATCACGCTCAGACGACCCGTCGATCCCAGATCCACCAATCCCTGACTCGACCGGGGCGAGCGCGCCGAAGGTCGATCCGGAAGACCTGATGCTGCGCGCCGCGCCGCGCCCCGTCACGCGGATCAACCGGCGTGTGCTGATCGCACTTTCGGGCACGGGACTACTCCTGATCCTCGGCGCGACCATCTTTGCCCTCGACCCGCCGCGGCTGTTCGACCGCGACAATACCGGACGCGAACTCTATCGGACCGAAAACAACCCGACCCCTGATGGCCTCGAAGCTCTGCCGCGCCGCTATAGCGACATCTCACGCCCGCCCGTAGAGTTGGGGCCGCCTCTGCCCGGCGATATTGGTCCCGCCGTCGTCGCCGCCGAGCGGGAGTTGGGGATCGGGCCGACGCCAGACTTGCCGTTCCGTCCGAGCCCGGAAGAGGACGCGGCACGCGCCGAGCGCATCCGGCAAGCGCGGCTCGCCCAGCAGGGCCGCGAGTCCGGGGTATTTTTCCAACTCACCTCGAGGACGGCGGGAGTCGCTCAGGCAGACATCTCCGGCGCGGGAATGCCCACCGCGCCCGGAACGGCGCCCGCCGATCGTAACCCCTTCGAGGTCGCCAGCGGGGGCAACGCGGGCGCCCCGTTGGAACTTGACCTCCAGAACGACCAGAACCTGCAAGGACGCAAGCTCGACTTCCTCGACCAGGGCGTCGACGCGGCCATATACAATCCGCATGCGTTGCAGGACCCGGCCTCGCCCTATCAGGTGATGGCAGGGACCGTCATCTCCGCCAGCCTCGTCACCGGCATCAATTCCGATCTCCCGGGCCGCGTCATCGCGCAGATCACCGAGAATATCTACGACACGGTCTCTGGGACCTATCTTCTGATCCCGCAAGGCTCCCGCGTCATCGGAACCTATGACAGCGTCATCGCCTTCGGGCAAGACCGCGCCCTCGTGATTTGGCAGCGGATCATCATGCCGGATGGCTCGTCCGTCGTGATCGAGAACCTGCCGGCGACCGACGTGGCTGGTTATGCCGGGCTCGAGGACGAGGTGAACTTCCACACCTGGCGGCTTCTGAAGGGCATTGCGCTGTCCACGTTGCTCGGCGTCTCGACGGAGCTGACCTTCGGCGATGAAGAAAGCGATCTCGTCGCGGCGATTCGCGAGTCCACTCAGGACAGCGCCAATCAGGTCGGCCAGCGCATCACCGAGCGCAACCTCAACATCCAACCCACCATCACCATCCGACCCGGTTGGCCATTGCGCATCATCGTCAACAAGGACCTGGTGCTGCGGCCTTACCGCGACCTGGGAGTGATCCGATGACCTTGAAGCTCGACAAGCTCCCCGACCGCGAGAGCGTGAAGATCACTTTCTCGGCCAACGCCGATCTGAAGGCGGCGCTCAATGACTATGCCGAAATTTACCGGCGCGCCTACGGCCAGAAGGAGAGTGTCGCCGATCTCATCCCGTTCATGTTGGACGCCTTCATGAACGCCGACCCCGGTTTCAAACGGGCGCGCAAGGAACTCGAAAACGCGCGCCCATCTTCCCCACCAACCCAAGCAAAGGAGACCTGAACGATGGCTACTATTGGAAGTTTCACCGCCGGCAAGGACGGTTATGTCGGGACAATCCGCACCCTGACGGTCAACGTTAAGGCCAAGATCATTGCGAATGACAGCAAGAAGAGCTAGGGAGCGCCGGATTTCCGGGTCTATGCTGGGCGGGCCGAACTCGGCGCCGCCTGGAAGGCCCAGACCAACGGCGAGGAGCCGCGGGACTATCTTAGCGTCCAGCTCGACGATCCAAGCTTTCCCGAGCCGATCCGCGCGGCGCTCTTCGAGGAGGACGGCGCGGCGTTTCTCGTGTGGAACCGGCGGGACGCCTGATGCAGGCCGTTGAGGGACAGAATAGCGGCTGAATTCTCCGCTCTATTCTTTGGCGTCGTCGAGGGCCTGATCAACCAGTCGGAGGGCCGCCGTCAGACGGCTGCGAAGCGTGCGCAGCTCTCCTACGGTTTCGTCTTCCATGGCCATCAAATCCGGATCGAGGGCGGTCCGAACGACTTCGTCCAGCGGCGCCCTCGCCAAGGAACCGGATGCGAGGATTGCCTCGTTCGCGGCGTCTCCGCGCCCTTCGGCTTCGATCAACAGCGTTCCGTCGAGTTGCATCGAAACGGAAAATGCAATGTCGCCAAGAACGACGGCTTCGACGTCATCTGGCTCAAGCGGCACAATCAAGCCCCAGGGCTCGCCGTCTTGGTCTTCGAATCCGGCGAGATAGTGCTCGGGACCAATCGTTCGATCCGCATTGCGATCGGCACGGAAGAACGTTGCCAGGGTCACATTTAGGGGCATGGCACAGCGTCAAGAAACACAGAAACTAAGGTCTCCAGATGGAGCTTAACAAAATACCTAGTATACTAGGTGGCAGTATACTAGGTATTCGGGCTGCCTTTCGCCATGAAGCTGAGGCGGATCGTGGCTCGAAATCTCAAGCACTTGCGGCAGGAAAAGGGAATGTCGCAAGAAGAACTTGCCGACAGCGCGGAGATAAACCGCAACTATGTCGGGATGGTGGAGCGCTCGGAAAACGCCGCCACGGTGGATATGCTGGAGAAGCTTGCCGACGCGCTTGGCGCGAAACCTATCGATTTCTTTCGGGAGGAATAGGCCTAGCAAGAGGCTGTTTTGGTATGAAGCAGCCTGCCGGGAGCTTTTTTTGCTTTTCCTATGGGCCAGTTTGTGACAAAACGTCGGAAGTTAGAGCCTAACAACCGACGTTTTGTCACATGACCACTACAGCCGAGATATCACAGAGAGACCGGGCCGTCGAGCTTCTCAAGGAACGCGGCGCCATGCGTCGCATCGAGCTGAGCGACGCCGGCGTCCACCCGGAAACACTTTCGCGGCTGGTGGAAGAGGGCATTCTCACCCGCGTTTCCCGCGGCCTCTATCAGCTCACCGACGCCGACATCACGGCACCGCATGACCTGGCCGAGGTCGCGAAGCTCGTGCCGAAAGGGGTCATCTGCCTCATCTCCGCGCTCCAGTTCCATGAGCTCACGCTCCAGACGCCGAGCCGAGTCTGGGTCGCCATAGGTCCAAAGGCCCGGAAACCCAAGATCGAATACCCTCCAACCCGCATCGTGCGGTTCGGTGAGCAGGCTCTTTCGCTCGGCGTGCAATCGCACACCATCGACGGCGTGCTGGTGCCGATCTTCAACCCAGCCAAAACCGTCGTGGACTGTTTCCGATTCAGGAAGGCCGTCGGTTTCGACGTTGCGATTGAGGGCCTCCACAACGTCGTGAAGTCAGGCAAGGCCAAGCCGGCGGAAATCGTTCAATACGCCCGTGACACCCGAATTTGGTCTGTTCTGCGACCATATCTCGAAACGGTGGTCGCTGATGGCGCGTAGGACGACGAACATTGCCGCTTCGGTGCGTGCGCGGCTTCAAAACATCGCCAAGGAGAAACAGGCGAATTTCCAGCGGATGCTCACGCGCTACGCCCTGGAACGGCTTCTCTTCCGCCTAAGCGTCTCACCCCACAAAGATCGCTTCGTTCTCAAAGGTGCCATGCTTTATGCCGCTTGGCTCGAAGACCCTTTCCGAACGACGCGCGACCTAGACCTTCTTTCCTTTGGCGATCGCGAAGCCGAGCGCCTTGTCGGGATCTTCCGCGAGATTTGCGTTCAAGCGGTTGAGGAAGACGGGCTGAGCTTCGATGCCGAGCACATTGCCGCGGAGCCAATTCGCGACGATCAAATCTATGGAGGCGTTCGGTTGCGAACATCGGCGCGCCTCGGCACCGCCGTCATCCCGATCCAGATCGATATCGGTTTTGGCGATGTCGTGACACCTGGTCCATCGGAGCTCGAATATCCGGTTCTTCTCGACCATCCGGCGCCCAAGCTCAACGCCTATCCGCGTGAAACGGTGGCTGCCGAGAAGTTCGAAGCCATGGTCGCGCTCGACCTCGCGAACAGCCGGATGAAAGACTTCTACGACCTTCTTGCGATGTCGCGGCTTTTCACCTTCGAAGGCGCGGTCCTCGCCGCGGCGATCCGCGCCACATTCGAAAGGCGCACGACGCCGGTCCCACGCGAACGTCCCCCCGCGTTCACCGGCGCCTTCTCGGACGATCCACAAAAGGCCCAGCAATGGCGATCCTTCCTCGCCCGCGAGCCGCTGCTGATCGACGAGCCGGATTTGCCGACAGTCATTCGCGAGATCGGTGACTTCATCATGCCGGCAGCTCATGGAGCCATTGACGACGGCCACATGCCTGGCCGTTGGTCTCCAGATGGTGGCTGGAGATCCGCCACATGACAGAGGCCAGCCGCGACGCCATCTTCATTAGCCACACCAAGCCGAAGGATAATATGTTTACCGCTTAGCTGCCGGCGGTGATCGCATTATCGATTGGCAGCGGTCTGCGTGATCCGATTACGCCGTGTAGCGAAAAAGCTAAGTGATCGCTCTCAGAAGCGTCATCTCGGCGAAGACGATCCGGCTCACGCCGAACGCGGCAGTTCAGTCTTCGACAGCTTGGTTAAAGCTGAGTCGATCAAGCTGACAGCGTCCTCAACATCCCGATCCGTCGTATCGAAACCGAGACTGAAGCGGATGGAGGATTCTGCCTCATCTACATCCAGCCCGATGGCCCTCAGTACATGTGACGGCTCGGGAATCCCGCTTGTGCACGCGGAACCAGTTGATGCCGCCAATCGTGGTTGCAGAGCGCCGAGAATGTCATGCGCCGAATGCCCGATAAACTGGATATTGGCATTACCAGGATGGCGGGGATGCCCGACAGGACCGTTGACCGTTATCGGCCACGACAGATTGTCCAACTTATCGATGAATTCATCACGATGTTTCCGCAGCAGTATGCGCTTTTCTTCTGCAGCCTCGCCAGCGCACATGAGTGCCGCAGCGCCCATTCCAACACAAAGCGGCGTTGGCAATGTTCCGGAGCGAAGGCCGTTCTGCTGGCCGCCGCCATAGAAAAGCGGCTCGATTTGGCCCTGCAGGTCGCGTGAAATGTATATGACCCCGACTCCTTTTGGGCCGTACATCTTGTGCGATGATAGGCTGAGAATATCCGTATACTCTCCAAATGAAGTCATCGTCATGGCGATGGGAGCTTGCGCCGCATCACAATGAAAAACGGCTCCCTGACTCCTTACAATGCTAGATATTTTCTCAATATTCTGAATCGTTCCAATCTCGTTATTAACCGCCATAATTGATACGGCGAGAACATCATCGCGCATTGCCTCTTCAAGGGCTGAGAGATTTATGAAACCTTCATGATCGACAGGAATTTTCTCGACTGCGTAGCCGTGTTGTTCCTCAAGGACTCTTCCAGCAGCGAGCACGCACTTGTGCTCGATTGTGCCCATCAAGATGCGGCGGCGCTTGCCTCCAGTCGCACGGCGGCCGACGCCCAGCAAGGCGAGGTTATTCGACTCGGTTGCCCCCGAGGTGAAGATGATTTCATCGGCGTCCGCGCCGATCAGCCGTGCGACTCGGGCGGCTGCCTCATCGACGGCGCGCGATGTTTCCCACCCGAGGACGTGATCCGATGAATGCGGATTGCCGAAAGATTCGCTGAAATACGGCGTCATTTCGGCCAAAACACAGGAATCGACCGGTGTCGTGGCCTGATGGTCGAGATATATCGTGTTTCTTATTCTCATTTATTATCAATGATATAGATGGAAAAAAACCTTCCGGGTCGTCGCATTTCGGCATCCGCTTGCTGCTGGAGGTAGGCTCCAGCATTCGTTGACCATAGCACATCGTTCGGGCTACAGTCGAGCTGGACGCATCATCCAGCAGCCCGGGGGATACATGGCGCGCGGACCGCTTTTTCAGAATGATTACAGCCCGCAGTTTTCGGGCCACGAAACCTTCCCGCTGCGCTACGGGTGGCTGAAAAAGGCGTTTGACCGCGTCGCCGAGACCGAGTCCGAAACCGACAACCGCGTTGCGTGTTGGGGAGACGAAGCCATAGCGAAATTCGGTGTCGGCAAAAACATGGTCGGCTCGATGCGCTATTGGGCGAACGCCGCCCGCATCATCCGCGAGCCCGCCATCAACTCCGTTGAAACAACCGAGCTTGGACGGTTGCTCTTTAGTTCAAACGGACTCGATCCGTGGATGGAGTCTCCCGCCACGCTGTGGCTTCTTCACTGGCAGTTCGCGGCATATCACAAGAGAACAACATGGTTCTGGGCATTCAGTCATTATCCCGCCATTACGTTTGAGCGGGACGGCTTCATCCGAAAGCTCAACCGCTTTTCAAAAGACCGCGGATGGCCAAGCGCGGCGGAAACCACGCTCAAGAATGACGTTGCCTGCTTCATTCGCACCTATGTAGCGCGTCAGCCATCTGGAAAGACCGGCCACGACGACGCCCTTGAGTCGCCGCTGACTGAATTGGGGCTCATCAAGGCGATAGGCAAGAACGACGGCTTTCGTTTTGTGCGTGGCCCCAAATCGACCCTGAGCGACGGCGTTTTCGCCTATGCCCTTGTTGATTTCTGGTCGCGCTTCTATGCCAATGCCGCCACCTTGTCCTTCGAAGCCATCGCACAAGCGCCGGGTAGTCCGGGACGGGTGTTTCAATTCGAAGAGAACGACGTGGCGGATCGTCTTGCCGTGCTCGACGATGTCACGGACGGCGCGCTCCGGTGGTCGGAGACCGCCGGTCTGAAACAGGTTGTCCGCAGCGTTGAGATCAGCGAAGACGCGGCACGGTCCTGGTTGGCTGACGACTACGCTTCGCGTGTCGGAAGGGAGGCCGCCTGATGCTTCTAGAAGACCGTGTTCGGATTGCCCGCCGCTTTCTAAGATCGGTTCGAATCGATTCCGATTACGGTGACGCCAGCGCGCTGGAAGGCTTTGTCTGCCCGCAGTCCTCCGCGGACGTTCTCACGACAATGGCTCGTCATGTGGCGGAGACGGGACAGGGGGCGTTCACCTGGACCGGCCCTTATGGCAGCGGCAAGTCGAGTCTTGCCGTTGCGCTTGCGGCGCTGTTGAACGGCGACGCCGGGTTGCAGAAACAGGCAAAGAAGGTTTTCGGACAGGGCCTGACAAACACCATCTGGAAGGCTCTGCCGACTGGCACGAAGGGTTGGCGCATCCTTCCCGTCGTTGGCAGGCGGGCCGATCCCGTCACGGTTATCGGCGAAGCTGTCAAAAAGGCCGGACTGGTGTTGCGGGTGCCACGCGGCGGCTGGACCGAGAGTAACCTGATAGCGACGCTCACTGATGCCGCTGCATGCAAGCCCAAGACGCATGGCGGAGTTGTCCTCTTCATCGACGAGATGGGCAAGTTCCTCGAAGCCGCCGCACAGGATGGCTCTGACATTTATATCCTTCAGCAGCTCGCAGAGGCGGCGTCGCGCAGTAACGGGCGTTTCCTGATCGTCGGCGTGCTGCATCAGGCTTTTGAAGAGTATGCGCATCGGCTGTCGCACGAGATGCGAGACGAATGGGCGAAGATTCAGGGGCGGTTTATCGATCTCGTCGTGGATACGGCGGGGGAAGAGCAAATCGACCTGATCTCACGCGCGATAGAGAGTGATCGTGTCGCGAAAAAGCCGGGCGCTCTCGCGTCTTCAGTCGCCGCATTCGCGCGTCGCGACCGGCCCCTCGAGGATGCTTCGCGGCTGGCTTACATGCTTGAGGCCTGCTGGCCCTTGCACCCGGTCGTCGCCTCGTTGCTCGGTCCCATTTCGCGACGGCGTTTCGGCCAGAACCAACGCAGTATTTTCGGTTTTCTCAATTCATCGGAGCCACATGGTTTTCAGGACTTTCTGAGCCATACCCAGGACGACCAGCTTTACGGACCCGATCGGCTCTGGGATTACCTGCGCGCCAATCTGGAACCGTCCATTCTGGCATCGCCCGACGGACACCGATGGGCGCTGGCGGCTGAGGCCCTGGAACGCTGTGAAACACTTGGCGGCGACGCGCTGCATGTCAGGTTGCTCAAGACAATCGCCGTTATCGACCTGTTCAAGGAACGCTCGGGACTCCTCCCGAATTCCGAGTTGTTGCGATCCTGTTTATCGGACGCGTCGACAAAGGCGATTGAGAAGGCGCTTTCCGACCTCGACGGCTGGTCGCTCACGATATTCAAGAAGTTTCTCGACGCCCGCTCCATTTTCGCCGGGAGTGACTTCGATATCGAGCGGGCCGTTCGAACGGCGCTCGATGAAATAGACGAGATCGACTTCGAGCTCTTGAAATCGCTTGCCGGTCTTCAGCCGATCCTCGCCAAGCGCCACTACCATGAAACCGGGGCGATGCGCTGGTTCGATGTGAACATCGTGCCGGTGAGCGGCATTGTCGAGTTCGCCTCCGGTTTTACGCCAAAGAACGGCGCCATCGGGCAATTCCTTCTCGCAATTCCGACGGATGGAGAAAAAGAGGGACGGGCCGAAAAGCTTTGCCGGGAAGCGGCCTCCCACAGTGGCAAGGACAAGGGCGATATCGTCGTCGGCATTTCCAAACAGTCATGGGCCGTTGTGCCGTTGGCGCGGGAACTGATCGCGCTGGAAAACGTCAGCAACGATCACCCTGAACTTGCCGGTGACTCCGTTGCGCGGCTGGAAGTTTCGGCGCGTCTCGCGGCATTGCAGGCGCTTTTGGAAACCGAGCTGCATAAAGCATTCGATAACGCTTTGTGGTTTCGCAAAAAACATCACAAGAAGCGGCTGCAACAGGCCGACCTGAACGGCATCGCCTCGGAACTGGCGGATCGCCGCTTCCCTGAATCGCCGCGTCTCCATAATGAATTGCTCAACCGGCAGCAGCCATCGGGCAGCGCCATAATGGCGCAGAACAAGTTGCTGCACCACATGGTCGTCAAGGAGGGTGAAGTACGGCTTGGTATCGACGGCTTCCCGGCCGAAGGCGGATTGTTTGCCTCGATCCTGGAAAAGACCGGACTCTATGTTCTACAGGGTAAAACTTTCAGATTTGTTTCGCCGGTGACAGGTGACGATCCGTGCCATCTGGCTCCTATGTGGCAGGCCGCGTTCGAGCATGTAAGAGAGAATGCCCACCGGACCGTCACCGTTTCGGAGCTTTTCGAGCTGTGGCGCGAACCGCCATTCGGTATCAAGGACGGCTTGATGCCTCTTCTCGCCGTCGCCTTTATCCAGTCTCAACGCGACAAGCTTGCCGTTTATCGCGAAGGTATTTTTAGGGTTCGTTTTGACGACGTGGATGCCGACTACCTCGCAAAGGACGCATCCATAATCCAGTTACGCTGGATGGATCTGACGGATATCGCGCGGCGTCTTCTGTCCGATATGGCGGAAGTCGTTCGCGATCTTGATCGGACTAACGAGCTTGTGCATCTAGAGCCCATAGATGTCGGCCGCGGGTTGATGTCGATTTTCGAGCAGTTGCCGCAATGGACTTCGCGGACGATGAGGTTGTCGGCCAACGCGGCGCGTATTCGCGATCTGTTCAAACGCGCACACGATCCGAACCGGTTCCTGTTCGACGACATTCCCGGAACCCTCGGAGAGGATGTGGCCCTCGAGACGGATGCCGACTTGCGCCGGGTGATTGAGAGCGTTCGCGAAGGGCTCGAAGAGCTGGTGCAGGCCTATCCGTCGATGCTGCACCGCATGTGCGACCTAATGCTCGCCGAGTTGCAGGTTCCGAATATTTCTCCGCAGTCTCTCGCGGAACTGCGTGACCGGGCCGAGAACATCAGGCAGCTTGCCGGGGATTTTCGGCTCGACGCTTTCGTCGGTCGGTTGGCCCGGTTCGACGGTTCCGACGAGAGTTTCGAGGGTATTGCGAGCCTGGCCGCGAACAAGCCGCCGCGCGACTGGGTCGATCCCGATCTCGACCAGGCAGCGATCGAGCTTGCAGATATGGCACAGAAATTCCTTCGCGCGGAAACTTATGCGCGCGTGAAAGGCCGTCCTGACAAGCGTCACGCCATGGCCGTCGTCATCGGCACGAACGGGCGGCCTGCGCCGATGCTTGAGGAGTTTGATGTCGCGGACTCTGATCGTGACGCCGTGAACGCGCTCATAGAACGTGTCGAAGCAGCGCTCGATGAGTCCGACACCAGCCGGAGCAGTATAATTCTTGCGGCGTTGGCGGAACTCAGCACGCGCTACATGCAGGACGCCCTCGCCCCCAAGGCGAATGGGAAACGAAAGGCGGCGCATCATGAGTGATGAAATAACGAACCGCCACCATCTCTGCTATACACAGAACTTCGAGCAAGCCCGAAGCTTGAATACACAGATGAACCACGTCCCTGTACTGGCTATGACGCTTACTGGGGGGTTGTGGTTCGGTGCTGGAGTTACAAAAGATCTTCCTGAGGAAATCAGATTTGCGCTTCTAATATTTGCCGGCTTTTGCAACCTGTCCCTCATCTTCGCCGTTTTGCGCATCCGAGACGTTTTGGAAAGCTATCTAGAGAAACTTAAAGAGTTTAACCCAGACAGCTTTGCCTCCGGAGAACCCAAAAATCCCAAACTACCGTGGTTGGGGTCCTATAGCATGATATTGATCTACTGCGCTTTAATGCTGATAGGGTCATTATTTTCATTCGTTGGCGCTTTCTGGATTTTCTGGCCATTCGAGTCAGCCCGCTGGATTGGCATCATACTGCTGCTCGCTCTTCTCACGGCCATATACCTAACATTATTCAGCCGCAGCACGGCTGCGTCGAAACATGCGGAAAGCTGATATGCATACGCCGCATCTTGCCTCTCCGATTGAAGAAGAAAAAGCGACAAGCGAATACTATGAACGCAACGCGCAGACGTATTTTGCGACGACGCTACGCGTTGACATGTCTGCCCTATACAGCCGCTTTCTAAGGCATGTCGCGCACGGTGGGCGGATACTGGACGCCGGAAGCGGATCCGGACGCGATACGCTCGCATTTCTCCAGCGCGGCTATGAGGTCGAAGCGTTTGACGCGTCTCCTGCGCTTTGCACACTGAGCACGCAGTTGACCGGTGTTGAAGCCCAAGTTCTCCGTTTTCAGGACTTTGACAGTCCGCCCCGACACGACGGGATTTGGGCATGCGCATCATTACTACATGTGCCGAAAGACGAGTTGAGGGATGCTGTCAGTCGATTGATCGGAGCGCTCAAACCGGGTGGCGCATTGTATGTATCGTTCAAGCATGGCGCTGAGGAGCGCATCTCCACTGACGGGCGTTTTTTTCTGGATCTGAACGCGGAGTCTTTACGTCAGCTCTTTGCGGACTTTCCGAATATGACGCTAGCAGAGGTGTGGCTCTCGGTTGGTGAGGGGAGGCATCAGGGAAAGGACGAGTGGCTAAATGCGATAGCCCTGAAGGCACCTGAGAGGGGCGACCAATGACCATACAACCGTCGTCGGAAATGCACGTACTTGGTCTATCCGGCGGGCGCGACAGCGCGGCGCTTGCCGTCTACATGCGGCAGCATCATCCCGACCTCGATATCGAGTATTTTTTCACCGACACTGGCAAGGAGCTGCCGGAGGTTTACGAATATCTCGGGCGTCTGGAGGGATTTCTCGGACAGCCGATACTGCGGCTGAACCCCGACCGCGACTTCGATTTCTGGCTCAAGCAGTACAATGATTTCCTGCCGTCCGCGCAGACGCGCTGGTGTACCCGCCAGCTCAAGCTTCGCCCGTTCGAGCACTGGCTTCGCCCGATGCTCGACGATGGTATGACGGTTTACAGCTATGTTGCGATCCGCAGCGACGAGGAATACCGCGAAGGCTATTCCTCGAAGCACGACAAGCTCATCGTCAGGCTGCCGTTCAAGGAAGCCGGAATCGATAAGGCCGGCGTCCTCGATGTCCTGAAAGGGGCCGGGCTCGGCTTGCCGAAATACTACGAGTGGCGAACGCGCAGCGGCTGCACCTTCTGTTTTTTCCAGCAGAAAATCGAATGGGTGCGGCTGAAGGAGCAACACCCGGACGCATTCGAAGAGGCCAAGGCGTATGAGAAGGACGCAGTGGAACACGGTTCTCCTTTTACCTGGAGCCAGGGCGAATCGCTCGAAGAGCTGGAACAGCCCGAGCGTGTCGCACAGATCAGGCAGGAACACGAACAACGGCTTGCGCGCATGAAGTCGAAGGTTCAGCCGAACCCGCTCAGGTCGGATAGCGAGCCACTGGATATCGACGATTTGTACGGCAAGGCGAAAGTCTGTCTGGCATGTCACAAGTAACACAGGCGGGGGCACCGACGGTTGGACCTGGACTCCTTGATAGATTTTGCGAACGAGGCAACCGAGGAAATCGCCAAGTACACGGTGCCCGTCACTTTGTCGCCAGAAAAGATGATGGCGAATGAGCACGTAATCGAGGCCCTTACGTGGGACTCCATCAGCTACGGCGACGAAGAACTGGAAAGGGTTCCTGCTGACAAACGAGGCATCTACGCCTTCGCGGTTTGCAGGAATAATGACGTTCTTCCGCCCCATGGATACGTACTTTACATCGGAATCGCGGGGCGCGATTCCGAACGCGCCCTGAGAGATCGGTATAAGGACTACCTTAATGCCAGAAAGGTCAAGAAACGCGCCCGCATCGCGCGGATGATCGGAACCTGGCATCCGGTGTTGCGGTTTTACTTCGCCCCCATTGACGATGACGTTTCCTCAGAGCCCGTCCGGAAGGTTATTGAATCCGGTGAATCCGTTGTGATTCTATGCCGCGCCAGAGGAAATGGGAGCGGACAGAATGTGGA
>MDTG01149204.1_pt1 | contig 13775 bp, 16 predicted proteins | sample 811421 | NCBI WGS metagenome assembly MDTG01 (sample SAMN05326645, study PRJNA326480) | marine metagenome | isolation source: seawater | place: Pacific Ocean: South East | collected 2011 | reverse complement strand
CATTTAAAGTTTCTTTATTGAAAAAACACAAATATGTCTTATTTTGAAATTAATAAACGTTATATGCAATTTCATAAAAAAACAAGTATAGGTAACTCAAATTTTTTGATGAAAATTCTTATCAGAATTGCGATAGCATGCTTTATATTTTTTATTTTATTGATGTTAGTGGATAGAATAAAATTTCCTGCGCCCGAAAAGAAGATAGAAAAAATTATTCCTAATGAAAATCTCAAAACTATTAACTAAAAAATTAATAATTTTATTTATTTGCTTTTTTTTTAGTCCTTCATTTTCCAATGAACCAGTTGATATATGGAATGTTAATCAGGATAACATAAAAGATGAAAATAAAATTGAAGTCAAAAGTAATGATGATGTCGATTTAATCAATAATACTCAAACAATAAATAAAATCCAATCAATTGATGAAGATCAAAAAGTCTCATCTAATGAAAATTTTTTATTTGGCATATATGACCCAGAAGAAAACGATTTTTCTCTAAATATGTGGGATCTATCAAGTAAAGAAAAAATACTTAATATAATAAATAAAATAAATGAATTAAATTTATCTGAGGATTCTAAAAAAATTTATAATAGTTTAATATTAACCAATACATTTGTACCTAGTAGTTTTTCAGAAGAAGAATTTTTAACCTTAAAAGTTGATTGGTTAATTAAAAATAAAGATTTAAAACTAATAGACAAATTTATTTTAACAAACAATACTCAGAAAATTGACTCAAGATTATTAAATTTTTATTTGGACGAATATTTGTCTGAAGGAGAATTAGACAATGCATGCAAAGTATTTGATATAGTTAAAATTTTACCCAAAGATATTTATACATCAAAATTCCAAATTTATTGTTTAATAAATGAGGATAAAAAAGAAGTTGCTCAAGTGCAATTTGATTTACTAAAAGAAAATAATTTTCAGGATAAATCTTTTGAAGATAAATTTAATTTTTTAATGGGTTATTCTGAAAATACAAGCACAAAAATTTTAGATAAAAATCTTTTAGATTTTCATCTGTCGCATATTACAAATAATCAATTCGTTTTTGAGCCAAATAATAATACAAAAAAAATTATATGGAGATATTTAAAATCATTTAATTTATTAGAAAATTTAAATGATATTGATATGCAGGATGATGAAAAAATAGTTTTAATTGAGAATGCAGCTCATAATCAAAACTACTCTGAAAAAGATTTACTTAATCTTTATACTCGATATAGATTTAGTATTCAGCAATTATTAAATATCGAGGATACTCATAAGCTATTGCCAGATAATCAATCTAGAGCATTATTATATCAGGGAATTCTTTTAGCAAAAGATGATGCAGATAAAATAGAATTACTTCAAGGTTTAAAAGAATCTTTCAAGACAAGCAATATAGAAAACGCATTTAATTATGAGTTTATTAAAATTCTTAAAGAGATAGATGAAAAAAATATTCCCAATAAGTATAAATTTTTTTATAATTATTATTTAACCTCAAATAATCAAGAGATAAAAAAAATAAAGTTTAATAACAAAATATTACATCAATCAAAATTAATAAAATATTTTTTAGGTGATATGGAAATTTCTAATTCTGAAAAAGAACTAGAAAAAATGTTAAAAAAAATAAAAAAGAATAAAAAGTATTTTGTTTCTTTAAAGGATAAAATAATTATAGAGTCTTTGATATCGGATGGTTTAAAAATATCTAAGAAAGATCAAGATTTATTGGAATTAAATACTGCAAATATTCCTACAGACATTGAGGTAATGATAAATGATGGTGAACTAGCAATGATAATGCTTCGTTTGGTAGAAATTATTGGAGAAGATACTTTGAATAATTTAGGTACTGAAAGTCTATATTTTATTATTTCCACGTTAAATAAACTTAATATTGATAAAGTTAGAAATGAAATAATATTAGAAGTTCTTCCTTTAAAAGTATGATTAAAAGACTAAAATACTTTAATGTCTATTAGAAATATAATTACAGTTCCTGACGAAACCCTTAGAAAGAATTCATCTTTAATCGAGAAAGTTGGGAAAAATGAAAAGAAACTTATCAATGAAATGTTTGAGTCAATGTATCATCATAATGGAATAGGTTTAGCTGCGATTCAAATAGGAGTTCCAAAAAGAATAATTGTCTTAGATGTTTCCAAAAAAGAAGAGAATAAAAATCCTTTATGTTTTATTAATCCAGTTATAAAAAAGCAAAGTTCTGAAACCTCTATTTACGAGGAGGGTTGTTTAAGTTTGCCAGAAACTTTTATAGAAATTGAAAGACCAAAATTATGTTGGGTAGAATATGTTGATATTGAAGGAATTAAAAAAGAAATTAAATGTGACAATCTTTTATCAACCTGCATACAACATGAAATTAATCATTTAGATGGAAAATTAATTATTGATTTTTTATCAAAATTAAAAAGAGATTTAATCGTAAAGAAACTTTCTAAATTTAAACAAAATCCCGACAGAATAGTTGTTTAAAAATGCTTAAAAAAATTGTTTTTATGGGCACTCCACTTTTTTCGGTACCAATATTGAAATCTTTATATCAAAATGGATATGAATTAGCTTCAGTTTATACTCAGGCACCTAAAAAATCAAATCGAGGCATGAAGGTTACAAAGTCTCCAGTTCATTTAATTTCAGAGACTCTTAGTTTAAAAGTAAGAACACCAATGACTTTAAAAAATAATTATGAAGAATATGAGTATCTGAAAAGTCTAGATGCAGATTTAGTATTAGTTGTAGCTTACGGTCAAATCATACCAGAAAATTTTTTAGAGCTTTCAAAAAAAGGTTTTATTAATATTCATGCATCATTACTTCCAAAATATAGAGGGGCAGCACCGATACAAAGAGCTGTTATGAACTTAGAAAATGAGACTGGTATTAGTATTATGAAAATAAATTCCAAATTAGATGAAGGTCCTATATGCAGTTCTTATAAAGTTAATATTAAAAAAAATGATAATACAGAAGATCTGTCTGAAAAACTATCTGTGTTAGCGGCTGAAAAAATTTTGGATGATATTGAAAATATTTTAGAAGATAAGGCGAGGTTCAAAGACCAAGATCACAGCATAGCTACTTATGCAAAAAAAATTAATAAAAATGAAGCAATTATTGATTGGAACAATCATGCCAAAAATATAATTGCTAACATTAATGGATTAAATGGAGCCTACTTTTTTTTTAACGGTTCAAGATATAAAGTTCTTAAAGCAGAGATTTGCATTTTGAACGGAAAACCTGGTGAAATTATTGGAGATGATTTGGAGATTGCATGTAAAGAAATGTCAATCAAAGTTTTAAGAATTCAAAGAGAGGGCAAAAGATCACAAAGTGCATCTGAATTTTTACTAGGTTCTCAAATGAAAAAAGGTATTTTTTTAAGCAATGCATAGATACCAAATCCTAATTGAGTATGATGGTTCCAAATTTATTGGGTGGCAAATTCAAAAAAAAGGAAACTCTATTCAGAAATGTATACAAAATGTACTTTCAAAACTACTTAAATCAAAAATAAAATTAATTGGTGCTGGTAGAACAGATGCGGGCGTTCACGCCTTAGAGCAATCAGCACATTTTGATACAAAAGATATTATTTTGGATAAAAAAAAGTTTTTGGATTCACTTAATTTTTTTTTAAATAAAAAATTAATTTCAATTAATTCTATAACAAAGAAAAATAAAAAATTTCATTCTAGATACTCTGCCAAATATAGGATTTATAAATATATTATATTCAATAGAGTAAGCAGTCCTTCTATTTTTAAAAATAGAGGATGGCATATTAAAAGAAAAATCAATATTCAAATTTTAAATAAAGGTGCAAGATTATTGGAGGGAAAAAAAGACTTTTCTACTTTTAGAGCATCAAATTGTGGTGCAAAAACACCTATAAGAACAATTAAGTATGTAAAAATAAAAAAAATAAAAAATACAATTCAGATTAAGTTTAAATCTCAATCTTTCTTACAACAACAAGTAAGATCCATGGTTGGTTGTTTAAAAGTTTTAGGAGAAAAAAAATGGGATATTAAAAAATTTAAAAGTGTTTTAATTTCAAAAAAACGTAATTTATGTGCACCACCCGCACCTTCTCATGGATTATTTCTAGAAAAAGTTATCTATTAATTCTAAAATTTTTTTTAAATTTTTTATTAATCCGCCATCTGCTTTCTTCTCTCACAATATAACCGCAGCATTTTTTTGAACGACATTTACATGGGAATTGTTTATAATCAGAGTCATAACCAAAACCATAATCATAAGTTAGCTCTTCGTTTTTTTTAATATCTTTTATTGCTGTTACCCAAATTTTAAAACCTGTGCCTTCGACTTCACAATTAGGATCACATGAATGATTAATAAGCCTAGCTGTATTCCAAGAAAAATCTCCATCAAGTGAAAATTTTTTGTTAAGGTCAAATAAATAAATATCTTTAGAGTTATCAAACTTAGGATTTTCCTCAACTTTTTTATTAGAAATTATTTTACCTATATATTGAATTACTCTTGTTCCAGACTTTATATCTTTGGCTGCAACTAAACCTTTTTTATCAATATTTGATTTTATAATTTTATAAAGTTTCATCAGTAATTTATTAATTAATAACAATTAAAATTTTATCAACTAAATTCTAAAAGTGCGTTAACATGTTCATTTGCACTTTCTGCAAGTGCGTTAAGATCATAACCACCCTCAAGGATTGAAACAACTTTGCCGTTTGTATATTTATTTGTTACACTTAATGTTCTTCTAGTTATTTCGTAAAAATCTTTTGAGTTTAATTCAAATTGAGCTAGTGGATCATCTTTATGAGCATCAAAACCTGCAGAAAATATTAAAAAATCTGGTTTATACTCTGCTAATTTTTTTAAAACCCTGTCAAATGCATTAAAATACTGATTTGAATTTGTACCAGCTGGCAGAGGTATATTAAGAGAATTATTAAAATCACCTTTATCTTTATCAGTTCCTCCACCTGGATAAAATGGATACTGATGGGTAGATATATACAAGGCGTTTTTATTATTTCGCATAACATCATAATTACCGTTACCCCAATGCACATCAAAATCTACACAAGCAATTTTTTTATATTTAAATTTATTAACTAAATAATTTAATGCTACTCCAGCCTGATTTATAACGCAGAAACCCATGGCTTTATTTTTTTCAGCATGATGCCCTGGCGGTCTTACTGCGCAAAATGCATTTCTAAACTCTTTATTTTCAATACCATTGATAGCTCTAATTACTGACCCGGCTGCATCATAAACTGCTTTTTTACTACCAGGTGAAATTACAGTATCCCCATCTAAAAATTTAATACCCTCTTTTGGAAATGAACTTTGAATTTTATTTAAGTATTCTTTTGAATGAGTGATTCTTAGAATTTCTTCAGGAACATTATCTGGTTGCTGCCAAATTAAATCTTTTCTACTTTTTAGTGTTTTTTTAATAGACATTATCCTTTTGGGCTGCTCAGGGTGCCCATCTCCTGTTAGATGTTTTTCCGAAGAATCAGAACTTATAATTGCAGTTTTCACTTAAAAAAATTTTGTAAAATATTTAGATAAATTTTTGTCAAATTTTTTAAATCTTTTAATGAGACAGCCTCATCTACTTTATGCATAGTTTTTCCAACTAAACCAAATTCTAAACATGGAGATATATTTTTTATAAATCTTGCATCTGATGTTCCACCAGTTGTAGAAAGTTCTGGTTTAATTTTAGTAATTTTTTTTATTACATTTTGTATCATAAAAGTAGTAGAATTTGGTTTTGTTAAAAATGCCTCTCCTGAAACTCTATATTTTATTTCATATTTAGACTTATTTTTTTTACAAATTCTTTTAAATATTTTATTAAGTTTAATTTTAATTTTTTTTGAGGAATAATTATCATTAAATCTTATATTAAAAGTAGCTTCAGCAGTTTCAGGTATTACATTATCAGCACTATTATCAATATTTATATTAGTAACTTCTAAATTGGTTTTCTGGAAATTTTTTGTTCCACTGTCAAATTTTATATTTTTTAATTCATTTAGAATTTTTATAATTGTAGTTGAGGGATTATTTGCTCTATGTGGATAGGCAACGTGGCCCTGTATACCTTTAATTTTAAGTTTACCTGTTATGCTTCCTCTGCGACCTATTTTTATCATTTCTCCTAACTTATTTGGATTAGTGGGCTCTCCAACCAAACAAAAACTAATTTTTTCTTTTTTTCTTTTTAAGTAATTGACAACTTTATTTGTACCATTAATTGCATCTCCTTCTTCATCTCCAGTTATTAATAAGCTGATAGATCCACCAAATTGATTTTTTTTAGATATAAAAACACTTACTGCTGAAACAAATGCCGCAATAGAACTTTTCATATCATTAGCACCTCTACCAATTAAGTAACCCTTTCTAATAGATGGCTTAAATGGATTTATTTTCCAATTATTCAAGTTGCCTGGATGAACAACATCTAAGTGCCCAGCATAACAGAAATTTGGATTTTCTTTTCCTAATCTTGCATATAAATTTTTGACAGGTTTAAAATTTTTTTCTCTAAATTCAATTATATTAGTTTTGAAGCCTAATTTTTTTAGTTTTCTCTCTAAAAATTTCATGACCCCAGCATCAGTAGGAGTAATAGATTTAAACCTGATTAGCTCTTTAGCTAATTTTATCTCATTTATAATTGACATGATTTTATTCTCTCAAAAGATCATTAACAGATGTTTTTGATCTTGTTTTTTCATCAACTTGTTTAATAATTACTGCGCAATATAATGATGGTGCAGAAGAATTATTTTTGTCTGGTAATGAGCCAGGAACTACAACTGAGTAAGGTGGAATTTTACCATATGATATTTTACCAGTTTTACGATCTACTATCTTAGTTGATTGTCCAATATACATTCCCATACTTAAAACTGATCCTTCTCCAACAATAACTCCCTCGACGACTTCTGACATTGCTCCTAAAAAAACATTATCTTCAATAATTGTTGGAAGTGCTTGAGCTGGCTCTAATACTCCTCCAACTCCTGACCCAGCAGATATATGACAGTTTTTACCAATCTGAGAACAGCTGCCTGCTCTTGCAAAAGTATCAATCATCGTGCCTTCATCTATATATGCGCCAATATTAACATAGCATGGCATAAGAACTGCGTTCTTTCCTACAAAGGATCCTTTTCTAACTGGGGAGTTAGGTACCATTCTGAAACCTGCTTTTTCATGGTCCTCTTTTGACCAACCAGCTGTTTTACCTTTTAATAAATGTGCTTTATCAAACCAACTGGAATATGGACCATTTAAATTTTCCATTGGGTAAATTCTAAAACTCAACATTATAGCTTTTTTAATATATTGATGAGTTATCCATTCGTCTTTTATTTTTTCTGCAACTCTTACTTTGCCACAATCTAAATCTTCGATAGTTTGGTTTATTGCATCTTTTAAAATTCGATCTGAGTCTTGATTTACTTTATCTTTATTTTCCCAAGCTTCGTTTATAATTTTTTCAATAGTCATAATTTATTTACTTTTTAATAACCTTATTTCTTTTAAAAATAAAGATAGATTTTCTATTTTATAAGAAATATAATTTTTATCAGAATCCATCTTTCCAAAATGTTCATCATTAATTAACCAAACAGTTGTACATCCTCGCTCATACCCTATACTAAGGTTTTTTGCGATATCTTCAATATAGATTGTTTCTTTTGGGTTAATACCAAATTTTTTAACCATTAAGTCAAAAGTTTTTGCTTCTGGCTTGGGCACATATTCAGCATCCTGAATATCAAAAATTTTTTCTCTTCCAAATAAGTCATATATTCCAAGATGCGTTAAGATATTTTTGGCATGATTAGCACTACCATTAGTGAAGATGAATTTTTCCATATTTAACAACTCAAGTTCTTGGCGCATTACTTTATCTTCTTTCATAAATGTTAAATCAATGTTGTGAACATACGACAAAAATTCCTCCGGTAATATATCATGGTGGATCATTAGACCATTTAAACTTGTGTTATATTTGTAAAAATAATTTTTTTGTAATTCTTTTGCTGAATTCATATCCATTTTAAGTTTTTTTGAAATAAATTCTGTCATTCTTTTTGATACCTGACCAAATACTTTTTCCAGAGGATAGTTGTTATGATCACCATATACACAACCATCTAAATCTAAAAGCAAGTATTTCATCTCTGCTATTTTTTTCATTTTGTTATTAGTGTCCCAGCTCCTTTATCTGAAAATAATTCAAATAATATTGAATGTTTTTTTCTACCATCTATAATTCCAACCGCAGAAACACCATTACTTACAGCATCTAAACAAGTTTTGATTTTAGGTATCATACCCTCAGTAATTGTTTTATTATTAATCATTTCTAAAATTTCAGATGAAGAAATTTCCTCTATTAGTTTTTTCTCTTTATCTAAAACACCTTCTACATTAGTCATTAAGAGTAGTCTTTTGGATTTTAAAGATTTTGCTATAGCTCCTGCAGCTGTATCTCCATTTATATTATAAGACTGATTATTTTTTCCTAAACCAAGTGGAGAAATAATAGGTATAGATTTTTCTCTCAGTATATTTTTTATAATATTTGTATTAATTTTATCTGGTACTCCAACAAATCCAAGTTCTTCTGACTCAGGAATTATTTCAATAATATTATTTTTTTTTGTATTTATAGAAATAGCATTTGAACCTAGTTTTTTTAAAGAATGTACAATGTCGTCATTAAAATCGGTAAGAACATTTTCAACTATATCAATTATTTTTTCATCTGTTACTCTTAAACCTCTTATAAATTTGGACTTAATATTTGATTTTTCTAATTCTTTTTTTATTCTAGGTCCGCCTCCATGAACTATAACAATCGATAGACCTAATTTGTTTAATATACTAATATCTAATATAAAGTTATTAAATATATCTCTATCAATAAAAACATTTCCTCCGTACTTGATAACAATTAATTCATTTTTATATTTTTTAGTATATTTAGATACTTCATCTATCGATGGACCATTTTTAGGAAGTATTTTTTCTAGATTCATTAAGAAAAATTTAAACAGTCTTTACTGTAGTTCTTTTCATTATTACAATTTGTTGTGCCATAGTTAGAACGTTATTTACTGTCCAATAAATAACTAATCCTGAGGGAAAAGGTGCTAGAATTATTGTTAAAAATAATGGAAAAAACATAAATATTTTTTGTTGTATTGGATCAGGTGGTGTAGGATTTAATTTTTGTTGAAAATACATTGTTAAACCCATAAGGCATGGCCAAATTCCTATTAGTAAAAAAGAGGGTGGATCCCATGGAATTATTCCAAACAAATTGAAAATTGATGTTGGGTCTCTTTCAGAAAGATCTTTAATCCATCCAAAAAATGGCTGATGTCTCATCTCTAAAGTTACAAACAAAACCTTATATATTGCAAAGAAAAATGGTATTTGTATAAAAATTGGCAGACATCCTGAAACAGGGTTTACTTTTTCCTTTTTATATAGTGCCATCATTGCTTGTTGTAGTTTCATTTTGTCATCTTTATGAAGTTCTTTTAGTCTTGTCATTTCAGGCTGTAAAACTTTCATTTTAGCCATTGATCTAAATGAATAATTTGCCAGTGGAAAAAACAATATTCTAATACATATTGTAATTAACACTATAGCAATTCCAAAATTTCCAGTTAATTTGAAAAAATAATCAATTGCAAAAAAGAAATTTTTTGTAAAAAAGTAAAACCATCCCCAGTCAATGGCTAAATCAAATTTATTAATATTAAGATTTTCTGAATATCCATCAATTACACTGACTTCCTTTGCAGCTATTATTATTTTTGTAATTGAATTTATTTCATCTTTAGAAGTCACTTCTAATGGACTAGTTTGAATAAAACTTGCTTTAAACTTATCTTTATAGCTAAAGTCGGTTCTAAACTCTTCATTAGATTGAGGAATAAGTGTAGAAATCCAATATTTATCAGTTATTCCAAGCCAACCTGATCGAGCATTTTGAGAAAATTTTTTATCTTTAATATCATCATAGTCTTCTTCAATTAATTGTTCATCAAGAACGCCAATTAATCCTTCATGCAATATATAAAAGTTTGTAACATCTGGTGACTTATTTCTTATTATCTGACCATATGGATAAAATGTATATATCTTGTCGGAATTATTTAATATTTTTTGATTAACGGAAAATAAAAATTTATCATCAATACTTATCTCTTTTTCAAATCTTATATTTTGTTTATTTTGCCAAGTAAGAGTTATTGGATTATTAGGAGTTAATTTTTTATTTCCTTCAATCTGCCATACAGATTTATTATTAGGTAAATCTATATTTTTATCATTAGTAACCCATCCAGTATCTATATAATATCCGTTTGAAATATTTTTAGGATTTAGCAAAATAATATTATCGTTTCCATTAAGTGTATTTGTGTAATTTTTAAAAATTAAATCATCAATTAAAGCGCCCGTTAAAGAAATTGAGCCTTCTATATTATTATTTTCAAATTTAATTCTTTCTGAGCTTTTCATTGCTTCATCCCTTGAAATCTCAGTGATTTTTTCTTCTTCTTCAAGTAAAGGAGTATCTGATGATTGATTTTTACTTATTTCATTTTTAGACATTTTTATTTGCTCAGTAGTAGGTGCAAAAAATAAACTATAAAGAATTATTACAGCTGCACTTAAAGATATGGCTGCTATAATATTTCTTGTGTCCATGTTTATTTATTTAATGGTTTTTTTTTTATTACTGGGTCAAATCCATCACCACCGCCTAGAAATTTTACTGGATGGCAAGATAAAATTCTTTTAATACCTTTATAAGAGCCTTTAATAACCCCTAATTGCTCAATACTCTCTATAAAGTATTCTGAGCAAGAAGGCATATATCTACAATTATTTCCCAAAAATGGGGAAATTAAAAGTTTATATAATTTAATAGTTTTTATTAATAAATATTTCATTTTAAAAATTTATTTTTTTAAAATCGATTAAAAAATCTTCCTTAAGTTTAGTGAAATCTGTATCTAAAATTACCTTTTTAGCTATTACTAAATAAGAAAAGTTAAGATTCACTTTATTTTCTTTAACAATATAATTCATTATATTCCTCAATCTTCTTTTAATTTTATTTCTTTTTACAGCATTACCAATTTTTTTTTTTGTGACAAAGCTTATATTTAATTTTTTTATATCCTTATCCTTTAATTTTTTGAAAAAAATAGTTGAATATTTATTAGAGAATTTTTTTCCGTTTAAAATTGATTTAAATTCTATATTTTTAGAAAGACTAATTATCTTGCTTTTCATCAAACTGTAAGTTTTTTTCTTCCTTTAGATCTTCTTCTAGCAAGTAATTTTCTTCCACCTTTAGACTTCATTTTTGACCTAAATCCGTGTCTTCTTTTTCTAACCAGTCTACTGGGTTGGTATGTACGTTTCATTATTGATCAATTATATATATATTAAAAATCGTAGTTATAAGAAAATTATATGTATAAGTACAGTAGTTTTTAAGTACACTAATTAGTTTATGAATAATGATAAAAAATTAAAAGTTTATTTAGGATCACTTTATCTTTTAATAATAACCTTATTTTTATGGTTTTTTTTTGATAATTTTTCAATTGAGGAAGTTACAAATTATGATTTTTTAAGAAAAAATAGAGATTTTTTTTTAGGTTTAAGACAAGATAATTTATTTTTGACTTTATTATTATTTTTTTTATTTTCAATCTTATGGGTTTTATTATTAGGCTTCGGAAGCCCAGTGGCACTTGTTGCAGGATTTATTTTTGGAAATTGGGTTGGTACTTTAGTTGTAGCAATATCTCTAAGCACAGGAGCAACATTACTTTATTTGTTTGCAAATTTTTTTTTAAAAGAAATTATTCAAAACAAATTTGAAAAGAAATTCTTTTATTTGAGAGAAAAGTTTAAAAAAAATGAATTTTTTTATTTCTTAATTTATAGATTCGTAGGCAGTATTCCATTTTTTATTGCAAATATATTGCCCGTATTATTTGATGTAAAAAAAACAAATTATTTTTTTGGTACTTTTTTAGGAATATTACCCCAACTTTTTATTATATCAAGCTTAGGAAGTGGTTTTGAAAACATAATTAGTAAAAATTTAACACCACCATCTTTGTTGGAGATTGCTTTATCTAAAGAAATATATTTACCAATATCAGGTTTCTTAATTCTAATTTTAATTGTTTTTTTGGTTAAGAAGAAATTTTAATTAGATAAAATTTTAATAGCTTTATATGGAATTCTATATCCAGGGAATGAAGCAACATCACCAGTAATAATTGTTTTCGGATTCCATCCAAAACAAAATAATATAAATAATACAACAAATGTTTTAGTTTTTAATTTATTTAAAAAATTATTTTTTAATTGTTTTTCGTCAGTAATAATTAAATTGTTTTTATAAAGACTTAAATAAGTAAGAACAGAAAATACATATAAAATATTCACCCATCTACCCCAATCACCACCCATTGCAAATAAAAGTATGGTTGGCGATAGAATAATCAAAAAAGGATAAAATAAATTTTTAAATCTTTTAAAAAATAATAAATTTTTATTTTTTAAAGATGAATTAAATAACATAATGAATAAAGGTCCAAATCCAATTGAAATTATCAAAAAATATCTTAAAAAAACTTCAAATGAATACCTTGAAACGTTGTGCTGAAAGTTTTGTAATATGGTTGAAGTAGTGATTAATCTCGCACATGACATATAACAAGTCTCATTAAATTGAGAATTTAGATATGTTGCCATTTTTTCATGCTCTTCAAACGAAATAGGATTTAAAGCAATGAATAAAGCAATTATAATAGTTGGTAAATAAACTAATAATTTTTTAATTAATTTAGTATTAAAAGTCTCTATTTTATTTTGTATAATATCTAAAGCTATCAAAATTAAAAATAAAAATACAATTGGTTCCCAAATTAAAACAGAAATAGGAAAAAAAACTAGTTTAAATCCATTTTGTAATTTTTTTTTATTAATTGGAATATTCAAGTACAAAATAAATATTGCAAAAAGAAACGTTTCCTTTCTAGCAAGAACCTCAATTTCTGCAACTGGATACAATAAAAAAATTGGTGTAAATATTATAAGTAGGAAGATTCTGTTTAGAGGTAAGTTTCTTAAAAAATAAAATACCAAAATATAATATGTACCAACTATTAAAATTTGAAAAATTAAAATTGATACTCTTAAGTCTATTAAGAATAAGTTAGCAAAATAAATTGAAATTTGACCTATAATTCCTCTTTTTGTGAATCCTCCCGAATAGTTTATTAACCATTCTGAAATTGTAGAGTCGTTAAGAACATTGTGTTTAAGATTTAAGAAAAAAATTGAGAAAACAAACAAAATAACCAAGTAAAAAAAAAGATATTTTTGTATTTTTTTTTCCATATATTTAATGACCTTTTTTAATTAAATATCAAAAATGGTGCCCCCATCAAGAATCGAACTTGAAATTTATCCTTACCATGGACATGTTATACCATTTAACTATAAGGGCAATTAAAGTTAAAAAAATATCAACTTTTTGTTAACTTTATCAAATTATTGACTTAATTTTTATTAAAATATGATTTATAAAATAAATTTAACTAGCAAATTATTTATGGGTATTCATTACGATTATAAATCAACAAGAGGCATGAAAGCT
>MDTG01210923.1_pt1 | contig 13776 bp, 12 predicted proteins | sample 811421 | NCBI WGS metagenome assembly MDTG01 (sample SAMN05326645, study PRJNA326480) | marine metagenome | isolation source: seawater | place: Pacific Ocean: South East | collected 2011 | reverse complement strand
TATGATAATTCCAAAACAGTTTTTAAAAACTATCAAAAGATCAGGACTAGGAAAAAATCTTTTTCATGAATTAAGATATGATTTACAAGGTAATTTAAAGAATGATTTTGTTTTGAATTGGGATCCTTTTAAATCAGCAAAGATTCTTATTGCAGGTGAAAATTTTGGTTGTGGATCTAGTAGAGAACACGCTCCTTGGTCTTTATTAGATTTTGGTTTTAAATGTATTATTGCTCCAAGTTTCGCTGATATTTTTTACAACAATTGTTTTAAAAATGGTATTTTACCAATTATATTAGATCAAAAAAATGTTGATTATTTGATGTTAGAAGCTGAAAATAAGAGAAAACTCTTAATAGATTTAGAAGATCAAAAAATTATGAATGAAAAAAAAGAAATAATTAATTTTGAAATTGATCAATTTAGAAAAAAATGCTTACTAGAAGGACTTGATGATATAGCGCTTACTTTAAAAAAAGAAGAAAAAATTGATTCTTTTGAAAATAAACTTCATCAAAAAAATCCTTGGATTATCTAGCTAATGTCAAAAAATAAAAAATTATTAATTTTGCCAGGTGATGGTATCGGTGTTGAAGTTATGAATGAAGTTAAAAATATAATAAATTGGATGGCAAAAAATAAATCAATTTCTTTCGATATATCTGAACGGTTAGTTGGAGGCACTGCCTATGATGAGGAGGGAGACTCTATAAGTGATAACACAATGGATGAAGCTCTCAACTCTGATGCTATTTTATTTGGTGCTGTTGGAGGTTCTAAATGGGATAATGTTGAAAGAGAAAAAAGGCCAGAAGCAGCTTTGCTCAGATTAAGAAAAGAATTAGATTTATTTGCAAATCTCAGACCTGCTGTAGTATTTGATGCTTTAGCAAATTCTTCTTCTTTAAAATTAGAAGTTGTCAAAGGCTTAGATATTTTAATTTTAAGGGAATTGACAAGCGGGGTATATTTTGGAAAACCAAAAGGTATTGAAAAAATAAGTGACGAAGAACAAAAAGCAATAGATACCCAAAGTTATACTACTTCAGAAATTACTAGAATTGGCGAAGTTGCATTCGACTTAGCTAAAAAAAGATCTAATAAAGTTACTTCAGTAGAAAAATCAAATGTTATGGAAACAGGAATATTTTGGAAAAAAATAATAACAGAATTACATAAAAATAAATATTCAGAAATAAGTCTTAACCATATGCTAGCTGATAATTGCGCAATGCAATTAGTTCGTAATCCAAAGCAATTTGATATTATTTTAACTGATAATTTGTTTGGCGATTTGCTGAGCGATATAGCTGCAATGCTTACAGGTTCTTTGGGTATGCTTCCATCCGCTTCTCTTGGAGCAATTGATGTTGAAGGAAAAAGAAAAGCGATGTATGAACCTGTACATGGTAGTGCTCCTGATATTGCTGGACAAGGAAAAGCTAACCCACTCGCCATGATAATGAGTTTTGCTATGATGCTGAAATATAGTTTCGATATGTCAGAAGATAGCAAAATGATTGAAATTGCAGTTCAAAATGTATTGTCAAAAGGCTTACGTACAGCTGATATACAACAATCTAGTGAAGAAGTTATATCAACTAACGAAATGGGCAAAGCTGTTATTGAAGAGTTAAATATATTATCAGGAAAATAGATGACTAATAAATATAATATAGCAGTAGTTGGGGCAACGGGAAATGTTGGAAGAGAAATTATTAGCATTCTTGAGCAACGTAATTTTCCAATCGAAAATCTCTATCTTTTAGCTTCCTCTAAATCAAAAGGTAAAAAAATTAATTATCATGATAAGGAAATAACAGTTAATAACTTAGATGAGTTTGATTTTTCAAAAGCACAAATAGGATTATTTTCTCCAGGTGGCAGTGTATCTGCAAAATATGCACCTCTAGCTGCAAAAAAAGGATGTATTGTTATTGATAATACTTCATATTTTAGAATGAAAAAAGATGTTCCTTTGATTATTCCTGAAGTTAATCCTGAGGCTTTAGATGAGTTTTTTGAAGATGATAATAGATCTAATATAATTTCTAATCCTAACTGCTCTACTATTCAAATGCTTGTTGCTATAAAGCCTATTTATGATGCATCCATAATCAATAGAATAATAGTATCCACTTATCAATCAGTCTCTGGAGCTGGAAAAGAAGCAATGGATGAATTATTTGAACAAACAAAAGATATTTATGCCAATAAAAATATACAAAAAACTAAATTTTCTAAACAAATAGCATTTAATGCAATTCCACATATTGGCTCTTTCCTAGAAAATGGCAATACTGAAGAAGAAGAGAAAATGATCAATGAAACTAAAAAAATTTTAGATCCAAATATTAATGTTTCGGCAACATGCGTTAGAGTACCAATATTTATTAGTCACGCAGAATCAATAAATTTAGAATTAGATTCCCCTCTTTCAGATGACGAAGCTAAACAAATTTTATCAAATATTAACCATATTTCAGTAATAGATCATAGAAAGGATGAGGGTTATGTTACTCAAGTAGAAGCTGCAGGAGATGACAAAGTATTTATTAGCAGAATAAGAAGAGATGATACAATAGAAAATGGTTTAAATTTATGGGTTGTTTCAGATAATTTAAGAAAAGGGGCAGCACTCAATGCAATTCAAATTGCGGAATTAGTAACAACAAAATATTCTCAAAATATTACAAACTAACAAATTAAATATAATTTAATTCTTTCATTATATTTGAAAATTTTGTTTCAATATTCTTAATTTCTTTTTTATTTAATTTTTTTTCCCATTGCTTATGTTTTCCAACTCTAAAAAATATCTGAGATTTAGGGCTTTCATTAAATCCATATTTTTTTTCATTTTCTTTTAAATTTTCAAATTTAGTAGTATTAACAATATTTTCAATTTTTTTATTCTTATTAGAAATTTTAATATTATAATTTTTATCAAAGAAATCACATATTTTTTCTATTTCATGATCTGTTTGATTAAGTAAGTCTTCATACTTAATAAAAAGATTTGGGACGTCATTAAATTTTTTCCACGAAGAATAATTGTCACCCCAATTGAGTAATATTTCTGGCATAATTTTTCTTTCTTTTTCTTTTCCCATAATTTGACCGTTTAATAAAAAATCTACAGTAAAATTTAAATTTTTCTTAATATGATCTGAATATGAAACAACAACATCACGAGGATCTCTAGAAATATATATAAATCCAAGAGATGATTCAGAATTTGTATATATATTTGAATTGATTTTTACTCTTGCATTATGCGTTTTAAAAAAACTAAAATTACCATCAATAATCTTTTTTCTTTTTTGTGCTTCAATCCAATATTTGGAATAAGCTAATAATGATTCTTCATCATATTCTTTTTTGTTAAAAATCTTTAGATAATCTTCTTTTGATACTTTTTTGATAAACTCAAAATTAGACTCTACATCAAATTTAGGAATTTTATTTAATAATTCAAAATTATTTATAATTCCATCATTAGTAAAAAATAATCCAGACAATATAAGTCTAACCCATGTATTGCCACTTTTAGGATATGAACAAATCCAAAATATTTTTTTATTATCTTCCATATTATTCACGTGGTGGTCTCGGAAAGATTTGAACTCTCACTATAGGTTCCGAAGACCTGTGTGCTATCCATTACACCACGAGACCTTAATTATTGATCACTTTTATAATTTATTTATAGTTATTTAAACATTTGAATACTAATTTCTTAATAATATATGACTTTTTTTTTATCTAAATTTTTGTGGTATTTTTTTAATCCATTTAATCTTATTATATTCTTAGTATTCGTATCTTTTGCATTAAATTTTTTAAGATATAAGAAAATTTCTAGATTCTTAGTTTTCTTTAATTTTCTGATATTTTTTATTGTTGGATTTATTCCCTCAGGTTCTTACTTGACTTATCTTTTGGAAAAAAATTACCATAATGAAGTTAATCTACCTAGTAACTTAGATGGTATTTTAATTTTATCTGGAGCTACAAATCCGAGTATGAGTTTAGAACATAATCAAATTTCATTAAACGGATCAGTAGAAAGATTAACCGAGTCAATAGTTTTAATGAATAAATATCCAAATGCAAAAATTATTTTCTCAGGAGGATCAGGATCAATAAACTCAAATAATCCTACCCATGCATCTATAGCTAAATTATTTTTTCAAAATATGCAACAAATCTCAAAAATAATTTTTTATGAAAATGAATCAAGGAATACTTATGAAAATATTTTATTTTCTAAAAAAATAGCTGACCCACTTCCTAATGAAAATTGGTTAGTCATAACATCTGCCTTTCATATGAAAAGAACGATAAGTATCTCGCAAAAATTAAATTGGGAATTAATTCCTTATCCTGTAGATTATAGAACATACAAAAAATTTTATTGGAAACCATCAATAAGTTTTTTACATAATATAAATTTTTTCAATAGTGCAATGCATGAATGGATAGGCATATTTTCTTACTATCTTATGGGAAGAATTTGAAATTGATTTTTTAAATAATATTTTATGCATAAATCTATAAATAGTTTAAATCAAAAAATTATAAATTGCTCAGAATGTGAAAGATTAGTATATTTTAGAAAAAAGATAGCGAAAGAAAAGAGAAAGCAATTTATAAATGATACTTATTGGGGAAAACCAATTAATGGTTATGGAGATATTTTTGCACAACTATTAATAATAGGATTAGCTCCCGCAGCACATGGAGGTAATAGAACTGGAAGAGTTTTTACTGGAGATAAATCTGCTGATTTTTTATTTAAATGTTTGTATAAAGTTAAACTAGCAAACCAACCCTCTTCAGTTCATAGAAATGATGGATTAAAATTATTTAATGCTTATTTAACAACAGCGTTAAAATGTGTTCCACCTGAAGACAAGCCAACTTCAAATGAACTTAAAGCTTGTTCTAAATATCTTAATAATGAAATTTTTCTTTTAAAAAATATCAATACAATTTTAGCTTTAGGAAAAATTGGGTTTGATTCATGTATAAAATTTTATAAAGAAAAATATTTACTAAAAAACAAAGATTTTGTTTTTTATCATGGATGTAAGTATATTTTACCTGATAAAAAAATTTTAGTTGGTAGTTATCATCCCAGTCCTAGAAATGTAAATACTGGTAGAATCAATTTGAAAAAAATGGAAATTTTATTAAAAAAAACAATAAAATTATTAAAAAGAACGAAATAGCCGGATACCCCACCAGTTTGTACCTTGGCAGACACTTCTCTAGTAAGGAATAACCCAAAAATCATCCGGCGGGAATGATTGAAAATATTTCTCGGCGTTCCTCCGAAGCAAAGAAAAAAAGAGTTAATATCCGGCTTTTTCAAATTAAAGCCAAAATAAATAAAATTCAATGATATTATGGAAAAAAACAATATATTTAATTAATAGAGTGAAGACAAAATATATGAAAAATAGCTATTATTATTTATCCACAAATATATCCACAATACATAAAACGTTGTATAAGTGCTTATCCTTCAATCTTATTGGAATTCCTAGAAAAAATACTACCTAAAAAATGAGTATATAATTTATCTAAATAGTTATGAACAATAATAGACCTTTATCCCCACACATTACAATCCACAAATGGATGCTGTCTCAAATTATGTCGATCATGCATCGTGCCACAGCGATCGGGTATTCAATTGGCCTATTGTTTGTTTCTTTATGGCTAATTTCTTTTAGCTTAGGACCTAAGTATTTTCAAATTTTTCAGCAAATATTTAATAATATTTTTGGTGAATTAATATTATTTTTAATCTCTTTTTGTTTTATCTTTTATTTTATAGACGAAATAAGAAGATTATTTTGGTCATTAGGTTTTGGCGTTAGTTTGAAAATGATTAAGGTAACAAGTTACTTTGTAATATTTTTTTCTATATTTATTTTAATATTTATTTTTATTTTTATATTATGAGTTTTGAAACTATTAAATGGATATATCAACGTTCATCATCATTTTTTATATTTATTTTATTCTTGTGGCTATTATATAAAGTTTATTTTATTTCAGATTATAGCTATGAAAATATAAATTATTTTTTTAAGGATTATATTAATTCAATTTTATTTATTTTATTAATTTTATTATCACTTTTACATACTTCCATAGAAGTGTTTCATTCTATTAATGATTATTTTTATAAAACAAAATATGAAAATTTAATTAAATTTTTAGCTAAAATAATCTATTTATTAATATTTTTATCTATATTAATCTTCATTATCAATTTAGCTTTATAATGCTTACTAGTTACAAAACAATTAATCACAAAGTCGATGTTTTAGTAGTTGGAGCGGGTGGTTCTGGGTTAAGAGCAACATTAGGTTCTGCAGAACTTGGCCTTAAAACAGCATGTATAAGTAAAGTTTATCCTACTAGAAGTCATACTGTTGCAGCTCAAGGAGGAATAGGAGCTGCTCTAGGAAACATGGGAGATGATACATGGCAATGGCATATGTATGATACTGTAAAAGGTTCAGATTGGTTAGGAGATCAAGATGCAATTGAATACTTAACATATAATGCACCACAAGCTGTTATAGAATTAGAACATTACGGTATGCCTTTTACTAGAACAAAAGATGGCAAAATATACCAAAGACCTTTTGGTGGTCATATTCAAAAAAATGGTGAAGGTGAACCAGCAATGCGCGCTTGTGCTGCTGCTGACCGCACAGGACATGCTCTGCTTCACACATTATATCAGCAGGCTATTAAGCATAATGTGGAATTTTTTGTCGAATATTTTGTTTTAGATTTATTAAAAGACATTGATGGAAAATATTGTGGAGCAGTTGCGTGGTGTTTAGAGGATGGATCAATTCATATATTTCATTCACACATTACTATTTTAGCAACGGGGGGTTATGGAAAAACTTTTTTTTCATCCACTAGCGCACATATCTGCACTGGTGATGGAAATGCTATGGCCCTTAGAAGTGAACTTCCATTATCAGATATGGAGTTTATTCAATTTCATCCAACAGGACTATACGGCATAGGAGTATTAATAACTGAAGGCGCAAGAGGAGAAGGTGGTTTTTTGACCAATTGTAATGGAGAAAAATTTATGGAAAAATATGCTCCAAGTGTTAAGGATTTAGCTTCTAGAGATGTAGTTAGTAGGGCAATTACAATTGAAGTAAATGAAGGAAGAGGATGCGGAACTGAAAAAGATCATGCAATGCTCCATTTAGAGCATATTGATTCATCAATATTAAATAAAAGACTTCCAGGAGTAATTGAACATGCTAAAATTTTTACTAATTTAGATGCAACAAATGAGCCTATACCTATTGTACCAACTGTTCATTATAATATGGGTGGAATACCGACAAACTATAAAACTGAAGTACTTGATTCAAATCAACAAGATAAAGAAAAAATAGCTGAAGGACTTCTGGCAATTGGAGAAGCTGCTTGTGTATCAGTACACGGAGCTAATAGGTTGGGAACTAACTCATTAATTGACTTGGTTGTATTTGGCAAAGCAGCAAGTATTACTGCAAAAGAAAAAATTATTAATTATAAAACTTATTCTAATATTGATAAAAATTATTTAAATAAAATATTAAGTAGATTTGATAGTCTTAAAAACAATAATGGAAATCAAAAGGCAGGTAAAATTAGACTTGATATGCAAAAAATTATGCAAAAACATTGTGGAGTTTTTAGAAATAAAGAAATTCTCGAAGAAGGAATTAAAAAAATGAAAGATATTTATGAATCTTTCAAAGATATTTCTATATCAGACAAGTCAATGATATTTAATACTGAGTTAGTTGAAGCACTAGAACTTGATAATTTAATTTCACAATCTATTGTTACTCTTTCTTCAGCTGTTAATAGAAATGAAAGTAGAGGAGCGCATGCTCGAGAAGATTATCCTGAAAGAAATGATAAAGAATGGTTAGCTCATTCGTTGGTATGGCTTAACGAAGAAGGAAATACTAAATTTGATACAAGGCCTGTTCATCTCAAAACCTTAACTAACAATGCTCAGTCTATTCCTCCAAAAAAAAGAGTTTATTAGTTTTAATTCTTATAATATAAGTTTATTAAATGGCTAAAATCTCCTTACCTGAAAACTCTAAGTTCGTAAAAGGAGACTATTATAAGTCAGAAAATAATAATAATGTAAAAAAAATTAAAATATATAGATGGAATCCAGACACTAAATCCAATCCCAAAATAGATACATTTGAAATTAATTTAGACCAATGTGGTCAAATGGTATTAGATGCTTTAATATTAATAAAAGATCAAGTTGATCCAACTTTAACTTTTAGAAGATCTTGTCGCGAGGGTGTTTGTGGATCTTGTGCAATGAATATAGATGGAAACAATACACTTGCATGTCAAAAAAATATTAAAGAAATTAAAGGAGATATAAGTATTTTTCCACTAACTCATCAACCTGTTATTAAGGATTTAGTTGTTGATTTGAGTCATGCATTCAAACAACTTTCATTCATTGAACCTTGGTTACAAAACAATATAGGCAAGCCAACTAAAGCTGAGCAAAAACAAACTGTTAATGAAAGATCTAAAATTGATGGCTTATGGGAATGCATTTTGTGTTTTAGTTGTACGACTTCTTGTGTAAGTTATTGGTGGAATGGAGAAAAATATTTAGGTCCAGCAGCTTTACTTCAAGCTTCTAGGTGGGTCAATGATAGTAGAGATCAAGAAAGAAAAAAGAGATTAAAATATATTGAAAAAAATTCAAATATTCATAACTGTCATTCAATTATGAATTGTAGTAATTCTTGTCCTAAAGGTCTAAATCCAGCAAAAGCAATTGCTGATCTAAAAAAACAAATTGCAACAAATTTATAAACAACAATGAGAAAAAAAATATCTTTAGTTGGTTCAGGAAGTATAGGGGGCACTTTAGCTCATCTTATAGCTTTAAAAGAATTAGGAGATGTAATGCTAATTGATGTTGTTAAAGGGGTTCCTCAAGGTAAAGCTTTAGATATTTCTCAATCATCTTCAGTTGAATTGTTCGATGTTAAAATAGAGGGTTCAAATAATTATAATGCACTTAAAGGATCTGATGTAGTGATTATTACTGCCGGTATTCCAAGATTACCTGGTATGTCTAGAGATGATTTACTTGCAACTAATTCAAAAATAATATCAACAGTGGGCAAAGCAATTCATAAATATTGTCCAAAAGCCTTCTTAATTTGCATAACAAATCCTTTAGATGCTATGGTAAGTATTCTTCAATCATCTTCTAAAGTAAAAAAGAATATGTGTGTTGGAATGGCTGGCATATTAGATAGTTCAAGAATGAAATATTTTTTATCTAAAGAATTAAAAGTATCTATAAAAAATATTGAAACTTTTGTTTTAGGTGGTCATGGAGATACTATGGTGCCAATGCAAAGCTATACTTCAGTTTCTGGAGTGCCCATATCTGAAATTATTAGAAAAAAGATGATTACTAAAAAAAAACTAGAGAACATAATTAAAAGAACTAAAAATGGTGGTGGAGAAATTAATAAACTCTTAAAAAAAGGTTCAGCATTTTATGCTCCAGCGTCTTCTGCTATACAAATGGCAGAGTCTTTTTTAAAGAATAAAAAAATGATGCTTCCCTGTGCAGCTTATTTAAATGGAGAGTATGGTATAAAAAATCTTTATGTTGGTGTTCCCGTTATAATAGGAAATAAAGGAGTTGAGAAAATTATCGAACTAAAGTTGTCTGCAAAAGAAAAAAAACAATTTAATAATTCAGCAAATGCTGTTCGCAAACTTACTAATTCAGCTTTAAAACTAATTTAAACAATAATGAATATTCATGAATATCAAGCTAAGGAGCTTCTTGCTAGATTTGATCTTCCGATATTAAAAGGGAAAGTTTATTTCAATAAAATAAAAAATAATGAAGAGATTTCAAAATTTATACAAGGTCCTCCTTGGGTAGTGAAAGCACAAATTCATGCTGGTGGCAGAGGTGCCGGAAAGTTTAAGACTGATTTTAATTTAAAAGGTGGTGTTCAAATAATTAAAGACGGAAAAAAACTAATTGATACTGCTAATTCTATGCTAGGTAATATTTTAATTACAAAACAAACTGGACAAGAAGGAAAAAAAGTTAATAGAGTTTTTATTGAAGAAGGCTGTATAATAAAAAGAGAATTTTATCTTAGTCTTCTAATTGACAGAAAATCATCTCAAATCATGTTAATGATATCAGATGCTGGTGGAACAGATATTGAGGAGGTAGCAGAGTCAAATCCTGAAAAAATTCACTCTATATTTTTTTCAAATTTAGAAGAAATTAATATAGATCAAAATTTAAAAAATAGAATTAATATTACATCTGATCAATTTCAGAAATTAAATATTATTATAAAAAAATTAATTGATGCATTTAAATCGTTAGACGCTAGTAGCATAGAAATAAACCCTCTAGTTTTAGATGATAAAGAAAATTTTTTTCTATTAGATGCAAAATTAACTTTAGATGACAATGCGTTGTTTCGTCATCAGGATCTTCAAGATTTAAGAGATTTATCAGAAGAAAATGCTTTAGAAACTAAAGCAGCAGAAAATGGAATGAATTATGTAAAATTAAATGGAACAATTGGCTGTATGGTTAATGGAGCTGGTTTGGCAATGGCAACGATGGATATGATAAAATTAAATGGACATGAGCCAGCAAATTTTTTAGATTTGGGAGGAACTGCAAATAAAGAAAGAGCAATTAAAGGATTTAAAATAATTCAATCTGATAAAAATGTTAAATCAGTTTTAATAAATATTTTTGGAGGAATTATTCGCTGTGATATGATAGCTAATGGGATAATTGAGGCAATAAAAGAATTAAATTTTAAGCTACCATTAGTTGTGCGTTTTCAAGGTACTAACGCTAAAGAAGGTAGAGATATTATTAATAAATCACAAGCGAATATTGTATCTATTGATGACTTAACCGAAGCAACAAAAAAAGTTGTTGATTTAGCTATTTAGAATTTATGTCAATTATTGTTAACAAGGATACTAAAGTTATTTGCCAAGGCTTTACAGGTTCTCAAGGTACCTTTCATTCTCAACAGGCTATAGAATATGGAACAAAATTAGTTGGTGGAGTCACTCCAGGAAAAGGTGGAAACAAACATTTAAATTTACCTATTTTTAATACTGTTAAAGAAGCTGTTGATTTTACTGCAGCAGATGCAACCGTTATATATGTCCCAGCAAAGTTTGCTACTTCAGCAATTAATGAAGCATTAGATGCTAATTTGAAAATTATAGTTTGTATAACTGAAGGAATTCCTGTTCTTGATATGGTAAAAATCAAGAAACGAATAGTTGAACAAAAAACATTTTTTATTGGGCCAAATTGCCCTGGTATTGTTACACCAAATGAATGTAAGATTGGAATTATGCCAGGATTTATTCATAAAAAAGGAAAAATTGGAATAGTAAGCAGATCTGGGACATTAACTTATGAAGCTATTTGGCAAACTTCTCAATCTGGATTAGGTCAATCTACATGTATTGGTATTGGAGGTGATCCAATTCAGGGTATGAATTTTATAGATTGTATTGATTTATTTTTGAAAGATGAAGAAACAGAAGGGATTTTAATGATAGGAGAAATAGGAGGAACAGCTGAAGAAGAAGCAGCTGATTTTATCAAATCAAATAATATAAAAAAACCTATAGCTGCTTTCATCGCAGGAGTTTCTGCTCCAAAAGGAAAGAGAATGGGTCATGCAGGAGCTATAATTTCTGGAAATAAAGGAACTGCTCAATCAAAAATTAGTGCACTAATTAAAGCAGGTGTTCATATAGCCCCCTCACCAGCAAAACTTGGGGAAACCATGTCTCAAGCTATGCTGAAAATAAATATGTAAAATGATAACGAATTAGTTTTATCAGTAGTTAAAACGTTATATATGCAAAATATTAATGAACGATAATTTTTTAAACAGCAGTAATGCACCGTATGTTGCTGAATTATATTCTAAATATTGTAAGGATCCAAATTCTGTAGATGAGAATTGGAATAATTTTTTTGATACTTTAAATGAAGATGAAGTATCCATACTGAAAGATTTTGGAGGACCAACTTGGAAAAATAGACCTTCTAATGTTATTGAAAATTTTTCATTTAATAAAGCTGATTTATCAAAAAAAGATTTTAAAAATGATATATTTAAATCTTCTACTCTCGACTCTATTAGAGCACTAAGATTAATTAGAGCGTATAGAATTAATGGTCACTTGATAGCTGATCTTGATCCACTTAAAATTGCAAAAAAAAATTTTCATCCCGAATTAGATTATAAATCATATGGACTTACAGATAATGATTTAAATAAAGAAATATTTATAGATGGAAGCCTTGGTCTTGAAAAAGCTACTTTAAAAAACATTATTAAAATTTTAAAAGAAACTTATGCATCATCAATTGGTGTGGAATTTTTACATATCCAATCTCCTGATCAAAAACAATGGGTTCAAGCAAGAATTGAAGAAGTTAGAAACAAAACTCAATTTACTACAGAAGGTAAAAAAGCAATTTTCGGTCGTTTAGTTGAATCTGAGCTTTTTGAACAATTTCTAGATAAAAAATTTTTAGGAACTAAACGTTATGGCATCGAAGGTGGAGAATCTATGCTGCCAGGGATAGAACAAATTGTTAAACAATCTTGCTTATCAGGCGTTGAAAATATTTTTATAGGAACAGCACATAGAGGAAGATTAACTCTTTTAGCTACTGTTTTAGGTATGCCTTACAAAGGAATATTATCGAAATTTCAGGGAAACTTGAACGATCCAAATGAAGTTTTAGGCTCTGGTGATGTAAAGTACCATCTAGGGGTATCCAGTGATAGAGAATTTAATGGGAAGAAAATTCACTTATCTCTTGCGCCTAATCCATCACATTTAGAAGCTGTAGATCCTGTTGTTGTTGGAAGAGTTAGAGCAAAACAAACTCAACTTAATGATAAAAAAACAGAAAAAGTTTTTGGACTTTTAATTCATGGTGATGCTGCAATCGCAGGTCAAGGAGTTGTTGCTGAAACTTTTGCAATGTCTCAGTTAAGAGGATTTAGAACTGGTGGAACTATACATTTTGTTATTAATAATCAAATAGGCTTCACAACAATGCCTTTTTACGGTCGATCAGCTCCTTACTGTACAGAAATTGCAAAAATGGTTCAAGCCCCAATCTTTCATGTAAATGGCGATAATCCTGAGGCAGTTGTTCATGTTTGTAGAATGGCTGCTGAATATAGAAATAAATTTAAAGAAGATGTTGTAATAGATATGTTTTGTTATCGCCGTTCAGGACATAATGAAGCTGATGAACCATCATTTACTCAACCATTAATGTATCAGGCAATAAAAATACACCCAACAACAATGAAGATATATGAGAAGAAACTAAATGATGAGCAAGTTTTTAAATTAAATGAAACTGCTGAAATACAAAAGAAATTTAAATTATTTTTAGATAAAGAATTTGAAAACGCAAAATCTTATAAACCTAATAAAGCAGATTGGTTAGAAGGAAGTTGGTCAGGAATATCCACTGCATCTTTAGGAAAAAGAAAAGGAAAAACATCAGTAGAAGAAGGTCGTGTAAAAGAATTATCTGAACTAATTCATAAAATTCCTGAAAATTTTTCGGCACATAAAAAAGTAAATAAGATTTATAATGAGCGCTTAAAATCATTAAGAGAAGGCCAG
>MDTG01303316.1_pt1 | contig 13777 bp, 17 predicted proteins | sample 811421 | NCBI WGS metagenome assembly MDTG01 (sample SAMN05326645, study PRJNA326480) | marine metagenome | isolation source: seawater | place: Pacific Ocean: South East | collected 2011 | reverse complement strand
CTTCGAATTCGTGGCCGCGCCCGACGACGGACCATTTGTTCGATGGACCTACCAAATCGAAGCTACGGAGAGCGGGTGCACGCTTACCGAAATATGGGACGTAATGGACCTCCCTCCATCGCTAGCGAAACTCGATGCTGAAGGCCTTGCTGGTCGCAAGGAGGCGGTTAGAAGAACAATCGAAGCAACTCTCGACGGGATAAAGGCGAGCGCCGAACAGTGAGCACTACTGCTATCGACCAGGCAAGAGAGTGGTTACACGAGCATCCCCCGTCCGATAAGAGGGCCGAGTGGCTGGAGAGCCTCGTCGATTCAGGATGGGCTGCGCCTTCTTGGCCGACGGAGTGGTTCGGTCGTGGACTACCCGCCGATGAGGCCCGCTCCACGGATGCTGTGTTTCGCTCAGTTCATTTTCCCGTCGATGTCGGTCCCAGCGACCAGAAGACGGACTCTGTTTTCGGAGGCGATGACGTCCAAGGCTGGGGTCAGGACGTCGTCAATCTGTGGGCTGCTACGGTCGCCTCTCACGCCGGGGATGACCTTAAGCGCGAAGTGTTACGTGATCTTCTGCTCGGACGAACTGCCATGTGCTTGCTTTACAGCGAACCGGGCGCCGGATCAGATCTTGCTGGCGTTCGGACCACAGCTGTCCGGGACGGCGACGAGTGGATCATCAACGGTCAAAAAGTTTGGACGTCAGGAGGTCGCCAAGCGGACTATGCCTTTCTCATCGCACGGACCGACCTCGATCAGCCAAAACACAGAGGCCTTTCCTTCTTCTTCCTTCCGATGAAGCAAGCTGGGGTCGAGGTGCGACCCTTGCGTCAAGCAACGGGAGACTCACGGTTCAATGAGGTGTTTCTCACAGATGCTCGCGTTCCTGCTTCAAATATGTTGGGTGCCTTAAACGGGGGGTGGTGGGTTCTAACTTCTGCTCTGGCTTACGAGCGGGCCGCTATGGGAGCGAGTCAACGTCGACGAGCTACTGACCGTTCACAAAAGGAGCGAGATATAGGAAGTGAGGCTCCCGCTCCGATTCCTGACTTGGTTTTGGTAGAGCTCGCGCAAAGCAACGGTCGCGCCCAAGAGCCGGAAATCCGCCAAGAGCTAATGAGGCTGCATGGATGGCGGACAGTCAACGAGTGGAACAACCGGAGAGCCAAAGCCGCAATCGAGCAGGGAACCAGTACGCCTATTGTGTCTCTCGGAAAGTTAGCTATGTCACGTATGCTTCATTTCGCCGGCAGCCTGCAAGCCAGAATCCTGGGGGCCGAGGCAACCCTGGCCGGAGCCTCTTATGGAGCGTCAGAGGACGCTACCTACGCGATGCTCAACGCTTACTTCACGTCTATCGGCGGAGGAACTGACCAAATCCAACGAAACATAATCGGAGAGCGAATTCTGGGACTTCCCAAGGAACCAGAGATAGACAAGGCCCGCCCGTTTCGTGAGGTCCTTAACCTAAACCTGTAACCCGGGCGTGACCACAGAAGTTGCCAATTTAGGCGACCTAACCGTCGAGGCTTCGGGTACCGTTCGCTACGTGCCGGACAAGTACTTTGACGTAAACGGGATAGCGACTCTCGTACATCATCGCGGGATCACGACACTGCCGGGGTCTGCCCCGGATCTTGATTCCGGGCAGCCCGTTCTTTTCCTCCATGACGCTGGCGTCAACGGCAACACTTTCGCCGATGTCATGGACCTTTTAATGGTTGACCATTCGCCTGTCAGCCTTGACCTTCCGGGTCATGGTCGGAGCGCTTCATTAGATAGCCTGCCGACCGTCGAAGCCATGGCAACGCATATCGAATCGTTGATGATGCCCTGGGGGTTGAATTCCTTGACCGTGGTGGGTGATGGTCTGGGAACCGCCATCGGCGTTGAGTTAGCCGCGAACGGTTCGTTGCCGGTGGCCTCTCTAGTCTGCGTCGGTTCGGTAGGACCCTTCATCTCGCTTACTTCGGAGATAGATGAGCTGACCCAGATCACAACTGGCAAAGCACGACGACAGTTCGACACCACAGGCTATGCACCCGAACCCGATGAGAAAATGATGAGAAAGGCCTTCAGCCATTGGGTCACAACGGATCCAAGGGCCACCTTAGGTGCTAGGAAAGCCCAAGCTGAATGGAATGGCCAAGTCGACTTATCCAAGGTTGCTTGCACAACAACTGTCGCCATCGGGACCCACACAGAGGAAGACTCGAAGGCCAACAGTCTGAGCTTCGCGGACCAGCTCGAACTCAGCCAAATTGTGATGATTGAAGGTGCCGGGAGACACTCCGCACAGGAAGTCCCCTCTGACTTCTGTGCCGTAATCCGCGACAGCATTACTGAAGGCAGTACAGCGCCATGAGCAGCACTAACTTTCCTCTTGGCGCTGCGATCGCCGGTGTGTATGAACATCCGAGCCGGTTTTCACCCGACAAGACCGAATTTCAGATAATGGCCGAATGCGCCAAGGGCGCCCTCGATGATGCCGGCTTACAACGCACGGATGTAGATGGGCTGTTTGGGGCCTCAATGACCATGGGGTTGATGGGAATCGTAGATCTAGCCGAATACCTCGATCTATATCCCGACTATCTCGATGGGACCAACATCGGAGGCTCTTCCTTCGTCGCTCACGTTTCTCACGCCGCGGCAGCAGTCCACGCTGGCTTGTGCAACGTGGCGCTAGTGTTATACGGCTCCACGGCTGCTTCGAACTCTATGGCAATCGGGACAGGCGGGTCAGGCGGGTCAAGAAACCCTGATACTGCATTCGCCGCTCCGTACGGTATGACGACTGTTGGTAGTTACGCGACTTACGCCAACCTCCACATGAAGACTTACGGCACGACAAGTGAACAGCTAGCTGAGATCGCTGTAACTATGCGCCAGCACGCCGGGCTCAACCCTTTGGCGAAGATGCGCAACCCGATAACGGTTGACGACGTGTTAGACAGCAGAATGATTTCACGACCACTCCACCTTCTTGACTGTTGCATTATTAGCGATGGTGGAGGCGCAGTCATCGTGACTTCCTTAGATCGAGCCCGAGACCTGCAAAAGATGCCGGTTCAGATTCTGGGTTGCGGCGAGGCTGTCCAACATCAGGGAGTTGGCTATTCCGACATTCTCTCCATAGCGGCAAAGCAATCCGGCGCCAAGGCCCTAGAGATGGCAGGCGTACAGCACTCCGATATAGACCTGGCCATGATCTACGACTCATTCACCATTACCGTCTTAGCTACCTTGGAGAACCTCGGGTTCTGTCCCGTCGGTGGAGGCGGCGACTTCGTTGCGAACGGCGGCATTAGCCTTCAGGGGTCCCTTCCGGTCAATCCCGACGGTGGTGGCCTATCCTCCAATCACCCGGGGATGCGCGGCATATTCCTGGTAATCGAGGCAGTAAAACAATTGAGAGATGAATGCGATGCCCGGCAAGTAGCTAACGCAGAGGTAGCGCTAGCCCATGGCACTGGCGGCACGATTGGCGACAAACACAGTGGTGCGACATTAATTCTTGGACGGGACCGATGAAGCCGATTGATCACCCGCTCCCCCACGCGAGTTGGGAATCGCGGGGCTTTTGGGAGGGCGCAGGTCGGGAAGAACTGGTCCTGCAACGATGCACTCAATGTGCTCTAGTGCAACATCGGCCACGCGGATTGTGCGCCCATTGTCTCGACGGCGCCAGCTTGGAACATTTCGTTGCATCCGGGGCTGGGACTATCTACAGCTTCACCGTCACGGAACAAAACCAAGCAAAAGGCTTCGCCGAAGCGTGCCCATATGTGATGGCTTACATCACTTTGGATGAAGGCCCCCGGTTGTTGAGCGTGATCGTGGATTGCGAACTCGATGCGGTCGCTATCGGCGGTCGCGTTCAAGTCGGTTTCGTAACTCAGAGTCGCGACGATCGTGAAACATTCGCCATACCTGTATTTCGCCTTATCTGACCGTTAGAACCCATGCTCTTAGATCTACACACTCACTCTGTTCAGTCGGATGACGGAAGGGCAAAAGTAGAGAATTACTGCAAGTGGATTCGCAAGAAGGAGCTCCCATTGGATGGCTTCGTTCTCACTGAGCACCGACAATTCGATTCGGACTCGGACTACCGGCATCTCGAAGACGAGTTCGGTTTGGTGATCTTGAAGGCCAGCGAAGTGGAAAGTGACTTTGGGCACGTCCTGGTGTTCGGGGTTAACGACGACCTGCAAGCAGCGATCGACTTCACAGACGTTCGGTTACCTATCGAGAAAGTCCTTTATGAGAGCCACAAAGCAGGCGCTTTTGCTGCGCCCTGCCACCCTGGCCGCAAACGGGTCGGTTTGTTTTCGCACTATGCAGAAAAGGGACAAGTCGAAGGCGTCCACACCGTCGAAGTTTTGAATGGCGGATCAATTCCTGGCGAGGACGAGCTTTCTGTAGATATGGCAGCTAAATATGGGTACAAAGGGTTCGGAGGCAGCGACAGCCATGTCGTCAGTCGAATCGGCTTTTGTGCGACAAACTTCCCCGAGCAGGAAATTCACAATATCGACGACCTGGTCAACGCGCTGGAAGGCGGAAGCTTCGAAGCAGTCTCACTGCGTCCGACGGAACTTAACTAACCAGCCAAGGCCACGGTGCGTTTCGTGAGCTCGCCAAGGGTGGTCTCACCGCAGCCCACGACGCTTGTCTGGATCCTCCCCTCCCACTGATCAACCCAATGACCCGGAATCTCTGTACCAGTTAAACCCCAGAGTCCGCCGACGGTGGCGCCGTTGCAGTCTGTGTCCCATCCGGCAGCCACCGTGTCTCCGATCGCAGCGCCGAAATCCGCATGGTGGCGGGTGAGGCCCCAGGTAACCAATGCCAGATTGTTTACCGTATGGACCGGAGACATCCCAGCGTAATGATCGTGGAGTTTGTTCGGAAGCGGGTCGGTAGCCGTCGACAAGCCCATCTCGACCGCCATTGCACATTCGGAATCAGACGGAATATAGGAAGCAGCTTCTTCCATAACCTCGTTGAGGGGCACCCCTGAGCCGATTAAGGCGCCGGCTACTGCAACCACTATCGCGCCGTAAACGCCTTCGGTTCTATGGCTGAGGCTTGCATCCGCTTCGGCCATACGTGCGGCGGCTTTCGGGTCGCCCGGACAAATCCAACCATATAAATCAGCCCGAATCTGAGCACCTATCCACTGATTGTATGGGTTGTCACTGCATTCAGTTAGGTCGATGTTCGGCTCAGAGCCGTAGGCAAATCGCATGCCTGCGCGGTCGAGTAACTTTATGTAGGCCTCGCGCTCGGCCGTGTAGACGATTGCACCGGGCAAGTAACGAAGCCACATCCGACCTACATCGGCAGTCGTAAAGTTTCGACCGTAATGCTCGATAAGCATGAGTGAGATCACTGTGTAGTTGATGTCGTCGTCGGGTATCGCGGCTGAGATCGATTCCAGGCACGCTTCGGGGTGTTCGACAGCGTGGTTCAAGGAGGGTTTGAAAGGCACATAGTTACGGAGGGGTAATGCTTCGGCGGAGTCCAAGTAGCTGTTGAGCTGTTCCACTCCATACCTCATCGAGAGCATCTCAACTGGCTTGCCAAGCATGCAACCGCTAACCCGCCCAGCCCAAGCGTTTCGAATCCTGGTCTCGTAGCTAGCGTCAGATTTCGTAGACATGACCCCAATCATTGCCGAAATACGCAAACGTTGTGGTCAAGTGTTACCTTCGCAGCGGAACGCGGTATCGCTGTCGTCCTTACTCCCCGAATGGATACACGAAATGAGTCAAGCTAGTTCTCAGCCCGATCTGGCCTCAATCAGACAAGATTGGGTCGGCGTCGAATTCGACTGGGCGACCTTTGAAATGAAGTCCGACGAGATGATCGCTTGGGCTGAAGCATGCGGCGAGAAAGACCCGCGCTTTATTGACCAAGAGCATTCCGATTTTCAAGCCCATCCCGGCTTCACGACGCACTGTATGTCTGGCAGGGTTTTTCCCGAGAACTTCCCCCAAATCGGCGGAGGGTTCGGTATCGATGGCGGAAAGCGGGTCGAGGTTCACGCCCCAATTAGAGCTGGCGACACCTTGACTGCGACTACGACAATCGCCGACATTTTTGACAAGACTGGCCGAAGTGGCACCATGATCTTCATTGTGCAACGAATGGAGTTTCGAAACGACGACTCTGAGCTGGTCTCCACCGTTGACTGGAAAATGATCAAGAGGGCGGAGTGAGCATGTCTGCTATCTCCAGTTTCGACGACGTTGAATTAGGTGACGAGCTTCCAACTGAGACACCAGATGTCTCCATGGAGCAGGTAACGCGTTTCTGTCACTCAGCCAAGCACCTGTTTGAACGATTTACCGACCACGATGCAGCACGAAAGGAAGGGTTCCCCGGCGCGATCGTGCCGGGAATAATGAGCCAAGGGCTACTAGCCGCGATGATTCACAAGTGGGCACCTGGCTGCGTCATCAAAAGCATTGACACCGTCTTTCGCGGATCTTTGATCGTCGACTCCACCATTACGATGACGGGAGCGGTCACCGACACCGACGACGACGACAGAACTGTCGAACTTGACTTGACCATCTCCGCCGAAGACGGACGAACGGGAGTTATAGGAACAGCAATGGTTCAGTTCCTCAACTGACCGTCATGAAAGCGAGGACCACAATATGCTCGAGTTAACAGCGGACGAGGTGCTCTCGACCACGCGGTCGGTGCGACGTCGCTTGGATATGGAAAAGGAAGTCGGAGAGTCAGTGTTGCGCGACTGCCTAGCTTTAGCCCTGCAAGCTCCAACCGGTTCACTGCGGCAGGATTGGCATTTCGTGATCTCCAACGATCGAGATCAATGCAGAGAAGTCGGCCTCATATACCAACAGGTGTGGACCAGCATGGTTACCGAGGAATATCTGAGTGCCTCTGCTCCCCTACAAGGTGACGCGGATGACCAACAGTCATGGCTCAGCATGATGGGTTCAGCCCGCCATCTGGCCGAGACATTTCCTGACGTTCCAGCCATCTTTGTTCCCTGTATAAGTGGCCGCCTAGACGGAGCGGACGCGGCGACCCAAGCCCTCAAATGGGGTTCGGTCATACAAGCAGCTTGGAGTTTTATGCTCGCGGCTCGCAACAGAGGGCTTGGTACTTGTTGGACCACCGTGCATCTCCGGCGTGAAAGAGATGTTGCGGAAGTATTAGGGATTCCGTTCGCCGATGTCCAGCAAGTCGCTCTCAGTCCGGTTGCCTACACGGTCGGAACGGAGTTCAAAGCAGGTCGAAGGAAACCCGACTCCTCATTTGTTCACTTCAATGGCTGGTAAGCCATCTACAGCGAGACGCTTCGCAGCGGCTGCTGAGCCTCTACATTCCTGCAGCTACTACGCACCGGAAATCGACGAATTCACATCCATTGGTTACAAAGGCTGGTGGCATGCCTACTTCGCGTATCGATCTGCACCGCTCGGCAATGCCTCATCTGATCTTGTGACGGAGGTCTTCTACAACTTCGCCCCTCGAATGGTTGAACGGTCGGTCCCTGGTTGCTGGGAGATAATGCCAGCCCAGGAGGTTAGGCGCCAACAGCTCTCGATTGTTGGGAGGGCTTTATCCCGAATATTCGACGGTTATCCGTGGGGACCGGAACTGAGTTCGACGGTGGAAATCCTATCGTCCGCGTTGCCGGAGTTGGACGGCGATCAGCGTCCCCTGTTCGCAGCTTGGGCCGCCCAGCCCTGGCCACAGGACGCTGTCCTCGGCCTATGGCACGCAACGACCCTGCTTCGTGAATACAGGTTCGATGGCCACAATTTGGCTCTTCGCGAGGCTGGTGTCTCCGGGTTGGGAGCGCATCTATTGATGGTTGCAGATGGACGAGGAAGCCCGGAGGTCATTCAGAAGATACGCGGCTGGACGTCCGATGAATGGGGCGCTGAGGCGACATCTCTGCAAGAGGCCGGCTGGTTGGACTCATCTGGGCTACATACCCCCAAAGGTCGTTCCGTGCGCAAGGACATCGAACTTCAGACGGACCGGTACGCCGCCTCAATCGCGGCAACCCTAGGGACCGACAACAACGAGCTGGTTCTTGGTTTACTAGAACGCGTCTCTCAGTTCCTGCTCAAAGAGAGCGTCGTACCTGGAAAATGGCCTCCGAGTCATTTAGGCCGAATAGACCCTTCCTCCTAGCACTCAGCGAGGTAGCGTTGAACCAGGGCATGAACCGACTTTGTTGCCTGAGAAAATGAGAGTGCTTTGACAGGAACTGACCCAGAGACTTCTGCGCTCAAGAGAGACTACGTTCGGGATCTCATAAGCGCAGACCTAGCCTCGGGCCGTTTCAACGGCAGAGTGCAGACGCGCTTTCCGCCTGAACCCAACGGATTTCTGCACATCGGTCATGCCAAAGCGATTTGCCTTGATTTTTCTTTGGCAGCGGAAAACGGGGGTGTATGTAATCTCCGATTCGACGACACCAACCCCAATACTGAGGATGTCAGCTACGTTGACGCAATAGTCGAGGACCTAGCGTGGCTTGGTTTTAATCCCGACACGATCTTTCATAGCTCTGATTACTTCGAGCAGCTTTACGAGTGGGCAGAGCTTCTCATCACGAAGGACCTCGCCTATGTAGATGACCAAGGTCCCGACGTCATCGCCGAGCAACGAGGAGGTTTCGGGCAGCCTGGCTTTGAAAGCCCTTTTCGCTCGCGCTCTACAATCGAGAACTTGGACCTCTTTCGGAGGATGCGCTCTGGTGAATTCGATGAGGGCAGCCGTGTCTTGCGTGCCCGCATAGATATGCAACACGAGAATATGCAGATGCGTGATCCGGTGATGTACCGCATCAGGCGGGAGACGCACCACCGAACGGGCGACACTTGGGCTATCTACCCGACATACGACTGGGCTCACGGCCAAGGCGACGCTATCGAAGGCGTGACCCACTCGCTCTGTAGTTTAGAGTTTTCCGACAACCGAGAGCTCTATGAGTGGTACCTGAACCAGTTGCCGCTTGATGGGCCGGCGCCCTACCAAACGGAATTCGCTCGCCTTGAACTTACACATACCATCACTTCTAAGCGCCAACTCAAGGAACTTGTAACAGCGGGTGTAGTGGATGGATGGGATGACCCCCGACTGCCAACGCTTCGGGCCTTACGAAGGCGTGGGTATCCAGCGAAATCCATTCGAGATTTTTGCAACTTCATCGGCGTGGCAAGGACCAACGCTCGCCACGATATTGAGCTTCTCGAATCCTTCGTTCGCACAGACTTGAACCGCTCCTCACTGCGCCGAATGGCCGTTCTTAGGCCGTTGAAGCTAGTCATTACTAATTGGCCGACGAACGCCACCGGAGAACCGCTTCCAGATTCCCGAACGTTAGCTAATAACCCCGAAAATGAGACCGACGGTACGCGAGCCGTGCCATTCAGTAACGAGCTCTGGATTGAACAGGATGATTTCAAAATGGAACCTCCCCCGAAGTACTTCAGGCTCTCTCCGGGTCGAGAGGTTCGCCTACGGGGTGGCTATCTGATCACATGCACCGGAGCTATATGCGACGACAATGGCACACCCGTAGAAGTTCACTGCACCTATGATCCAGCGACTGCCGGCGGTGCCGCGCCTGACGGCCGCAAGGTCAAGGCAACGATTCATTGGGTTGAAGCGGGGAGCGCCATAGACGCGAGAGTTGCCCTCTACGACCGACTCTTTGACGCGAAGGCGCCCGGCGACCAAGGCAGTGACCCTCTGGAGGACGTAAACCAAAACTCTCGCGAGTTATTGGAAGGATGCAAGATGGAGCCCGCGCTGAACGATGTTGAGGCGGGAGAGGTCGTCCAGTTTGAGCGACTTGGTTACTTCGCCAAGGACCCTCAGCAAGAAATGCTTTTTCATAGGACCGTAGGCCTGAGAGACGAATGGGCGAAACTCGAAAAACAAAACAAAGGTTTGTGATATGACGACTGAGGACGAAAGGCAGGTGGCCATTATCACAGGCGGTGGCACCGGCATCGGAGCTGCTACGGCTCTGGCCCTGGACGAGCACGGTTGGTCGATAGTCATCTGTGGCCGCCGCCCTGAGCTGTTAGAGACAGTTGGAGGGCAGCTTCAGAACCCGTACCTAGCGATCGGACTCGACGTATCGCAACCCGAGGATGTCGAAAGGTTATTCTCAACCACCATTGAGACATTTGGTCGCGTTGACCTGCTTTTCAATAACGCAGGGATCGGAGCTCCGCCCGTCCCTATTGACGATCTTCCGGTCTCATCTTGGCTCGAAGTCGTCCAAGTCAACCTAACGGCTACTTGGCTCTGTTCGAGGGCAGCATTCAGGGAGATGAAGAACCAAATGCCGCCTGGAGGGCGAATTATCAATAATGGTTCTGTATCAGCACAGACACCTCGACCGTTTTCAAGTCCCTATACAGCAACCAAACACGCGGTAACAGGACTGACGAAGTCGCTATCGTTAGAAGGTCGAGACTGCGGCATCACCGTTGGTCAGATAGACATCGGAAATGCCCTAACCCCGTTGACCGGTCAGATATCGGAAGGCGCCTTGCAGCCTGACGGAACGATACGTGGGGAACCGACAATGGATGTCGAACACGTGGCTGAAGCGATAGTTCTCCTTGCCCAGCTACCCAACGACGTCAACGTTCCGCAGATGACCATAATGGCGAACGAGATGCCGCTGATAGGCCGAGGGTAACTCTGGGCCCTCAGCCTTCGACTATGTACAGGGCTCCGTCGCTTGCTGCCTGCCGCATTGGGCGAGCCGCCACGTACTCGGCACTGTTGTACCAGGCCCTAGCCAAGTCAACTGAAGCGAACTGAATAATGACGGTCCTCGAAGAGGGCTCGGCGCCTTCGAGAGCAGTCCATGCGCCCCCACGCACCAAGTAGATGCCTCCATGCGCCGCCACGGTCGCAGACGCCATCTCTTTGTACTGCTCGTACACAGCTTCGTTTGTGATATCTCCTTGAAATATGACGTAGGCACTCATGGTCGCTCCCTATCGATCAAGGGGACCAGTAATTGCAGAAACCGCGAAAGACTGGCTACCGGTGGCCAGAAGTTGGCCCGCTTGAGAATATATCTCTACCCGTCCATGCCCAACACTGTTTCTGATTGCATCCGCTTCGATTCGTATTAGAACCCACTCGCTCACCTCTAGAGACGTTATTCGTACCGCATGATCCAAGCTGGAACCCCTGAATCCCTTGCCCAAACTGACCCTCATGCCACTAGGAATTAAGTCAGCCAAGGCGATCAGGCCAACAGTCGATGAAGCGGCACCTCTGTTTAGTCTCGCCCAGTAGAACACCACCGGGTCGCCAGAGTTCTGTCCAGCGAGACGAATGTCTGTGTAATCGGTAAAGGAGTGCCCACTTTCTGAAGTCGGCCGTCTACTCGGACAGTCTCCCGGTGGCGGCACGTCTGGTATCTTCCGCCAGCTGCGGTCGATGTCAAGATCGTGTCCTCCCAGAGCGGCCGAAGCGCGGAGAACTACACCCTTGTCATTTCGAACTAACGCAGCCGCTTGCGTCACACGATTACCCACGGCTAGTTCCTCAACCTCAACCATTACGTCTGAGCCAACAGCCGCTCGCGCAAGATACTGGCCCGATATGAAGAGCGTTGGACGTTTGGTCGCTGCCTCCAAGGCGGCCGCAGACGCAGCCAAACCGCATCCACCATGGAGAGTTCCTGTTGCGCCAGCGATCTCTGGAGTCACCTTCAAACTCCAGCGGAGCCGGTCCCCAGTGGGACTCAGATCAATAAAAGTTTCAGCTTCTTCGCCCATTTCAGATGCTTTACTCACCGAACGCCAATCTCTCTAACTATTCGGACGAACTCTCATCCGAGGATCATTACGACGACCAGGGACCCTCTTGGCCAGCTTCATAATGATCTGGTCGAATTCCGAATGCCTCGATCATTCGTTGCCATCCGCTACCTACCGCCAGCAGAGCACCCAACCTCAGGACTTCATTCGAGCTGAAGTGATTAAGCAACCTCTCATGTAAGTCTTCAGAAATAGGACCCTTCGGGCTACCTGCGAGGTGCTCACTGAAGGCCAGCGCCGCTTTCCATGCATCAGGGAGATCAGAGTTCGGATAATCGTCCAGCTGCCGAATGACCTCATCAGTTAAACCGGTGCGCACCAACGATGCGCTCTTCACCATGCTTCAATGAAAACATTCATTGACATTGGCCATCCGGATCCGACAGAGCTCGATCATCTGTTTATCCAGACCAGAGGAACCGCCGTACATCAAACCTACCCAGCTGAGGAACATATCCAATGTCATCTCGTCGGAAGCGAGCGTCCGGAACAAGTTGTCGTCCTCGTAAGCCTTTTCGTACCAGGTGTCTAAACGAGTCGAATCAACCTTCGACAATTCATCTACCTTGGGCAAGTGCCCCAAATCGTTTGCCATCGCTCCCCCAGACTCAGCAGGCCACTGGTTAGCCATACTTTAGGATGAAACGCCAAGAAGGTTCCGCATTAGCCACCTTTCCAACAACGTTTGCAGAAGTAATGATAGAAGGTCAATCCGACGCAGCCTTCCGCTCAACTGCATAGTCTCTTACCAGATCGCCCCAACAAAGAGTGAAGAGGTGCCATGAAGGCAGCAGTTTTATGCGAACAGCCAGGTGACCTAGTCATCGAAGACTTAGTCGTAGATAAGCCAGGCCCCCAGGAAGTGCTGATACAAACCGTCGGCGCCGGGTTATGTCACTCCGACCTGCACTTCATGGAAGGCCTCTTTCGGAGCAAACTTCCATCAGTAATGGGCCACGAGTCCGCAGGCATTGTTCAAGCAGTAGGCCGAGACGTCACATACGTAGCGCCAGGAGATCCCGTCGTGGCGTGTCTATCGATTTTTTGTGGTCAATGCCGCCAATGTCTTTCCGGCAACCCACACCGCTGTACAAACGCACGCGCGACCTCACGGACTCGCGAGGATACTTCACGACTCCAGCGAGCCGACGGTACACCTGTTGACCAAATGGCTCGTTTAGGTGGCTTCGCCGAAGAGATGCTGGTCCACCAAAACGGAGTGGTGAAAGTCACTCCGGACATGCCACTTGAAAAGGCCTGTCTAATTGGCTGCGGCGTTACAACCGGTTTCGGGGCAGCTGTACGAACTGCTGCGGTACCCGTGGGGGCCACCGTCTGCGTGATCGGCTGCGGCGGAATCGGCCTTTCGGCCATACAGGGCTCGCGGGTTGCAGGGGCAGGACGAATAATCGCAGTTGACACCAACTCAGAGAGCCTCGACGCAGCGCGACTGATGGGAGCTACCGACACCATAAACGCTCGAGAAGTAGACAGCGTTGTAGATGCAGTGCGAGAGATCACCAAGGGTGGAGTTGAATACAGCTTCGAGGCCATTGGCCTCAAAGAAACGGCTGAACAAGCCTTCGAAATGCTTGAAGTGGGTGGGACAGCCACGGTCATCGGAATGGTCCCTTCGAGTACCAAGGTAGAGATCCGAGGTATCGACCTCCTAAGTGAAAAGAAACTTCAAGGTTCGATGATGGGCTCAAACCAGTTTCGGACAGATATCCCGCAAATGATTGACCTCTATCTGAATGGACGCCTTTTGCTAGATGAGATGGTCTCAGCAACTATCTCCCTTGAAGACGTCAACGAGGGCTACAACTGGATGCGAGAGGGCACAGTGGCTCGTACTGTCATCACCTTTTAAGGCTCGCCGAAGTTACCCAAACGTCTCTCTCACAACGCTTTCGGAGACGCCAGCTCGT
>MDTG01358246.1_pt1 | contig 13780 bp, 13 predicted proteins | sample 811421 | NCBI WGS metagenome assembly MDTG01 (sample SAMN05326645, study PRJNA326480) | marine metagenome | isolation source: seawater | place: Pacific Ocean: South East | collected 2011 | reverse complement strand
TAAAAGCAATAAAATTACTGAGCGTTGCTGGAGCCTACTGGAGAGGAGATGAAACCAAACCACAATTAACAAGGATTTATGGAATTTCTTTTCCTAAACAAAAAGAACTAACAGAGTACCTAAATCTATTAGAAGAAGCAAAAAAAAGAGACCATAGAAAACTAGGGAAAGAATTGGAACTCTTTACATTTTCAAAAAAAGTAGGGCAAGGCTTGCCTTTGTGGTTGCCTAAAGGAACAGCTGTACGTGAGCGCCTCGAAAACTTTCTTAAAAAAGCTCAAACAAAAGCAGGTTATGAACAAGTAATATCTCCACACATTGGTAATAAAGAATTGTATATTACCTCTGGCCACTTTGAGAAATATGGTGAAGATAGCTTCCAAACGATACAAACACCTGCTCATGGAGAGGAGTTTATGCTTAAACCTATGAACTGCCCTCACCATTGTGAGATATACAAAGCGAAACCTTGGAGCTATAGAGATCTACCAAAACGTTATGCTGAATTTGGAACTGTTTATCGATATGAGCAAAGTGGTGAATTGCATGGATTAACACGAGTAAGAGGGTTTACTCAAGACGATGCACACATATTTTGTATGCCAGATCAATTAAATGATGAGTTTAAAAAAGTAATTGATTTAGTTTTGTTTGTTTTTAATTCACTAGGATTTGAAAACTTTACTTCTCAAGTTTCCCTTCGTGACCCTAAATCACCTGAAAAGTATATTGGAGAAGTCAAAAACTGGGAACTAGCTGAAAAAGCAATTATTAATGCTGCGAAAGAAAAAAATCTCAACTTCATTGTAGAGAAGGGAGAAGCAGCTTTTTATGGTCCAAAATTGGATTTTATAGTTAAAGATGCCTTGGGAAGAAAATGGCAGGTTGGTACCATTCAAGTAGATTATAACCTTCCCGAACGCTTTGATTTAACTTATAAAGGTAAAGATAATGAGCTTCATCGTCCAATAATGATACACCGAGCACCCTTTGGAAGTATGGAGCGCTTTGTCGCTATTCTTTTAGAACATACAGGCGGTGATTTCCCTTTATGGTTAATGCCTCAACAAGTAAATATTCTTTGTGTTAGCGAAAAACACAAAAATTACGCTCAAAAAGTTTTAAATTTATTTGAAAATTACGAAATTCGCGCCCTCTTGGATGATAGAAATGAGACCATTGGAAAAAAAATTCGTGAATCAGAAATCTCAAAGGTCCCTTATATGATTATCATAGGAGAGAAAGAAGCTAAAAACCAAACCGTTTCCTTGCGAAAACATCAACAAGGAGATTTAGGAGTTTATGATTTAGAGTCAGTTTTAAAGAAACTAAATAAAGAAATAAAGGAGAGTCAACCTACATTTGAAGTTTAATTAAAAAGCAAAAGACATAGCAATACGAAGACGAAGATCCAATAGTCCGGGAAGAGTATTTAAAGAAGACCCGCACAGAATCAATGAGAAAATTGTAGCACACGAAGTACGCCTTGTTGGTGATAATGTGGAAGTTGGTGTTTATTCATTAAATAAAGCTTTGTTGATTGCGCAAGATTTAGAGTTGGATCTTGTTGAAATTTCACCTAAAGCTTCTCCTCCGGTTTGTAAAATACTAGAGTATAAGAAATTCTTGTACGAACAGAAAAAACGTGAAAAAGCTCTAAAAGCGAAATCCAGTAAAATTATAGTAAAGGAAATTCGTTTTGGACCTAATACTGATGAACACGACTATGAATTTAAAAAGAAGCATGCTGAAAAGTTTCTTAAAGAAGGAGCAAAATTGAAAGCATTTGTATTTTTTAAAGGTCGTTCAATCATTTTTAAAGAAAAAGGTCAAATCTTATTATTGCGATTGGCGCAAGATTTAGAGGAGATAGGAAAAGTAGAACAAATGCCTGAACTGGAGGGAAAAAAGATGATTATGTTCATCGTTCCAAAGAAAAAATAAATCTGATATATCATGCCTAAAATGAAAACTAAATCTAGTGCTAAGAAACGCTTCAAGTTAACAGGAAGTGGCAAAATCAAAAGAAAACACGCCTTCAAGAGTCACATTTTGACAAAAAAATCAAAAAAACGAAAATTGAGATTAACCCATCCTGGTTTAGTCCATGAAAGTGATGCACAGAACATTAAAGAACAATTACGCCTTGTCTAAAAAAAACTTAGTTACCAAAAATATTAACATTAAGCTAGGCTTTAAAGTAAATTATGGTCGCTTTATTAAAAACAACTAAAAATGCCAAGATCTTTAAATTCAGTAGCTTCTAGAGCTAGAAGAAAAAAAATCATTAAACAAGCCAAAGGTTATTTTGGTCGAAGAAAAAATGTTTGGACTATAGCTAAAAATGCCATAGAAAAAGCTATGCTTTATTCCTATAGAGATCGAAGAGTCAAAAAGCGTAACTTTAGGTCTCTATGGATTAGTCGAATAAATGCTGGTGCTAGAATCAATGGTATGTCCTACAGTGAGTTTATGAGTAAAGTAAAACTTAATAACATCAATTTGAATCGAAAAGTTTTGGCAGACCTTTCCATGAATCATCCTGATGCTTTTAAGGCTATAGTAGATAAAATCAAATAACTTCAATATTTCCTCCAAATAATTTTTGCTTATTTTGTTTTATATATATCATAATCCACGTTGCCGAAAGTCTAGAGAAGCACTTCAATTACTTAAAGAGCAAAAAGTTAATTACGAAATTGTCTTGTATCTTGAAAATCCCCTAAGTAAAAATATTCTTCAATCTATTTTGAAAAAAATAAATTTAGAACCAAGTGCAATTGTCCGAAAAAATGAGAGAGAGTGGAAAGATATTCCCAATCGTGAAAAAATGTTAGAAGATCAAATCTTAAATACTTTAGTATCTTTTCCAAAACTCATTGAAAGACCCATCGTTTTAAGCCAAAATAAAGGAGTCTTAGCAAGGCCTATTGAAAATTTAATTGAATTTTTAATGAAAGAAAAAGTAATTAAATAGTTTTTTAGACTATTTATTTTGTTTTTCGACTTGCTCTTTATTTTTACCGTATTTAATGTATTCCATGATTGCCCCAAACAACCAGTAAGGAATAATGAATGTGAGAAGCAAAATCATCAGCCAAAAACCGATGGTTAGAATGGTCAAAAAAGAAAGGAACCCGAGATATTGATCAAATTCAAACATATATAAAATAACACGAAAACAAAAATATGGTTTTTTTCAATATTTCTTCGTCAGTTTTTTTCAAAAAAATACGTTTTCATCAAAATAATCTAGTTGAATATAGGGGTTTCTTTTAAAGCTATTATTTTTACATAAAATATAAAAGTATGGAGTATCGTATAGAAAAAGACACTATTGGAAAAGTGAAGGTGCCTAAAGAGGTCTATTGGGGTGCGCAGACTGAACGTTCTAGGAAAAATTTTAAAATTGGCACCGCCTCTTCAATGCCATTAGAAATAGTACATGGCTTTGCCTATCTTAAAAAGGCAGCTGCTTATACCAATTACGATTTGGGTGTCTTAGATATGAAAAAACGTGATCTTATATCAAGAGTTTGTGACGAAATTTTGGAAGGAAAACTTGACGATCAATTTCCTTTGGTAATTTGGCAAACAGGTTCTGGAACCCAAAGTAATATGAATGTAAATGAAGTTATTGCTAACCGTGCACATGTCCTGGTTGGAAAAACATTGGGAAAAGGAAAAAAAATCCTCGCTGAAAATGATGATGTTAATAAATCACAATCTTCAAATGACACCTTTCCGACTGGTATGCATATTGCTAGCTATAAAAAAATTGTAGAAATTACCTTACCAGGTATAAAACATTTAAAGAATGCTTTAAGCGAAAAAGAAAAAACATTTAAAAAGATAGTTAAAATCGGCAGAACCCATTTAATGGATGCGACTCCCCTTACATTAGGTCAAGAATTTTCAGGATATGTTGTCCAACTGGATCATGGAATAAAGGCTTTAGAATTTAGTCTAAAACACCTTGCTGAAATTGCTCTAGGAGGAACTGCTGTTGGGACCGGAATCAATACACCAAATGGTTATTCAAATAAGGTAGCAGCTTACATTGCTGAATTTACAGGATTACCCTTTGTGAGTGCAAAAAATAAATTTGAAGCGCTTGCAGCTCACGATGCAATAGTTTGTACCCACAGCGCTTTAAAACAACTTGCAATATCTTTAAATAAAATTGCTAACGATATTCGTTTTATGGCTTCTGGACCACGTTCAGGAATTGGTGAACTAAAAATACCTGCTAATGAACCCGGTAGTTCCATTATGCCTGGAAAGATAAATCCTACTCAATGTGAAGCTTTAACTATGGTATGCGCTCAAGTAATGGGAAATGACGTAGCTATTTCAGTGGGTGGTGCACAAGGCCATTTTGAACTAAATGTCTTTAAACCTGTTATGGCAGCCAATCTTATTCAATCGGCACAACTCATAGGGGATGCTTGTATGAGCTTCACAGACAATTGCGTTGTAGGCATTGAGCCTAACCACAAAAGAATTGATGAACTTGTCCAAAATTCCTTAATGCTAGTTACTAATTTAAATACAAAAATAGGTTATTACAAAGCTGCAGAAATTGCAAATAAAGCTTATGAAGAAAATATTTCCCTTAAAGAAGCTAGTCTGGCACTTCGATATCTTACTGAAGAAGAATTCGACAAATGGGTCCGTCCAGAAGACATGACGGGAAATGTCTAAAATTAGATTTAGAAAATATTCATCTAAAGATGCTGAAATATTTAAAGCACTAAATATTGAATGGTTGGAAATGTATTTTGAGGTTGAACCTATAGATAAAAGAGTACTAAACAATCCTCAAAATGAAATATTACAACCTGGAGGTTATATCTTTATGGCAGAACTTAAAGAGGAAATTATTGGAACTTTTGCTTATATCAAAAAAGGACACCGTCTATATGAATTCAGTAAAATGGCAATTACCCCAAATTACAGAGGACTAGGATATGGTAATATCATGATGAAATTTGCTATTGAATTTGCTAAAAAGCATTATTGGGAGAAAATTTTTCTCTACTCCAATACTATCTTAGAAAATTCTATTCACCTGTACCGTAAATATGGCTTTACAGAAGTTCAAATGGAATCCAATTTAATCTATTCTAGGGGGAATATAAAAATGGAGTTGGATTTAATTTAATCCCTAGTTAATCTTCGATATTGTATTCTTTTGGGCATAATATCCTTACCCAGACGCTTTTTCTTATTTTCCTCATAATCTGAATAAGAGCCTTCAAAAAAATAAACTTGAGAATCTCCTTCAAAAGATAGTATGTGAGTGCAAATCCTATCAAGAAACCAACGATCATGAGAAATCACTACTGCGCAGCCTGCAAAATTTTCTAGTCCCTCTTCTAATGCCCGCAAAGTATTAACATCTAGGTCATTGGTAGGCTCATCTAAAAGTAAAACATTACCTTCTTCTTTTAATGTCATTGCCAAATGTAAGCGGTTGCGCTCCCCTCCAGAAAGGTTTGCTACTTTCTTGTTCTGTTCATTGCCACTAAAATTAAAACGACTTAAAAAAGCTCGAGAATTGATCTGTCTTCCTCCAAGCATTATTAGCTCTTGCTCCTCACTGAAATTTTGCCATATTGTTTTTTCAGGATCAATATTAAAATGTAATTGATCTACATAAGCAAGTTTGACAGTTTCTCCAATAGAAAATTTTCCTGTATCAGGTGTCTCTTCACCCACAATCATTTTAAAAACAGTTGATTTTCCAGCTCCATTGGGCCCAATTACCCCCACAATACCAGCTTGTGGTAAATTAAAGTTAAGATCATAGTAAAGTAGTTTTTCTCCAAAAGATTTTGAAACCTGACTAGCTTCAATAACATTAGTTCCTAGGCGGGGACCATTGGGAATAAATATTTCTAGTTTTTCATCAACCTGTTTTTGATCTTGACTAATTAACTTTTCATAGTTTGTCAAACGAGCTTTTTGTTTGGACTGTCTTCCTTTAGGATCCATTCGCACCCATTCTAATTCGCGCTCTAATGTCTTTTGACGTTTCGAATATTGTTTTTGTTCTTGTGCCAAACGTTTTGACTTTTGTTCCAACCATGAAGAATAGTTTCCTTTCCATGGAATTCCTTCTCCTCTATCTAACTCTAAAATCCAACCAGCTACATTATCTAAAAAGTAACGATCGTGAGTAACGGCGATAATTGTTCCTTGGTATTGTGCTAAATGATATTCAAGCCAATGAACAGATTCTGCATCGAGATGGTTTGTTGGTTCATCTAATAAAAGTATATCCGGTTTTTGTAATAACAAACGACACAAAGCTACACGTCTTCTTTCACCTCCTGATAGCAAACTTATTTTTTGATCACCTGGAGGTGTGCGTAAAGCATCCATTGCGATTTCAAGTTGAGTGTCTAATTCCCATGCATTTGAAGCATCAATCTCGTCTTGTAATTGAGCCTGACGATCCATGAGTTTTTCCATTTTATTACTATTTTCATATACTTCAGGTAGTCCAAACTGATGGTTAATTTCATTATATTCTTCCAAAATAGATACAGTAGCTGCTACTCCTTCTTTGACAACTTCTAGGACTGTTTTATTCTCATCTAATTGAGGTTCCTGTTCTAAATACCCTACTTGATACTGATTTGAAAAAGTAACATCACCTTGGAAGCTCATATCTAAGCCAGCTATAATTTTAAGAAGAGTTGATTTTCCAGACCCATTTAATCCTAATATTCCTATTTTAGCACCATAGAAAAAACTTAGATAAATATTTTTTAAGACTGGTTTGTTATCTTCAGGATATGTTTTCGAGACACCATTCATCGAAAAAATTATTTTTTTATCCTCTGACATCTTAAATTCTTCCTCTCAAGGCATTAAAGGCCCATGATATGGCATAAAAGCCCACACCAGCAATTGAAAACCCTATGGCATATTCAGGATATTTTAATACTCCTATTAAAATCAAAGCACTTCCTATAACTGCCATAACTAGAGCTGTATACCCGACAATTTTATTCTTGTTTAAAGCCATATTTGTTTATAATCAAAACAAATATCGAACATTTATTTAAAACGACACCTATAGAAATTAGTACTTTAGCAATGTCAATAGATTTATATGAATTTAGAAAACGAAAAAAATAAAGACGCAATTAAAATGGCCTGGTCGCAACTTCAGGCGCGTATTCGAAAAATCAAATTAGGAGGTGGAAAAGATCGACTTGAAAATTTGAAGAAACAAGGAAAACTTTCTGCTAGAGAACGAATAAATTATCTCGTAGACGATTCTGAAAACATTTTTGAAATTGGAGTTTTAGCTGGAGAAAATATGTATAAAAAATATGGAGGCTGTCCTTCAGCAGGTGTTGTAGTGGTAATTGGAAGTATTGCAGGTAAACGCTGCATTATAGTAGCTAATGATGCTACAGTAAAATCAGGAGCGTGGTTTCCAATAACTACAAAAAAGAATCTTAGAGCTCAGGAAATTGCTATGGAAAATAAAATTCCTATTATTTATCTTGTAGATAGCGCTGGAATCTTTCTTCCACTCCAAGACAAGCTTTTTGCCGACAAAGAAAATTTTGGCCGAATCTTTAGAAATAATGCTAAAATGAGTAGTATGGGTATCGTCCAAATTGCAGCAGTAATGGGAAGTTGCGTTGCTGGAGGAGCCTACCTTCCTATTATGTCAGACGAAGCGCTTATTGTAGAAAAAACAGGGAGTATTTTTTTAGCAGGAAGCTATTTGGTAAAAGCGGCTATTGGTGAAGAGGTTGATAATGAATTTTTAGGTGGAGCAGATACACATTCTGGGATTAGTGGTGTAACTGATTATAAAGCTAAAGATGACCACGCAGCTCTTGATAAAATTAAAAGCTTAGTTGAAAAAATAGGATTCTCTCCTACAGCCGGTTTTAAAAAAACTCTGGCAAAAAATCCAATTATATCATCAGAAAAAATCTATACTATAATTCCCAAGAAGAGCACAGAGCCCTATAACTCATATGAACTTATAGATATGTTAATTGATGCAGACTCTATGGATGAATACAAAAAAGAATATGGTCAAACTTTGATAACCTCTTTTGCTAAAATTGATGGTTGGTCTGTTGGCATTGTTGCCAACCAGAGAAAAGTTGTGAAAAGCAGAAAAGGCGAAATGCAATTTGGCGGTGTTATTTATGGAGATGCTGCAGATAAAGCAACTCGTTTTATTGCTAACTGTAATCAACGAAATATTCCCTTGGTTTTTCTTCAGGACGTTACTGGTTTTATGGTTGGAAGCAAAGCAGAACATGGAGGTATTATAAAAGATGGAGCTAAAATGGTCAATGCCGTTGCTAATTCAGTAGTTCCAAAATTTACAGTAGTTGTAGGCAACTCCTTTGGAGCGGGAAACTATGCCATGTGTGGTAAAGCTTATGACCCTCGTCTTATAATAGCGTGGCCCAATGCAAAAATGGCTGTAATGGGTGGGGATCAAGCTGCCAATGTGTTAATTCAAATTGAAAAATCTGCTGCTAAAAAGTCAGGAGACTCTATAGAAAAGGGAAAAGAGATAACACTACGAAATAAAATAAAAAAAGACTATAAAGAAAAAACCGATATTCTATTCGCTGCTTCTCAATTATGGGTAGATGCTGTTATTGACCCTATTGAAACTCGTGTTTGGATCAGTATGGGGATTGAAATTGCAAATCAATCTCCAAGTATAGAAAAATTCAACATGGGAATATTACAAGTTTAAAATGCGATGAGGTTTTTGACCCATAGTTTCCTTTCGCTTTACTTTTCCACTGTAGGTTTGAGAAAACTCTTTAAAGCATACGACAGTTTTAGGAATTTCAATAGCTTCTAAAGAAATGCACTCCTTAATTTGATGTTGTAATTTTTCTACACTTATCTCAGGATTATCTTTAATAACCAAAACCACTTTTTCTCCTAAATCAGGATCATGAATCTTATCAATAAAAAAATGAAAGGTTAAGTTCTCGGAAAGTTTGCGTTCAATTTGCTCTGGATGAAGCTTCATTCCTCCAGAATTAATCACATGATCTTTTCTGCCAATAAGACGAAAGTGAGTTTTACTGAACAATTCTACTTCATCATTAGTAATTAACTTTCTAATATCTAGTTTAGGAGCATTTATTACCAAACATTTTCGATTATCTTGTTCTACAGTCACATCAGGCAGACATTTAAATTCAGAAACAGGATCAAACATAGTACGAACTGCAATATGCGACAAAGTCTCCATCATCCCATAAGTTTCATATGCATTTACCTTGGCTTTAATCAAAGCTTTTTGAAGAGCTAATGAAACATAGGAGCCACCAACAATAAGTTTTTTTACTTTCAATAATTCTGAGAGTGAGTGAAATGCTTGTGCAGGAGTCATAGCAACAAAATCATAAGCTTTTTTATTTTTATAGAAAGGTTTTTTTGAAGGAGAAATCAAGTCAATTTCCAAACCTAAAATCATAGCCCTAATTAACATCATTTTCCCAGCAATATAATTTGTTGGAAGACAGTGTAATGCAGTATCCCCTACACTCACTTCAAAAAAATCTCCTGTAGCTATAGCACTATTAACCAAAGATTGTTTTCTAAACATTAATTTTTTTTGTTTTACTGAAGTTTCAAAACTTTCAAGGTAAATCATTTCAGAATCATCAAGCCAATCCAAAAGGAAGTCACCCATAAAACACTCATATTGATCTCCCTCTTTAATAAAGTTATACGCTGCCTCCTTTAAAGTTTTTTTATCATAATAGTAACCATTGAGTAAAAAGCGGTTGTGGATTTTTGAATAATGAGGTATTTGCATAATTAAAGAGGCTCTATAAGTTTATTTTTCCAATCTGACCACTTATATTTTTTTGACATTAACAAAAGATAAAGAGGGTATATTAATAATAGAGAAATAATTGTTTCTCCACCTAAAGATGGTTCAGAAACATCATTTAAAAGAGATTCTGTTTGAAATGCTGTCCAAGAAGAGGTAACTAATAAAGCGGTAAACAAATTATTTGCTGCGTGGAATCCCAAGGCTAATTCAATCCCTTCATCCATAAGAGTCAAAATGCCTAAGAATAGTCCGGTTCCAATGTAATATACTAAAATTCCGTTTCCAAGTTTTTCTACTTCAGGATTTAAAATATGCAAGCCCCCAAAAATAAAGGAAGTCATGAGTAATGCTATCATAGGACTTTTAAAATAAGATCCAAAACCCTGCATTAAATATCCACGAAAAATATATTCTTCTAAGCTAGTCTGAATTGGCACTAGACAAACTGCAATTAATACTAGAATCACAAAAGCATTTAGATTAAAATTCCATTGGTAGTCTTCTGGCTTAAAAAGGTAGTCACTAATTACTAATAATATTGTTATACAGCCCCATAAAATAAAGGAAAAAAAGACACGTTTCAAGTCAATACTTGATCTAGAAGTAGAAATACTAATTAAACTTCGCTCATGTAATTTCCAAACTACTAACAATAAGCCGAAAAATCCAAAAGCGAAGGGAATCAATAATAAAAATAATTGCAAATTTTTATCTAGATTTCGTAAAGCATTCATAGGGTCTCCTCCAGCAGCTAATAAAGCTTCTCTTGTTATAAAAAAAGAAAGGGGAATCTGGCCTATGAGTGTAAAAATAATTATTATAAACGACCCAAGTAAATACATCCAAAAAGGATTTTTATTCAACAAGGCTTGTCTGAGAAACATATAATTACCTTTCTATAAATAAAAAGTTAATATAATTCCTAAACAAAATATAATTTGATAATATATAGTATGAATATTATAATAAATCAAATCCCTCGAATTATAGTGTCTGAATAATCCTCTAAAAATATATAAGCCGTAAAAAATAATTCCTGAAAAAATAATAACTAAAATATTATACTTAAAGGAAGTGAAAGTTTGAAAGAAATTTTTGAAAAAATAAAAAGTTGTAGAATAAATTAATAAAAGATTAAAAAGGTATATCCATCTTGAGAGTTTTTTTCCAAACAAAACAACTAAGTTTAATTTATTCGAATTTTTATCTGAATTAAAATCCGGAAATTGATTAATAAATAAGATATTTGTTGTCAGCAAGCCCAAAGGAATCCCTAAAATTATGAAGTTTTTTAATGTATTAAAATTAATATCCACTGATGTGCTAGACATAGCAAAAAAACTTCCTAATGTTAGTAATGGTCCAAAAGTTAAAAAAATGGTGAATTCTCCTAAACCTCTCCTTGCTGATAATCTTAAAGGTTCAGCGGTATAAAAATATGCCATAAATGATCCAATAAAACCAATTGTAATTATTGCAAAAATATTTACGAACGATTCCGTTTGATTATATATGTTTATTGAAAGAAATAAAATACATGCTATGGCGGTTGATATCATAAAATTTCCTAAGGTTTTAGTTTTTTTTAAAGTAGTAAGTCCCAATTCAATTGCCCTACTGCCACCAGAAATTTGAGCTCCTCTTAGGATTAACGATTTATCCCCAACATTAAAATAATCATTATTAATCTCATCTGTTCCAGACTTAACATCAAAATAATCATTATAAAGATTTCCAAAAATATGAACACAAATAATACCAATTATTGAAACAACAGCATTAAATAATGATAAAGAATTTGTTTGAGTTAAAATAACAGACACAATGACCATTGGTAAAATTGATGCCAGTGTAAAACCCCCTCTTGTTATTGCAATGCCTTTAAAAATTTTTGTTGCAAAATTAATTGGAACATTCACCTGTTCCGAAATCTCCTTAGTTATTCCGCAATACCCGGTTTGGGCTTTATCTTTTCCATTTGCAAAATTAGGAGTAATTATAATTTCAGCATTAAATTGTGAACCATCCTTTCTAATAAAGTTTGTCTTAACGACAGATTCACCCTCTTTATTAGCCTTTTCTAGCCATCCTAAAACATTTTGAATTACAATTTCTCCCGGAGAAAATAATGAGACTCTCTTTTTTCCAATTAGTTCATCTTTGCCATAGCCAAACATTTCAAGAGCTCCTTTATTCATTTCTAGAATAACACCCTCCATATCACAAATAATAACACTCTTCATAATTTCAAAATTTGATCACAAATATATTCTAAAATTATACGTTTTTTAGTCTCTTTTAGTAAATGTTGTCAACTTGCATATTGAAATTAAATTTCCTTCTTCATTTTCAATACGAATTTGCCAAAACTGTATACTTTTCCCTTGATGTATTGGTTTAGCGGTTGCATAAACGAATCCTTTAGTGACACTTTTTAAATGATTGGCAGTGATTTCGATACCTCGTACTTTTACATTTGGCTCCTTATTCAAAACAAAAACGGCAGCGCTGCCAACACTCTCTGCTAAAGCGGCTGTAGCTCCACCATGAAGTATTCCGTCGGGTTGATGAACCTTTTTTGTAACAGGCATTCGTGCTTTTAAAAAATCTTCTCCTACATCAGTATATTCAATTTGCAGAGTCTCCATTAAAGTGTTTTTACAAATTCCATTAGTAAGAGCTAAAATCTGTTCCTTTTCCATTTTTAAATTTTTGCTAAAATAAAAAAACCTACTATCAATTTGAGAGTAGGTTTTAGATAAAACTCATATTTTAAAATAATTTAAATAATCATTCTTTAACCTCTTCAAAATCCACGTCTTGTACATCATCTCCTTTTTTTGTTTCCGTATCAGGTTGAGATGTCTGAGACCCAGCATTTTCAGTTCCTGCTTCAGCTTGAGCTTTGTACATTTCTTCTGAAGCATTTTTCCATGCTTCATTAATAGTTTCTAAAGACTTATCAATTGCGTCCAAATCTTTAGATTCATATACTTTTTTTAATTCTTCCAAAGCAGTTTCAATTGGTGATTTTTTGTCATCAGAAAGTTTATCACCAAATTCCTTCAATTGTTTTTCAGTCTGGAAAATCATCTGATCGGCACTATTTAACTTTTCAGCTTGCTCTTTTACTTTTTTATCAGCATCAGCATTGGCTTCAGCATCTTTTTTCATTTTTTCGATTTCTTCCTCTGTCAATCCTGAAGAAGCTTCAATACGTATGTCTTGAGACTTATTCGTTGCCTTATCTAAAGCGCTCACTTTAATTATTCCATTAGCATCAATATCGAAAGTTACTTCAATTTGAGGGGTCCCTCTTTGAGCTGGGGGAATTCCATCAAGATGAAAACGTCCGATGGTTTTATTATCATTTGCCATTGAGCGCTCTCCTTGAAGAACATGAATCTCAACTGATGGTTGATTATCAGCAGCGGTAGAAAAAATTTGTGACTTTTTGGTAGGAATTGTAGTATTGGCCTCAATTAGTTTAGTCATAACGCTCCCCATTGTTTCAATTCCAAGCGATAGAGGTGTAACATCTAAAAGTAAAACATCTTTAACATCTCCTGTAAGTACACCTCCTTGTATTGCTGCTCCAATAGCCACTACCTCATCTGGATTTACTCCTTTAGAAGGTTTTTTGCCAAAAAATTTCTCTACCTCTTCTTGAATTATAGGAATTCTAGTAGAACCACCAACAAGAATAACTTCATTGATTTCACCTGTAGAAAGATTTGCGTCTTCTAATGCTTTCTTAACTGGGGTCATTGAACGTTTTACTAACTCATCTGCTAATTTCTCAAAATTGGAACGAGTTAGAGAGGTTACTAAGTGTTTTGGCCCAGATTCAGTAGCTGTAACATATGGTAAATTTATTTCAGTTTGAGTAGATGAAGATAATTCAATTTTTGCTTTTTCAGCTGCTTC
>MDTG01201729.1_pt1 | contig 13780 bp, 17 predicted proteins | sample 811421 | NCBI WGS metagenome assembly MDTG01 (sample SAMN05326645, study PRJNA326480) | marine metagenome | isolation source: seawater | place: Pacific Ocean: South East | collected 2011 | reverse complement strand
TCCGGCTTCTCCGGCCCCAGCCAATGCTCAAGTGGAAATCCCCGGCGATTGACGCTATGAGGGAGAGAAGGATGCGGTGCGTATTGAACTCAGCTCAATCGCACTCTGGTCCGGACCGATCAGGATTGCCGGATGAAGCAAAGGGGGAAGTCCGTATGATCAGATATGCAGTTTTCGCCGGATCACTGGCACTTGCTCCTCTGGGTCTTGTGTCCTGTGCGCCAGCCTCACCCGTTTCACAGGAAGAGATCGCAGATCCGGATGCACTCGGAGCCGCGCTCGGCCCGAGGGTCGCACCAGCCTTTGGGTCGATCCTTTCGCTGGATTCCGCAAACCGAACCATCGAGATCACTCACACTCCGGTCAACGAAACCGGCTGGCCGATCATGCAGATGAACTTTTCCGTCGCGCACCATGTCGATGTCAGCGGATTTGCACCTGGCGACCCGGTCGAGTTCATTTTCGATTACTCGAATGAAGATGTTCCCGAGATTGTTGCCATAAGGCGCGTCAGCGCTCGCGAAGTAATCGAGGCACTGGTCCCCGACGACGAAGAGTCCTCCGGCAATGAGCCGAACTGAGTCAGACCTGAGGGTCTTGCTGCGCGAATGCGTAACAGTAGCCAACACGAATTGTTGGATACCGATATGCTTTCAAGACGACATCTGCTGCACTACACGCTGGGAGCAGGCGCTGCTCTCGGGGTAGCTGGTATGCTTCCAGCCTGGGCCCGCTCCTCCAGTGACGGAAACCTGGGAATTACTTCGGCCTCAGGTACCGCCTTCGATCTGGAGATTGCAGAGTTTCCGGTACGCATCAACGGTAAGACCGGAAAGGCCGTCGGCATCAATGGACAGCTGCCGGGTCCGCTGCTTCGCTTTCGCGAAGGCGAGACGGTGACGTTGAATGTCACCAACAAGCTTCAGGAAGACACGTCTGTTCATTGGCACGGCCTGCTTGTCCCGTTCCAGATGGATGGTGTACCGGGTGTTACGTTTCCAGGCATAAAACCTGGCAAGACATTCCGCTACCAGTTTCCGGTCCGACAGAATGGCACGTACTGGTATCATTCCCATTCCGGCCTGCAGGAACAACTAGGGCATTATGGCCCGATCATCATCGAACCGTCAGAGAGGGATCCCATCGGCTACGACCGGGAATACGTTCTGGTGCTCAGTGACTGGTCCTTCACAGACCCGCACCGGATTTATGCAAAGCTCAAGAATAATGCCGAAAGCCTGAACTTCCAGCGCAGGACCCTTCCCGACTTTTTGAGGGATGCCGCCAATAACGGGCTCAGTGACACACTGGAAGACCGCGCCATGTGGGGCAAAATGCGCATGTCCCCGCGCGATCTCGCAGACGTTGGGGCACCGACCTACACCTATCTCATAAACGGTCATTCCACCGCTGAGAATTTCAATATGGTGTTCCAGCCCGGCGAGCGCGTCAGACTGCGGATTATCAATGCATCAGCCATGTCGCTCTTCAATGTGCGCATTCCGGGTCTTCCAATGACCGTTGTGCAATCCGACGGTCTGAATATTCAGCCAATCGAGACGGACGAGTTCCAGATGGGCGTCGCAGAGACTTATGATGTTATCGTTGCTCCTGAAGATGATCAGACCTACGCCTTCGTCGCCGAGTCAATTGACCGTTCTGGTCAAGCCGTCGCCACCCTCGGCCCTCGACCCGGCCTGCGTGCGGCGATTCCAGACCTGCGGCCTGTCCCATCACTGACGATGAAGGACATGGGCATGAGCCATAAGAGCATGGCCGGCATGAGCGATATGGAAAACAGGCCCACCATGTCCGACATGTCTGGTATGTCGAGCATGGATCACATGACACATGGGGATATGCCACGTACGGGTATGGGCCCGGATCCGCACGGCCCTCCAACGCAACTGGCGAGTGTTGAAGCGCCTCTCAAAAAGGGACCTGGCGTTGCAAACATTGCGGCCATGCCCTCAAGCCGGCTTGATGAGCCGGGCATTGGATTATCCGATCAGCCGCACCGTACACTGACCTATTCTCAGCTTCGCAGCCTCGAGCCGAATCCCGACTCCCGATCACCGCAGAGAGAAGTCGTCATACACCTCACCTCCAATATGGAACGCTATATGTGGTCATTCGACGGCGTGAAGTTTTCAGAAGTCACGCAGTCCATCCGGTTTCGCGAAGGCGAACGTGTCCGATTGACCCTCATCAACGATACAATGATGCCACACCCGATCCATCTCCATGGGATGTTCTTCGACCTCGTCAACGGAGGAGGAGATCATAAGCCGCGCAAGCATACCGTGGTCGTCAAACCCGCAGAAAAGCTGAGCGTTGACGTTTCGGCAGAACATGTCGGCGACTGGGCCTTTCACTGCCACCTGCTCTACCACATGCATGCCGGCATGATGCAGGTCGTATCCGTCCTGCCGTCCACGGACAAGATGCCAATGGACCATGACATGATGGGGCATGACATGCCTATGGAGCACGAAATGCCGATGGATCACGATATGATGGACCACTCCGCCATGGGCCATGACAAGCCTGAGGAGATGAAGTGATGCGCAAGGTGATGTTCGCAGCGCTCGCCGCAATCGCCGTTACGACAAGCGCATCAGCGCAAGCACATGATGATCAGCCGCCGTCTTCTTCTGAAAAGCCCTGGTCACAGGCCGACGCCTATTTCGGAAAGGAAACAATGGCTGATGCCCGCAGGGCGGTTCAGGCCGGAGGCGGCGCACAGAATTCCTTTTATGTTCTGTTCAACCAGCTCGAAGCGCAGTTTTCTGACGAATCGGAATCCCTGTACTGGAACGGCCAGGCCAGTTGGGGCGATGATATCAACAAGCTCTGGATAAAGTCCGAGGGACGTACTTCCCTGAATGGCGACGGTACCGAAGACGCCGAGCTCCAGGCGCTGTATTCCCGCGCAATCTCTCCCTATTGGAACCTTCAAGCCGGCGTGCGGCATGATTTCGAACCCCATGGCCTGACCCATGGCGTACTGGCGCTCCAAGGATTGGCACCCTACTGGTTCGAGATCGATGCCTCGGCTTTTCTCAGTGAAAAAGGTGACCTGACAGCCCGCTTCGAAGCAGAATACGAGTTTCTGCTGACGCAGCGTCTGATTCTGCAGCCCCGCATCGAGGCGAACTTCTCCGCGCAGGACATTGCCGAACGCGAGACCGGCTCGGGCCTGAATTCGATCGATGCAGGCCTGAGGTTACGATATGAATTCGTCCGGGAACTGGCGCCTTATTTAGGCGTCGAGTGGCAATCTGAATTTGGCGGTTCCCGAGACTATACCAGAGTAGCTGGCGGAGACCCGGACCAGGTGGTCGTGGTGGGCGGTATCCGCACTTGGTTCTGAAGCTGACCGGAGGATCGGATGGCAAACATGAATCACTGGATGCCTGGCGGTGTCGGCGGCCTCATCGTCTGGGGCGGAATCATTCTTTTTGCCGGTCTCCTGCTTCGCTCGCTCCCAGGCCGGAGGCGCGATCCCCCGTCTGATCCGGAAACACCGCTTGAAATTCTCAAACGCCGTTACGCCAGGGGCGAGATCGACCAGGACGAGTTCGAAAGTCGCAAACGCGAGCTCGATGATGCCGGGTGAGCCGGTTTCGAGGGACATGTGCATCCGGCGCGTATCACCTGCCAGAATGAATGGGTTGCCGGCCGCATGCCGAATGCCCTGACGACCCGGCAACAAGACAGGAGCCCTTCTTGGACGGCCTCATAGAACCGAATATTCACCCCATCCTGGTCCATTTTGCCTACGCCCTCAGCATGACGGCCGCCGCATCCTACCTCCTGTGTCGCGTGTTCCCTTCCGGCCGCTGGACCCAATCCTTGCGGCCCGCGGCAGACTGGTTGCTGGCTTTTGCGGCCGCTTCGATCGTGGTGACCATCGCCGCGGGCTTCCAGGCCTATTATTCGGTCGATCATGATGAGCCGTCGCACATTGCCATGACGACACACCGCAACTGGGCGGTGCCGTCGGGATCGGCCATTCTGCTCCTTGCGGTATGGCGCTGGCGAACCCGCGCAAAATCTGCGTCGGTCCTGTTTGTCGGCGCACTTTCTGCCGCCGCCCTCGCGCTGACCGCGACAGCCTGGTGGGGCGGGAAGATCGTTTACGGATATGGACTTGGCGTGAGGAGTCTGCCCGAGGTCACAGGCCAAGGTCACGATCATCATCATGGTGGCAAGACAGATGAGGCGGCCATCGCTGCCGGGCATGATGAAATGGCGTCTGCGCCAGGCCATGAGCACTCCGATGACGAGATGGACGACGGGCACCATGACGAGATGGCGGAAGGCGGCCGCATGGACGGTCCCGGCAGCAATCATGAGGCAGATGCCGGGAGGGTGTCCGGGGCAGCCCAGACCGGCACGCCCGAATTCGTGGCCGATGCCTTCTCGGCCGCCTTGCGGTCAGGTGATGAAGATGGCTTACGCGCCATGATGGCACCGGACGCGGTCATCGCGGAGGGCGGACAGGCCGAGCTGTCCTTCGAGGAATATGCCGGCCATCACATGAAATCCGACATGTCCTTCATGACCATGATGAATGTTCAGCTACAGGACCGGAAAGTCTTCCAGGCAGGCGACATGGCGACCGTCATTTCGCAATCGGAGATGAACGGTACATACAAGGGTGAGGCCGTCCACCTCCGGTCCATGGAAACCATGGTTCTCATGCGGAATGAGGACGGTTGGAAAATCACGCATATCCATTGGTCTTCCAGCCCCCTGGATGAAAGCCATGCACACTGACAGGAACTCAACTCGGGGCAACCTGCCGTATCACAAGAGCTGACCCCGGAAAACTCCCATTGGGAACGGGACGAGGGCCACACGTCATGGAAGGAATGCCACAGGTGTTCCAAAGAAAGAGAAGGAGACAGCCATGAAAATCAAACCATTGGGGCATGCCCTATCCATATTCCTGACCATGACATTTACCCTATGTATTGCCTGGGGCCTCGTCACACCTGCAAGCCTTCACATGCATGCTGCATGGGAATCCCTGCTGCCCGGATTTTCCTTTATTTCCGTTCCGGGTTTCTTCCTTGGACTGATCGAATCCTATCTCTATGGCTGGTATATCGCGCTGGTTTTTGTCCCGCTCTACAATTATTTCAATCGCGGCAATGTGCGTTCCGGCTGAGAACAACTGCGGAGACCGGAAAGATACGACACCCGTATTGCTTCCCGGTTCGAAAAACAGAGCGTGGCCATTCGCCGCCGCCTCGATTTTCTTTGGGAACACTGTAGTGTTGCGCCAAGAGAGGGTTTGAAAGGATGACGTCATGAAAAAATGGATGGGGGGCCTGTTGGGCGCCACGCTGGTTGCGCTGATTTCGGGACTGGCATGGCTGGCCATTAGCTCCGGGACCGCCAGGGCCGAAACGATGACCGTCTACAAGACACCCTGGTGCGGCTGCTGCACAGCCTGGGTCAAACATCTCCAGCGGGACGGATTCGAAGTGCGTGTAATCGAGCGGGAAGATCTCGCCCCCGTCCGCGCGTCGCTGAGCGTGCCGGACCGGCTTGCCTCCTGCCATACGGCGGAAATTGCCGGATATGCGATCGAAGGACATGTGCCGGCTGCGGACATCAGGCGCCTGATGTCAGAGCGCCCCGATGCAGCTGGCCTGTCGGTTCCCGGTATGCCTCTGGGCTCTCCCGGCATGGAAATGCAGGGCCCTCCAGATGCCTATGATGTTATTCTGTTCGGAAGCGGAACTACCAGCACCTATTCGAGCTATGTCGGACGATTCCCGGCCAGCGAGACCAGCGAGCCATGACACCGGAGACTTATAAGGAAGGGTCGCTCAGTCTGGCCGGAACCGTTGCCATGGGCACCGGTGTGATGATCGGCGCAGGCATATTTGCCCTGACCGGACAGGTCGCCCAGTATTCGGGTCCGGCCTTTCCGCTCGCCTTCCTCCTTGCGGCGGTCATCAGCGGGTTCAGCGCTTACACTTATATCAAGATGTCGGACAAATATCCCTCGTCCGGCGGCATCGCCATGATCCTGCAGAAGGCCTACGGGCCTACAACGGTCGCGGCCGCCAGCGCGCTCCTCATGACGATGTCGATGATCATCAATGAAAGCCTTGTCGCCCGGACCTTCGGCGCCTATTCGCTGCAATTGCTCGACATCGAAAATACGGACACGCTCGTCCCGGTCCTTGCCGTCGGGTTGATCGCGTTTGCATTTCTCGTCAATATTGCCGGAAATAGGATCATTGGCGGCGTCTCGAAGATTGCAGCCGTCCTGAAGGTTGGCGGCATACTGATATTTTCCGGTGCCGCCCTCTGGGCGTCTGGATTTTCCTTCGAAGCCGCGAGCTCTGCGACGGAAGACGGGACCGGTCCCGCCGGCTTCCTCGCCGGTGTCGCACTGGCGGTCCTTGCCTTCAAGGGATTTACGACAATAACCAATAGCGGTGCGGAAGTCAGGAACCCCGGCAGGAATGTCGGACGCGCCATCATGTGGTCTCTGGCGATTTGTCTTGTCGTCTATATGTCCGTCGCCTTTGCTGTGGGGTCGTCGCTGACGCTGGAAGAAATCGTCGCCGCAAAAGATTTCTCGCTCGCCGAAGCCTCACGTCCCGCCTTTGGTGATCTCGGGGTGGGTTTCACCGTGATTATCGCAATTATCGCGACGGCATCGGGCCTGCTCGCCAGCGTGTTCGCGGTTTCCCGCATGCTGGCAATGCTGACCGACATGAAACTCATTCCTCACAGGCACTTCGGCATGCCGGGCGGGATTCAGAAACACATGCTGGTCTACACCGTTGTTATCGCGGCCATTCTTGCCGCCTTCTTCGACCTCGGCCGGATCGCATCACTTGGGGCGATCTATTATCTTGTCATGGACATTATTATTCACTTTGGCGTGTTGCGCCATCTGCGCGCGGATGTTGGTGCGCGGGCCTGGATCCTTGTCTCGGCAATCCTGTTCGATGCGGCAGCGCTCGGCGCTTTCATCTTTATAAAGGCGACAAGTGATCCCGCGATTATCCTCATTGCCATCGGATCCATGACGGCGATCTTTGCCCTGGAGGCTCTCTATCTTGGCAAGGTCCGCAACAAGGAAGTATCAGGTCATGAAAGTTCGCATGCCCATTAAGCCAGCCTGCCTTTATGGTGTATTCTCCCCATGATGTTGGCCATCTTTCTTACGGCCGCAACATTTATCCTGTCCGGCGCCCTTCACTACTGGATCATGTCCCGCTTCATCCGGCATGCTGACCGCATAATGCTTTTTCCTGGCGGCAGGCTCGTGCTCGTGCTCTGTATCTCGGGAATTGCACATCTTTCAGTCGTTGCACTTTATGCGGCCACCTATGGGGCTGGACTGGCGCTGCACCTTGGCAGCTTTGCCGAACTCAAGCCCTTGCGCGCGATGGATGTGTTCTATTTTTCACTCGTCAGCTATACCTCACTCGGTCTTGGCGACATCGTCCCAACCGGTCACCTTCGGCTGGTAGCCGGCGTAGAGGCTTTGAACGGCTTTCTACTGATCAGTTGCTCGGCCGCCTACCTGTTCCTGTTCATGAGCCATCAGGGCAAGGATGGCGCCAGATGATATCCGAGATTTCATCCGCCCTGACCACGGATAAGGAAAAAATGGTCGCAGCCCGGTCTTTCCGTCTGGGGCCGCAATTGCCGCCGGATCGTATCAGGCTTGCACAGGTTTCAGGATGCCTCGTTGTCGTGAGGACGATCAAGTATCCGTTCACTCCCCGGGCGTACAGCAATCACCGTAGGCGCTGATGTCAGATACAGTCGAATTTCGAGTAACGGCTTTTGTCAATGACGATGTGGATCGCAGTTCGCGAAGAGTTGTAAGGAAGAGTTAGATATGTGCCTGTCACCAGAAGTCAGTTTCGTCGCCGCAGCCGGCCTGATTCCCGCAGGCATGGTCAGTATGCGTCAGGCGTGGCGCACGGACCGCCATTATCTTCCGCTTGCAACCTTGCCGCTCCTCTTTGGTATTCAGCAATTGGCTGAAGGGGTGGTCTGGGTTGCCGACGCTGGCCAGAACACGGACCTTATCCTGAACGCCTCACTCGTCTACATGTTCTTTTCCTGGCTCGCCTGGCCTGTCTGGATTCCCGTGTCGACGTTCACACTGGAGCCGCCGCGCCGGAAGCCCTTGTTCCTCATCTTCGTCATTGTCGGCGCAATGCTCGGAGCATTGCAATATGTGCCTTACTTCGCACATGATGGCTGGCTCCACACACGCTTCCTGCCACATGTGATCGTTTATGAAGGCACCGAACTTCTGGATTTTGTCGGGCGGCGCGAATTCACTTATGTTGTCTATATTTCCGTCGTCATCCTGCCGCTTCTGATCTCGTCCATCCGCGGTGTCCGGATCTTCGGTCTGCTTGCGCTCGGTGTCCTGATTACGACGTATACCTTCTTCTCCTACGCCTATGTGTCGGTGTTCTGCTTCGGCGGCGCCGTCATGTCGGCCTACCTGGTCTGGATGATGTTCAAGGGAGACGGGTCCCGGCCATGGCCTCCCGCACTCCATCCGGTATCGTAGACAAGGGACCGGCCGTGGAAGACCCACCTGTGATCATGGCCGGGGCCGGGATTGCCGGCCTGACCTGCGCGATCATCCTTGCCCGGGCGGGCCGGCAGGTAATCGTCCGGGAGTGGCACAATTCTGTCGGCCATCGCTTCCACGGGGACTTCCAGGGGCTCGAAAACTGGAGTCGCAGCGAGGACGCGATCGACTGGTTCGCGCAGACAGGGATTGAACGGAATTTCAGCACCCACGCAGTTCATGAAGGTGTAGCATTCGACGCCCAGGCAACGGCCTATCCCATTCGAAGCGCCCGCCCGCTTTACTATCTGGTTCGGCGCGGAAGCGAGCCGGGCTGTCTTGATCATGGACTGTTGCAACAGGCCCTGATGGCGGGTGTGGATGTCCGGTTTGGCGACCGGGTCACGGATGCTGGCGGCCAGGACGTGCTTGCGATCGGACCGCGGCGCGCCGATGTCATCGCTGCCGGCTATGTTTTCGAAACCGATTGCCCGGATGGCAACTACATTGCGCTCAACAATTCCCTCGCACCCGGCGGATACGCCTATCTCCTGATACATCAGGGTCGCGGCACGCTCGCCAGTTGCATGTTTAGCGGGTTCAAGCAGCAGGCTGAATATGTTGCGCGAACGGCAGCGTTCTTTGCCGAAGCCACCGGCCTTATATGCGCAATGCCCGCCCGTTTGGCGGGTTCGGCAATATAAGGGTTCCGCGCACCGCGATGCAGGGCAAGCGCCCCGTTATTGGCGAGCAAGCCGGATTCCAGGACGCGTTGGCCGGATTCGGCATGGGATATGCGCTTCGCTCCGGACAACTCGCCGCTCAAAGCATCCTCACCGGAGCTACTTATCGGACGCTCTGGCGCCGCGACCTTCGGCCCATGCTGCGAACAGGTATCTCCAATCGCTGCCTGTACGAACTGGCAAACGAGCGCCTGCGCCGCTGGGCCCTGAACCGGCTCAGCAGGACAGACGCCGGGCGCAAACTCGGATCGCTCTACAGGCCCTCCCTCCTGACACAGCTTGTCTATCCCGTCGCAAGATGGCGGCTCGGCAAAGCGCTGAACGATCCGAGCTGCGATCACGAGAACTGCACTTGTGTCTGGTGCCAGCATGGGCTGGGTTAGCGTTCCGGCAGATTGCAGGCTGGCCAATTGAACGCACCGCCCGGCGGTCGGCGACGCGAGTACAGCGATCCCTGTCGCAATCACGCCGCAGACAAGGTTTCATTCAGCTCCCCCTGGGGGCTGACTTAATGTCTGCGCCGTAAAATGTGATCGTGCGCCTCGGCTGCATTGAGCTCCCGCGTTGAATTACCCAGACGGACGAAATATTTCGATGTATCCGACAGAAGCAGGAAGACCGGCGTGTCCGAACGCTCAACCAGAACCCAGCAGATCGTCTTTCCGTCGATCGTCAGAAACCTGCTGCGCACGAGTGGACAGACAGCGCTGCCGAGATAGGTCCTGACGATCCCGATCAGGGCACGTTCGAATTCATCCGCCGTAGGGTTCCGAAGTGTATTCAGATCCGGATCAATCCCGAGAAGTTCGCCGTCATCCGCAACACCTATGAGCAAACGTCCGCCTTCATGATTCATGAAGCCCGCAATGGTTTTGGCGATCACCTGCTCGAGGCTTCTGTTCGTTCGCGATTCCCGGATATCCCAGCGCAAGGTCGACTTGAATTCCGTCCGTTCGTTCTCGCCTCCGGCAATCACACCGGGCAGAGCCATCTGAAGGTCTTCCAGCAAAGCTTCGGTCGTGCGCGCCTGCCGTGAAAGCGCAAGGGTCAGCACCGAAAATACGAGCCCCATAATTGCGCCCAGGGCAGCAAAAATGACATTCATGGCCATGAGGTGGAGCAAGGGCGCGCCGCTGACACGTTCCCAGGCGAACTGGCCGAACCCGGAATACCTGCCTGAAAACAGGGAAGCATACTCCATCCAGACCACGAGCGAGTTTACCGGATGCAGGACCAGAACACCGATGATCCCGCCAAGGGCGGCATAGATCACCAGGTGACGGATTTGCCGGGCTTTCTGGCTCATCCTCTCGTCCTTGAGTGATAGCGGTTCATGCGTCCTCCTTGCCGAAACAGGGATGAGGTTCCTGCAGCATGAAACTGCCGCCTGTGTGTTCCCGGACCCGGGCGCGCAACCGCCTCAATCGGAACATGCGAGGATGGCAGGCTGGCTGTGTTTTCCATGCACACCCCCGGCTTCCAGGTGAATGTCTGGCGTTGCCTGCTGATACGGCCCTGACCGCGCGCGCCCTCAATAGAAACTCCAAGCCGGTGAATTTCATGCAGGCGTGTAACGTCTCGGCATCATTCCCGTCTGTTGACCTGGCACGTACCGGGGCGACCAGGCCTGGCCTTGCCGAAAGGGTCATCGAGCAATGAGGGAACAGATGAACGAACGTCCGGATCGCACGCCCGCCCCTGCGCGGAATACACCGGAAGGCCGCAAGGGGCCTCCCCCGCCCTTCTTCGGGATATTGTCCACAGTCGCCGCATTCGGACTCGGCATGGGTGTCGCCAGCTATCTCAGGGACATCGCGCTCCTGGTCGTCCTGCTCGCCCTGACCGCGACCGTCATCGCGCTGGCGAGAATCACTCGCAGGAGCTCTCCGCGCCCCTTGTGGATGGACGGGATCTACTGGACGAGCTGGCTCATACTGGCGGGCCTCATCATTCTGATCGCAAGAAGTATCCTGACCTGATCCGTTTGCGGTGCACTACCGGGCCAGCCGGTCGAGCCTCTGTCCCGGATTATCGATCACGACGGCCGGGTCGACCGCAGCGACTGTCTTGTCCGTCTCCGGACAGTCGATGGACCGGATAATATGTCCGAGGACGTTCAGCCTTGCTGCACGCTTGTCATCTGTACGGACCACATACCATGGCGCATGCTCGAAATCCGTCTTCAGGAACATCTCGTCGCGCGCGTTCGTATATTCATCCCATTTTTGCAGGGCCACCGCGTCGATCGGACTCTTCTTCCATTGTTTGAGCGGGTCCCGGTCGCGGTCTTCCAGCCGGGTCTCCTGCTCGGTCCGGCTTATGTCGAGATAGTATTTGAGGATTTGCATCCCGTCATGGACGAGCATCTGCTCGAACGCGCCGACCGTCTCCAGAAACGCAGCCACCTCGGCCTTCCGCGCGAATTTCATCACGCGTTCCACACCCGCTCTGTTGTACCAGGAGCGGTTGAACAAGGCGATCTCTCCATCGGCCGGCAGATGCGGCACATAGCGTTGGAAATACCAGCTCCTCGTGTCCCGGTCGGAGGGCTTGCCAAGGGCAACAACCCGCGTATCCCGCGGGCTGAGATGCTCTGAAATCCGCTTGATGACGCCATCCTTGCCGGCTGCATCGCGCCCTTCGAAAAGAATGAGGATACGATGCCCGTGCCGGATCGCCCGCCTCTGGATCTTGACCAGCTCTACTTGCAACGCCCGGAGATCATGCTTGTAGGCTTTTTTTGACACGCCCCTGGCGTCCTGTTCGTCATCGGACATTCTGGTGGCGCCTTTCCTCATTCAGGCAGGATTTCGTTCGCTTTGAAACAGGTATCGGATCTGGCTGATACAGGTAATCCCGCGTCAGCGGAACCGACTCCTGTCGCTTGCCGAGCTGGAGCTGAAACACATTGTGGACACCGTGCCGGAATGAAAGCTCGCTGCATACCAGGTAGAATTCCCACATCCGTACAAAGCGCGCATCGTGCAAGGCTTCGGCCTCAGCAGCGCGCGCCAGAAAGCGCGCCCGCCAGGCTTTCAGCGTTTCGGCATAGTGAAGGCGGAGGACTTCGATGTCGAGCACCGTCAGACCCGCTTGCTCGATTGCCGGCAGGATCTCCGACAGGGCCGGAATGTAACCGCCCGGAAAGATGTGCCTTGCGATCCAGGGATTGGTTGCACCCGGCCCGCCCGCTCGGCCGATCGTATGGACAAGGGCAACCCCGTCCGGGCTCAGGCGCGCTGCAATCTGTCTGAAATATTCCTGATAGTGGGGCACTCCGACATGCTCGAACATTCCCACCGAGACGATCCTGTCATACTCATCCGTAAGAGACCGGTAATCCTCGATCCGGAACGTGGCCTGGTCGCCGAGCCCTTGATCCGCTGCACGCTTGCGAGCTAACTCGTATTGCTCGCAGGAAAGCGTCACGCCTTCCACGCGAACGTCCTCCGACCGGCAAAGATGCAGGGCCAGGCCGCCCCAGCCGCAACCGATGTCCAGCACCCGGTCGCCAGGTCTGAGGCAAAGCTTGCGGGCGATATGTTCTTTCTTGAGTTCCTGGGCCTGCTCCAGCGTGACCTCAGCATCCGGGAAATAGGCGCAGGAATATTGCATGTCCTCATCCAGGAAGAGGCGATAGAGATCATTCCCGATGTCATAGTGATGAGCTACATTGCGCGCGGATCGCTCTTGCGGATTGAATTGCGCAATCAATCGGGCGCTCTTCCTGAACAGCGCCGGCAACCGTGCTGCCGGAAGTCCGTCTGCCAGGAAGTTCACCCAGAAGAGATCCAGCAGGTCGTAAAGGTCGCCGAATTCAATGGTCAGGCCGCCTGCCATGTAAGCCTCGCCGACCTGCAGTTCCGGATCCAGAAGGATCCGCCGAAGCCAGGCATTCGAGGCGATAGCGATCCGGACCGGTCGGACGCGATAGGATCCGTATCTCGCTGTTTTTCCATCCGGAAACCTGACCTCGAGGCATCCCTTGCGGATCGCCCGTTCCAGCCTGTTTCTTGCGATCGCGCCTATGAGTGCCATGCCAGATCTCCGTTGGAGTCCACCTGCCGGTCGCCAGGCGGAACTTATTGACTGATACGGAGAAGACGCCCCGCTCCCTCAACCGTTACAGTCGGGCGGGCGCCACGGACGCCCGATAAGGGGCATGCCGGCCGGATGCGTATGAATATGCAGACTGCCCGCCGATCCCGCGAAAGGAACCAAGGGATGACATCTGACAAGGCGCCATCAAGGCAGCGCAGGCGGGCCGTTGAAGCCGCTCTGACCGAGTCGCATCAGGACCTTTACCGCTTCCTGAAACGGAAGATCGGCAATGACGCAGATGCCAGGGACGTGTTGCAGGACTTCTACGTGAAAGCCCTGACGCGCTTTTCCGACCTGAAGGATAAAGACCGCTTGCGCGGCTGGCTCTCTCAGGTTCTGCGCTCGACAATCGCGGACCATT
>MDTG01037860.1_pt1 | contig 13782 bp, 15 predicted proteins | sample 811421 | NCBI WGS metagenome assembly MDTG01 (sample SAMN05326645, study PRJNA326480) | marine metagenome | isolation source: seawater | place: Pacific Ocean: South East | collected 2011 | reverse complement strand
TTCGAACACCTGAAATGATGAACAGAGAAGATATTAGGAATAGTATAAATAATAATAATAATAGTGTTACACCTGGAACTGATCCCAACGCAATTAAAGAAACATTTAGACCTTGGGATGGTATGGATATTAATGAAGCAAAAAAGAACTATAAAAAAATGATGGCTTCAGAACAAACCGATATAGATGATAGAACAGGTTTTCTTACATTACAAAGGGATGGTAAAAGGGATATGATTATTCCACCACCTAATACAAAAAGTAATATACCCTTTTTATCTAAAGAAGATTTAGAGTGGCTACAAAGGTCGCCTTTTGCAGTATTGTTTCCTCAAACAATATTTAGTTTGTCATCTATTGATGCCCAAGAAGAAGCTAAAAAATTAGAAGATCCTAATTATGATCCTAATGAACCAAAAGAAGCAGTAACTGGCATGAAAAGTCAGATTGTTGGCATGGGTTCTGATTTCTATGGAGAAGTAATTGCCTTCGGTGGTGACGTTATTTCTTGGGGTGCAAATAAAGCATCCGAAAAAATGGAATTAGATTGGCCAGAATTAAACTTAGGTGATTATGGCAGAAGTTTTCCAGAAGTAGAAACCGATAATTTAGGAGATTTATTATTTTTAGAAGGAACATTACCTGCTGCATCCTATATACTCCCTGTAACTTGGGTTAAAAGAGCAACTGACGCTGGTAAACTAGCGATTAATACTGTGCCGAAAGCATGGAGAAAATTTTATAGCCGTTTTATTGCAGAAACGGCAGGTTCTGTTTCTATGATTACAGGACTAGAATCTGATTCAGGCGGTCTTTTTGTGGGTGAAGATGCCCTAATACGTTTATGGGATGGTGTTGCTAAAGGGGATGAGGAATCTCAACAGAAATTAGCTAATAGCTGGAATCTTCTTTTAGATGTAGCTATGACTAATACTGTATTAAGAACTGCTGGTTTAACTGTAATTGGTGCATATAATTTTATTGCTGATGGTTTAGTTTCACCCATTTATACTGTACTAGCTAAATCAGAAGAAGGACTAAAAAGACAATTTGTTAACGATCTTTTAGTACAATTTACAAAGAACATTGATAGTCCTAAAGATGTAGAGTTAATAAAAGAAGAAATGTCTAAACTTTTAACTGAAAACTCTGAAATAGTTTTAGACATGGCTAAAGGTGATCCAACTAAAAAAGCAAATGTCAAAATGGATTCTCTTAATGCCTTAAAGTTTGGTTTTAATAAAAATGCAAAAGAGCTTGAAACATTAAAAGCAATTGAAAAACCAAATAAAAATCAAGTTCAATTAATAAAAGAGTTAGAGAAAAAGCAAACCTTACTAGAGCCTACCATTATTGAGTTTGAAAAAATAGTTAAAGGGTTTGAAACTAAAGGCACAACATCTCTTACCGCAAATAAACAGGCTACTTTTCAAAAAGAAATTAAGTCTAATATAGATGAAATTTCCTCTTCAGCAACGGATGAAACTTTTCTTGATGCAAGTGAAGCTATCACAAAAGGTGTAAAAGCTGATACTGGTTTAGATGATGCCGTTTCTACTGTTGAAAAACTAGAAAAACAGCAAATAGTTGATACTAATACTTTAACAGACTTAGCAAAGGGTGATGCTATTCTTGGTTCTAAAATTGATAATTTAGTTAAAGAATTTAACAACAACCCTACACTAGCACTTCAAGGAAAACAAATAGCTGGCGAAAATATCTCTACACAATTAGATGCTGGTGCAGAACTAATTACAAAAACAAAAGATGATTTATATAATGCTATACAAGGTGGTAGTGTTGATATAGATGGACTATATACGGCTCTCAATGGTATAAAGCAGAGGGAGAATGCTTTAATTAAAGCCTCTGGAGAAGTCAGCAATAATAAACCTTTTTCTAAATTACTAAAAATATTTGATAAAAAGCAAATTACCGAAACTATAGATGGTAAAAAAGTAAAAAGGGATATGACAGATGAAGATTATATTGCTGAATTACAAAAAATATTACAGAAAAACAAAATAGATTTTGGTGTTTTGTACAGAGATATAAGACCTGAACTTACTAATTTAATAATAGACCCCAATATATCAGTACAAGCAAAACAAGCCTTTGTTACATTGAGAGATTTTATTGATAATGATTCTCTTGAGCATCTTATGGCAACGGGTTCACCAGAAATAGCTAAAAAGGCAAAAGAAGCGAAGAATTATTATTCTTCTGTTTTTGGAGAGTACTTTCGACAGGGAGATGAACTAGAATCTTGGTATAATAATTGGGTAGCTAATGCTAGAAAAAAGAAACCTGAAGGAACAGATCTGGAAGGTCAATTTTTAAAGGGTGATGCTTTTGTGCAAAACACTTGGGATTTCTTAGATGAAATAGCTTTTAATCCAAACAGAAGTAAAACTTTAACTAGAGTAAGTGATATTTTAACGGGTCAAACTCCCTCAACTGTTTCAAATAAAAATGACTTACTTATTTATATAATGAACGATACTTTAGTTAATTTAAAAAACAAAGTAGCTGGCATTGGGGGGATTGGAGAAATTAGTGAAAAGACAGTTATAGAGATACAAACTCAACTTGGTAAATTAGGTTTACCTTTAAGGGCAGCTGGCTTTGCAGATGAAGCAAATCAAATTGATAATTTTGTGTCTGAACTTACTAAAGCTAGGGGAAATGCTACTTTTACAGAAAAAAAATTAGAACTAGCATCCCAAACTGCAATTGAAGCTAGAAAAAAGCTAAATCAAAGTGTTCTTAAAAACTTTTTTCAGACAGACGATGTTAAAAATGGTTTAGACATTGATGTTATTCCTACCGACTCTCCTTACGAAGTAATTGCTAAGATACTAAATCCAAATAACATCAATCAAAAACAACAAATTGAAAAACTACTTGAACTTGGTGCAAATGACCCCGCAATCATAGACGCTTTAAGGGCATCTTATGGTAGATATTTACTAGACACAATATTTACTGGGAGAAAAACTAATATTGGTACTGAAGGAGTAAGACCTAATAAATTAAACCTTGATGGATCACAATATAATAAATTAATAGAAACAGGAAAAGCTATTTTTCAAGATGGATCAATTGGTATATATGACTCTAAAACTATGGAAACTTTAGAAGCATTTGGAGTTATACTTAGAAATTTAGAAGAGGGTAGATTGTCTGGAAGTGTAGGTCAATCAGGAACTGCACCAGCACAAGGGGCAATGAACTCTGTAGGAAAACTTGTTAATTTTGTTATAGGGCCATTACAAAGAACTGGTGCGAGAGTAACGGCACTAGCTAAAGGTATAATTGAACGGGCAGGGCCAAATGAATTAATTGAAATGTTAGCGGATCAAGTGTTAGCTAATCCAGAAGAAATGGCTTGGCTGACTAAACAAAATATTGATTGGTTATCACAAGAAACAAAGTACGATATGTATAAAACTTTTGTTAGGGCAGGTATTTATAGTGATGATGAAGAAAAATCTTGGGAAGATTTATATGATGCATCTGTAGATATACTAGATGCAGGTTCTAGTGCAATTAATGTTGGTAAAAACATATTAGGAAAAGTTGTTAATACAGTTTCAAACATTGCTTCATTAGGCACTAGACCCCAATAAAAAACCCCCAGATTTCTCTAGGGGTTCAATCAATTTTTAACTAAGAGGTGAATCCTAGTTAACGATTATTCTATCAAAAAACGACATATTTGTCAACAAGGGACTATAAATCCCTTGGGTCTACTAGACCCCACAAGAACCACCTTTCCCACCTATTTCACAAATGTCGTGGGTTTCAATGTGTTCTTCAAATTCATCCCCCAATTTTGTTACGGCTTCTGAATATGGTACACCTGTAATGGGTTGTCCACCTCTTGATGCATCTGCGTAACAAGTAAATCCCCTTAATCGATGAGCATATGAAGCTAGACACTTAGCAAAGTCGTCTACTGTGTCTTCATTATTGTATTTTGTACCCCATGCAGGTAGATTTATTGTGCTAGATATTGCCATATCGACATAATCCTGTACGTCTGCTTGAAACTTAATCCTTTTTTCATATTGTGGTGCTAAATCCATAGCAGACTCAACATCATCAGGATTAACTCCATACCTATCGATTAATTCTTGGGCAGCATTATCAACGACATATTGATACATCCATTTCTTATCGCCTTTAAGGTATCTTCTTTTATAGGCAACGGCAAAAATTGGCTCAATTCCCGTAGATGTTCCAGCTAATATTCCTATAGATCCCGTAGGAGCAATCGATCTGTTAGCTACAGGTCTTGATATTCCAAGTTCATCTGCAAATTCCTTAGATATTTTGTTAGAAACTCCTTTATAAACCGAAAGCCAATTGTGTAACTCTGGAGTAACTTCATAGGAATATCTACGGCTTAGTAACCATTCATGCATCCCCATCAAACCTAAACCTAAACGTCTATTCTTTTCTCTTATATCATAAACTTTTTCATATGGGAGTTTGGCTCTAAGAGTTCCACAAAGAAGAAACTTAGTAGATAATTCAACTATTGTTTTAAACTCTGCAAGGCTCTCAATTCTGCCTAGATTAATACTTCCCAGATTACATACGTCAGAGTCAGAATCCGATACTACTTCACAACAAGCATTACGAAGAGTATCATTTTCATTTTCAAAGAAATTAAAACTGAATCCAGGTTCTGATGTTCTAAGTGCTTGAGCCACATTCTTTCTAAAGGTATCTCCTACCTCACCTGTTTCCATGTAGGACAATAACCAATCGGTGTCATAGTTTAAACTAATATTAGTCATGTCGAGAGGTGCTGGGAAATTGAAATCTTCTACCTTTATATCCCATAGCGATTTTCCCGTAGAGCCGACAGGCATTGAGTGCCAATCCTTTGCTTTTAAAAAGGATTCAGCATCGCCGTGTTGCCAATTTAAACTTGCATAAATTGCACTTCTACGATTGCCCCCCTGCATGATGCGACTACCTATACTATTGATCATTTCCATTTTTGGGATTGGCCCTGATGCTACACCACCTGTTTTACTAATAGGACTTCCAGCAGGTCTATAAACAGAATAATCTACACCAATGCCACCCCCCGTCATAAGACAACTTTCGGCTTTCCAACTTAGGTTTGCCCAATCTTCACGGGTATCTTCTTCAGCTTTTAGTAGATAGCAATTATTAAAAAACTTGTTAGGTCTACCTGCGTAGTAAATATATCTGCCACCTGGAATGAACTTCATGTCGGTGATAATCTGTGTTAATTCAGACTTTTCATCCCGTGTCATTTTATCTTGGGCAACATCTTCAACTAATGTCCTTGCTAGTTTTTCCCAAGTTTCACAACCTTCATGTCTATACTTATCATTAAATATAGTTTCAGAGAATTTGGATCTAAAAGAGGGGTTTAAATTGCTCTTAAAACTCATCGATTATCCCCACTTCCCTGTATAACATTTCTTTCTAAACGGGAGTTCAGTTTTTGAAGATTCATCAATGCACCATGATCTAATGGCATACCAATATCAGTACAAATAGCAGATAAATACCAAAGACAATCACCTATTTCTTTTAGCATTTCTGTGCGATCTTCATCAGACATGACCCCACCTTTATCTCGTATTATCTTTTTGTACTTGTCAGCTACTTCACCAGCTTCAGATACTAATCCTAAAATAGGATAGGTAATCTTTTTATCTTCTGGATAAATCATATACTTTTGTGCTTTTGTTTGATATTCGCCTATATCCATTACTTATTCTCCTTCTGGATTTGCATTGTTATTAAACGATTTAAATACCACCTACATTTCTGTAGGTCTTTTAATGGATGATCCTTTGAGTAGTATCGCCATATATATTTCAAAATATTTGCTTGGCAGGGGATTTCATTAGAGTTTGGATTTGCAGAAACGGCAGATTCAATTGCATCAATGCATTCAATATCACCATTTGTATAATGCGATGGATGATTGATTAAATCCTCTTTGTATTCCCCTTTAAAACTATCGATGCCACCTTCTTTTTTTTCTGGCAAAGGTGGACAGTAAGCACTATTAAAATTTCCTTTAGGATTTGACATTACTGTTTTCTCCTAGTGAAATGAATTACTTTAGCACCCTTCTCATCTTCCTTCTGTTTCTCCTCAATCTTTTGTAAAAGTTCAGGATCTGGCTCAAAGCTTAATATGTCTTGTTGTTCCATCTTTCTATCTACAAGTTCTAGAAGACCTGATAAAACATCCATAACCTGATCAACTTTGTAGTCGGGGTAATCACTCGTAAAATTGTTATTAATAGTAACAACTACTTTATTCTTTTCTTCATCGAACCTAATTAAAACAATGGATTGATTTTCATCGAAAGAAACTATCATTTTTTACTCCTGACAATATTAAAAAAAACTTCAGCATCCATACAAACCAAAGGGTTTCTATAGTCAGCTTTAATGATTACGATAGGATCACAAGTAGATGGGCAATTTTGATTTGCCTGATCAAAGTATTGGTAAACACCTATCTTTTTTCTAGATTTGCATTCCACACTATAAGGAAATTTCTTCCTAGCTAATGGACTTAGTTGAATATCTTCTCCAGATACTCCCATTGAGGTAGACTTAACATCATCTTTTTCTAGTTTAGGATAACAACATAAAATCATATCCCTAACCCATTGCTGAAGTTTTCTACCTTTTGCCTTTGCTGATGAAGTTTTCATTCCACATACCAAACCATCTTTGGTTGTTGTGCTTGAGAAAGTGTTTGAGGTCTTAATTCAGCATTTTTCCAACAATCACTTAAATAAGAACAGTAAGTACAAGTTTTTGGTAACGTCTTTTTACCTGTTGGTTTCTGTCTAAAATACTCATCTACTGGTTTAAAACATCTTTTAAATGGCTCATTATTTTTTAATGCTTTAGCCGTCTTTTCAATTTGTTTTAAAACTAATTCTTTTTGCTCTTTTGTTAAATCGCACTCAACAACCTTTATTTCACCGCTGGATTTATCCATGACAATCCAACCACCTGCATCCTTACCTTGAGATTCAGCATATCCAACCAATTGTGGTATATAGCCAAAGTCATCTTCCTTTTGTAAGGCACTAAAACCTTTTCTCCATTTTTGATTAAACGCCCAAGGTGCTGAAGACTTAATATCATAGACTTTATCGTCTATTTGAATGTCATCTTCACCCTCAATAACAAACTCACCTAGCTTTAATTTTACCTTGGATTTACCCCCTGTAATATTAACGCCAGATAACCTTAACAAAAATGTTTGGAGAATCTCAGATATATCGCCATGCATCATTCTCATCCAATGATTATATGGCATAGAAGAACGGGTTGCCCCTGCCTTCTCCTTTTGGAGTTGGCAAAGGGGTTTCCCTACATTAGACATTCTAAGCCTAAATTTTTCTTCTCTTTTACTAAGCTGACGTTTTAAAGCATCTCTAAATTCATTAACGGCACTTTCTATTAACTCTTCTTTAATATCGAGTTTATCAAAATCACCATTTGAAAGCTTAGTACAAACAAATTCTAAAGATGGTTCAATCATCAAACCAAGTCTTTTTCTAACTCACTTAACTTTTCAGCATCTTCAATCATATCTGTAGCATTATCAGTTATGCTATTTTGTTGTATTTGATCGATGTATGCTTTGTTAACAAATGCATTAGCATTCTTAATTATATTGACAATAACTCTAAGTGTTTCCAGAGTCTTTTCATCTAAAGAAACTGGATTTTTAAAGTCAGGTTTGTATTCCATTGTAAAATAAGAAACACCACCCGTTTTCTGCTTTGCCGTTGTTACATCACACCAGTAATCATAGAGTCTTTTATTGCGTGGCAGTATCTTTAAATACTGTTCGTTAAACTGCTTAAAGTTGGAAGATTTATTAAATATTATAGCAGGTTTATTCTCTACTTTCAATGAATTTCCATCAGCATCTTTACCTTCATAGGACACTAGGACACGAAGGATACGATTACATTTTATATCTTTCCAAGATGCCTTCTCATCATCGGGTCTGTCGTACCAATCATCAGGTCTTCCACATTTTAAAGTGCCTTTAGTATCCCTAAATTCAACATTCCAAGATGGACTCTGAATTGTACGGCAAACAGATTCACCCTTTAATTTGTCAAAGTGATTATATTGATAGACATTACTTAAAGGTCTAATCTTCATAGAGTCTGTATAAACAGGTTCAATATCATTAGACTTTAAATATAGTTGTCCTCTAGTTAGAGGTCTGCCTTGATTGTCTTCCTCGCTAGTAACAATTTTAACAATCGGCATCATATCGGCTGGAGATGAATCTCCTGTACCTAATATGTCTGCAAATTCTTTCATTTCGTCACCACCGACATTTAATTCCATAAGGTCATTATTCATAATATTTTGATTCCTTTTATTGCTATGCATAATATCTATATTAGTAACGCCACTTAGTCAAGGGGCATTTCAGATAAATTCATCCAATCTTTACCCATAGACATTTCAACATCTAGAGGTATGGAAAATTCATAATTAAATCTGTCTTTAATCTCAGTTTTTATATCTCTCATTGCCCAAGTAAGTATCTTTTTTACATGGATTTCTTCACTTGGATGGGTATCTACAACTATAGAATCGTGTACTGTTAAAATTAACTTGGACTTGAGATTAAATTTCTTAAATTTCCTCAAGGCTCTGACACAGGAAAGAGGAACTATATCTGCCGTAGCAAAGGATTGGCAGGGAAAATTAACAATTTGTGTACTATTACTTACTCTACCATTTCTAAATGCTTGGACATTGTTAAACCTAAACTGTCTTCCACTTGGTATAGTAACTAAGCCACTTCTTATCACTTCTTCTTTTAATTTTTTATGCCACTCTGCTAGACCCTTATAGACTTCAAAAAACTCTTTAAAGTATTGTCTAACATGAGGTGGCTCATTTGCACCCATGCCACCATAAAGTGGGGCAAAAGTAAAAGCTTTTGATTTTTGGCGTTCATCTTTAGTTACATCTTCAACGTCTTTCTTATATATAATACTTGCCGTCTGCTTATGAATGTCTTTTCCATGTAAAATGTCTTCTTCTATCTGTTTGTCGCCAGATAAAATACCTGCAACTCTAAACTCTAAACCACTATAATCAAATTCAACAATACTACCCCCCTCAAAACGAGATACGATAGCTTTTCTTACAGGAAATTTCTGACTTTTTGGCTGATTTTGAAAATTAGGTCTAGTACTAGAAAGTCTTCCTGTTCTGGTCTGACATTGGTTAAATTCTGGATAGATTATATTATTAGATCGTGTCCATCTTTTGATGCCAACAACAAAACTATCTAAATAAGTAGAAATAGCATTTAATCTAATAATTTTTTCAATAAATTCGGCAGCCAAAGGTCTTTCTAACTCATTCGCTCTATATAATAGCTTGCCTAATGTAATTTTATCTGTCTTAAAACCATGAATAGATGCATCTCGTGGACTTAGAGGAGCTAATTTTAAACCTGCCACTTCTTTTTGAGGAATGTACATTGCTCCCTCACCACTACATACAGGACACTTAGTTAAATTTTTCCAAGGCTCACCATTCTTCTTAATTTTCTGGATAGTTCCTTTTCCATAACAAGCAGTACATTTTTTAGCGATAGTTTTATAAACTTTCTGTGTTGTTGCCCTTACTTGTTTAACAAAGTTGCTATCTGACATTCTGGGTGGGGGAAGGGGTTTTCCTTGTGGATTTACCCCTATATTCCATACATCTCTATGCAAATCCCTGTCTTTTACCCTTCTTGAGTACACTACGGCACATAAATCAGCACCAGAATGAAGATTAATGGGTGTATCCCCCATAATCTCTTCAATAATCTTCTTTAATCTCTTCTCTATTTCATTTTTTTCCTGTAAAAACTCTTCTTCCACTTTTAAGAGTTCTTCCATATTGATTTTTATGCCGTTTCGTTCAATTTCAACAAGAAATCCCATCATATCCATCATAAGATCGAACACAGGCTTTAAACCTTTATTGTGTACGGCAAGTAAATCTTTTTGTTGATCTTGGTATACATCCCTACAGGACAAAACATCAGCTTGTAGGTATTCAAGGACAACAGGCAACTCAATTTGCTCAAATCCAACACCTTGTTTAAATAAACTATCTACTAAATCAGACTTTTTGAGCGTAACCATTCTTCTTTCAGCCGTAGCTTTTAAAGATTTGGATATTTGTGTTTGACCCCTATTAAAAATGTACTCCCCAATCATTGTGCAATACACTTTTTCGGGGAGAACAAAACCTCTCTCTAATAATTGAAGTACATCAAATTTGGCATTATGAAATACTGCTATGTCTGCGGAAGAAAGTCTTTTTTGAAGTAACTCCCTACTGTCAGAGATTGCCTGATCGTTATGAAAGTATACAGAATACTCATAGCCATGCTCCTGTGTCCACCACCCTACGGCAACCAATTTATTTAGTGGGTTTTTAGCACTATTATCTATTAACCCATCAAATCTCTGTACTGTGGTTTCACAATCTAAAACAATAATGTTATTCAACATATCGGCTCAATTCTGGCTGAATTTGGCAGATAACTGTGCCATGAAATCCTGACAATTTATTCTTAGAAACAGTTATAAATCTGGTATTATCTGGTATGCCATCTTCTGTTTCTCCAGAGTGCCTTCCTATACCTAAAATAATATCTGCTTCGCCAGCCTTACCCATTTTTGAACCTGCCATTAAGGTATAACTTAACCTTGTTTTATCTTCGGCTTCGGCAGATGCTTGGGATAAAGCCAGCACGGCACAATTAGATTTTTTAGCTAGTTCTCTTAACCTTCTGTACAATTCTGCCAATTTTTCGTGGCTTGCATTGTATTTACCCTCAAGCTGAACCTTGTCGGCTTGATCTAATATAATAATATCAGGCTTTATATAATCGACATAAGACTCTAATTTCATCAAAGACCAATCTTGAGTATCTTTCATAATCATATTAGATTTAATTTTTGAATAATCAGATACTGCTTTAAAACTCTCTTTAATAATTTGATCTCTATTCATACCTGTAAAGGCTTGGTAGGCTCTTAGCTTTGTTCTCTTAGACTTTTCCTCGTTACCAATATAAAGAACCTTTGCCCCTTGTTGGCAAAAACCATCTGGTGATACACATAGGCTTACGGCAAAAGCCGTTTTTCCAGTTTCACTAGTGGCAAAAATAATTCCAAATTCACCTCTTCCAATGCCATAGACATATTTAGAAAGAGTTCGTAGATTAAATTTATATCTATTTTCATTAGATGTTTCATATAGAAGTTCCTCTAGATCATCTGTACAGGGTTCTCCAAACTCATCATCAATCTCACTATTTCTAGCAACATTACTTATTTGAATAATTTCATCCCACTTATCTGCATTACCTTCTGACACGGCAATACCCAAATTAGCTATTTGTCTACCTCTCTCCCTCTGTTTTAATTGCTTTAAAACATCTATGGCAACTTCAGTAGTAAGTTTGGGAGTTTGTTCTATTTTAGTAATTAAATTAGTCGCAACATCTTTTTGTGATTGTGTGGCAACAGGATAAACAATTTCATGCATAGCCATTACATCTTGTGCAGTAATTGTTTTATTGTAGTTTGTATGAGCCTTCTTAATTATTCTATAAATATCTTTTGTATCGTCAGAGAATAATGACTCATCTACATATAATTTATTATTTTTGTAAAAGTTATGATTTAGTAAATTACTAAGTAATTTTATTTCTAACATTGCTCACCTCTTTAAATTGATAGTTATTACTATCACGATTCGGCGAGTTAATAAAGTCTTTTTTTAGAAATAATTATGCCCCCTGGCTATATATATAACTAAGGGGCATTAGGGAGATTATGTTGATCTGAATTTCATCTTATGAATATCAGGTGGAGTATCTCCTCTTCTCTCCGTCATTTTAATTTGGTGAAAAACAACATGAGGGTTGCCTTTCACAATGTCTTCAATAGATTTCAGTAGCTTTTCTTCTTCTTCAGCTACGGCTCTAAAGTTTTCTAATTTATCATAGTCAATAACTACAATTCCTCTTGTCTTCATACTTAGTTTCCCTTCTAGGAGGAGAAATGCTACCTACCGACCAAGTTCTTTTGGGTTTGTTGTTATTTCCAAATCCAAATAATTGTAATCGGTACATTCCTCTATCGTTTAAATTTAAATTTTTAATAGCTTTCGCTTTAATATTTTTCATAATACCAACTCCTGCGGTTCTCGTTTTTGTCCTTTCCAAAAACTTAATTCTCCTTGGAGTGTCCCTAATCTCTGTTCTTTCGGACTTCCAGTAGGATAATTGCACCAGTTTCCTTTCAATCTCCCTACACTCCCAAGGCTTGTCAGAAAAACCACACGCCAGCACTCTTTGAACCTTTTGATAGGTGGTGAATGTGATCCAACTTTCTTTATCTTCATTTTCCAAGATCTTCTTCTTTTATAGTGAACTATCATACAAAACCTCATCAATTTGTTTTGGACTTAAGTATTTCAAATCTTCTTTTGTAAATCGTACTGTACATGGCAAAAAAGAATTAATTTTTTTTGATAACTTAATTGCTTTCTTACTTGCGTCATTATCAAGCACTACAATAGCGTCATCAAAAGCATTTAACTCTAAGCAATGATCCGCACTTATGTTAGTACCACATAAAGCCACTCCAGTATATTTACTGATATTTGAAATAGCACAAGCAGAAGGAACATCTTCTACCAAAATTGCAGTATTTCCCTTACCAACTTTATATAGTGATGGGGCAGTACCATACGTAATCCACTTCGGCATTTCTTTTATTAATGTCCTTCCAATTGCACCTAATAAAGAGTTATGTAGGAAAATAACTCTATTGTCAATAGGGGAATATTTAATATCAATATAATTTTTTTCATATGCCAACCAACTATTGACTTCTTTTAGGTATTCAATTGCCTTGGAATTAACCTCAACTCTGGATAAATAGGTAGGCATTGGTCGTATAATACTAGTGTACTTGCACGGCAGATTTTCGCTATTCAGTTTATTTTTTATACTTTTAAGTGAATAGCCTTTTGAATAAATACCACGCACATTACAGGATGCCCTGTAACAATTCCAAAGCACTTTGCCATCTAAATAAGAAATGGTAAATTTCTTTCTGCCGTTACAAAAAGGGCAATCAAGTGTTAAGCTATCGCCCTCTTTAATGTTTATGTCCTTAATAATGTCTAGTTGTTCTGATCTACTATACATCATTTGATGTTCTGTACTCCCTAAATACACCACCAACAACGTCACCTTCATTATCGAGCATTTCAGTTTCACCTGCCCAAATAACCTCGTCTGCGTCAAAATCAAATTCTTCAGCTTTTTTTCTTAACTCTCTACGACCAAGTATCATCTCTCTTCCTTGTCCATCTTGCCACCAAATTGTGTAATATTCTTTAGTAAAAAACTTACGCATCAGTTATCTCCTCGTTTAAAAAACCATATCCATGTTTTGTATTATTCTCTTTCAAAGTTTTATAACATTGACGAATGACCTTAGATAAAGACAAAGCATCAAAAACTTTTTCTTCGAAAATAAGTTTATCGGTGGCATCTACAAATCGACACAAAATCTTTTGATCGTCTGTATTTGGGTACTTGCATATAATACGTAGATTGCAACCATGACGAATGGGTAATGTCATTTCTTCTATAAGATCAAAATTACTCATATCTTTTTATCCTCGTCTAATTTTTTATTAA
>MDTG01301721.1_pt1 | contig 13783 bp, 11 predicted proteins | sample 811421 | NCBI WGS metagenome assembly MDTG01 (sample SAMN05326645, study PRJNA326480) | marine metagenome | isolation source: seawater | place: Pacific Ocean: South East | collected 2011 | reverse complement strand
TTTTATTTCATTAACGTCCCAATTTCTAATATTCATCAAAGTAAACTCATCTGCTGTAATTTCTTTATCAAGAACATTTGCAACAACAATATCCGATTTATCAGTATAAAATTTAAACTTTTTATTTATTGGATTTAGTGTAGCTGGTAATTCATATGATAAAAACTGATTGTAATCTTCAAATAATAATTTTGTTTTGCTCTCAATCCAAAATTTTGGAAAAATTTTAAGGAATTTTATCACATATTTCATTCTTTTCGGGGCATCGATAAACATTAATTCTATTTTCTCATTAGGTACTAACTTATCAAAATTAGATTTAAATACCTGAATATTATCTAAATGATTAAGAGATTTAATAACGTAGCCAGAAAAATCATCCTTTATATTAAAAGGTAAATTTGGAAATTTTGAATTTTTATCCTCATCCCATACGAATAAATCAACTGTATAAATATTGGGAGTATAATTTTTAGAACCAAGCGCTAGAGCTTGGGTCATTGCACCACCAAATGTTCCAATTTCAAATATACAACCTAGATTTTTGAAATTATTTAAAGTGTAATTATATGTAAAATTAACCTTATCTTCACTGCACATAGATATAATTTCTTTATAAAATTTATTATTCCGTATTTTAGACATATTGCCTAGAATGTTACTTTATTATTTTTTATTAAAGCTGCCATGTTAATCAATTTATTTTTAAATTGAAAATGAAATTTATTTGAATTTAAAAAATTTTCACAATTATCTGTAACATTAAAATATTTAACTAAGAATTTTAGTTCTATTCCATAATTTGTAATCACAAAATTTTGGAAACTTTTGTTTTTAAAAAAAATCTTATTTATTTTTTCTTTTTTTTTCATAGTATTTATTTTAAATTTTAATTTTTGCCTTAATTCTTCAAAAATTAAAGATTTATAATTTATTTCAAAAAAATCTTTTCCACATGCTTGTTTAAATAATTCAAAAAAATGCCATCTGTTTTTATTAATTAGCAACTCATCATATGAGCAATTCAAGAGAACATTTATAATTGACGTATTTGAGCCAGGTCTAAATGCATTAATGTTTAGGTTTTCAGAAATCTCTACTAGTTTAATAGAATTTTTAATTAGGTGATTAAGTAATATAAAAAATTTTTGAAGTGATAAATATTTTGAGTCACTGTAATGATTTAATTCGTCCAATATTCCAAATCTTTCCATATAATTATACATTTCTTTAGCTCTTTCATCTAATGCACTGTTTATTAATTCAACATTATTAAACCCTTTTTTGAGAAGAAAGTAGCTATCATTTTGCATTTTAGGAGCTCCAGAAAAAAGTTTCATAAAAATATTTGAATATTTTGGGTGAATGTTAGACATAAAATTTTTTATGTTCACATCATAAGAAAAATTACTTTTAAAATTTGGATTTAAAAATTCTTTTCTTATTTCTGAATATTTATTAAAATTTGGTTTCTCAAATCCACTACCTATATAATAAGGGTAATTACTATTCTCTTGAAGAGATAAAGCAGCAGGGTATGATGATCCATCTATATAATTCATAGTTTTTCCCTTAGAAAGAAAAGATAAATAAGTATAATAGTTGTTTACAAAAATTAAATTATTATAAGTATTTTCTAGCAAAGGCTTTAAATGATATAAATAATCTGTAATATTATCATTTACAGTAAGCTCTTTTTTTTTGTTCCCTGGATAACCTTTGTATAAGTTTCTAAAGGGTAAATTAAAAAATTTTGCAAATCTTTTTGCACCAATAGCCTCATCTTCGAGTGTATCAGATGAAAAAGTATTAAGCTTTACATCTAAATTATTTCTATGACAAAAAGCTAAATTTAAACTGCTATCCAATCCAGCAGATAGCATCATATGCCATTCTCCTGTTATATTTTTATAATTGACAAAAACTTTATCAAATTCCCTCTTAAGACTTTCTAATACTACGCTATGATTTTTATTTGTCCCAAATTCGTTAAAATTAAAAATAAGTTTTGATTTGATAATGCTAACTTTTCCTCCTTTTGTATTTAATTCATTGATTGTGCCTGGAAGAAGTTTTTCGTTATTATTTATATTTTTTGGTAACCAATAACTGTGTCTAGTAGCTAGTGAAAGAACTGCCGCATTAAAATTTACTTTCCTTTTTAAAAGAAATTCTTCCGTTGAAAAACAAGCTATATCATTACTTTCAAAGATATTTAAATTTTTACCGTCTATAGAGATACCAATAAAAATTCTATCTTTTTCCTTGATAACAAATGTATCTAAAAAATCATTATCTATAAAAAATTTTTTAGTATTTTCGCTACTAATATTCTCTAAATTAAAAAAAATTTTATTTTTTACTGCTTCTCTACCTTTTTTATAAATAAAAAAAAAAACTTTATTTAATCTATTAATTTTTTTATAATTTCTTTTCGTTTCTAAAATTAGTTCGTTTTTAATAATTTTAAATCTAATCATTTTCAATTACAAAAATATTTTTTTTTAGTAAATTAATATTAACTTTGTTACTGTCTAAAAAATAAAAAATTTTTTTAATTTCTTTTTTAAAATAAAATTTTTCTTTTAAATTTGTATTAAATAAACTCTCATATTTGTTTTGGATATCATGATAAAAATTTTTTATAAAAAAGTAGTATTTTTTTTTTATCTTAGTTTTATTTATTTTTATTTTGTTTACTTCTTTAAAAATTTTTTTTACAGAGAAATTCTCATTATATTTTGGAAATATTTTTATCTCTTTAGGATATTTTTTCAAAATAATTTTTTTTTTTTTTATTTCTCTTACAATTTTTAAATGATCATCAAAAATTAAAGAAAATTTATTACTTATATGCTTTTGATAATTTTTAAATTTTTTTGATTTTATTTGAGGCAAATAAGAAATCGGATTTTTTTTTCTAAAAAAAGCTTCTAGACCTGTTGTACAACCTGAGTGAATAAAATAATTTGATTTCATAATCCACGGACCAATATCATATTTATATACAACAAATACATTTTTTAAATTGGATAAGGCTTTTTTCCATTTTTTTATATTTTCACTTGGGTGTGGTCTTAAAATAATTTTTTTTTCAGAAAATTCTTTAGACAGCGATGCAATGAGTATTTTAAACTTGTTAAACTTAAATTTACTGAAATTTATATAATTATTTGATCTTATAATATCTGATTTATTGCTTCTTAAGCCTGCTTTCTTCCATGTATTTTTAATCACAGCAAGCTTTTCACGATGAATATAGGATCCAATGTTACTGGAAATTAAAATAAAATTTTGGAATTTTTCTATGTATTCTATTTCATTTTTATAAAATTCCTTTTTATTTTGATACCAAAGTGAGATTTTATTATGTCCAGAAACAACAATTTTATTTTTAAATTTAGAAAATTTTTTGGTTATTTCTTTTTTTTCAAAATTGCCCCAGACAAATATTTTTGATGAAATTTTTAAATTATCTTCTGTAAATCTTGATCTGGAATAATTATGTTTATTACCAATTGATGACAATCCTTCCTCGTCTAAACTGCATATTTTAAACCCTAAATTAAAAAAATTTTTAAATCTTTTTTCCTTTATTCTACTTAGACTCTTTTCGAACAAAATTCCTTTCGGTAAAGATGTAATACTATTATGAATTGCTCCTTGCTCGCCAAGTATAACTCGATAACCTTTTTTAACAAACTCAGCTGCAATTTGAAGTCTAGGAAATAGGTCTCTTGATTTGATTTCAATAGGAAAGATTATTGTTTTTCTATACATACTTTTATTATAAGTATATTAAAGTATATAATTTTTAAACATAATATAAATGTTGAAGACAATTTTAATAACAGGTGGAACAGGAACTTTCGGGTCAAAACTTTTAAAAACGATTAGTAAAAATAATAACTTTAAAAAAATAATTATTTTCTCAAGAGATGAAACTAAACAGTTTGATTTAAAACAAAAATATTCTCCTAACAAAAAATTTTTTAACAAATTAAGATTTTTTATAGGTGATGTGAGAGATAAAGAGAGAATTTATAAAGCCTTAAAAGGTGTTGACATTGTTGTTCATTCTGCCGCGCTAAAACACATCAATGCAACAGAATATAATCCTGACGAGTGCATTAAAACAAATATTTTAGGATCTCAAAATTTAATAGATTCATGTGTTAATTCAAATGTAAAAAAATGTCTTTTGATATCAACAGATAAAGCCGTAAATCCTGTAAATCTTTATGGAGCAACAAAGTTATGTGCAGAAAAATTATTTGTGTCTGCAAATTATTTAGGACTAAGTAAAACTAAATTTTCTGTTTTAAGATATGGAAATGTTTTTGAAAGCAGAGGTTCAATTTTTGAAATTTTAAAAAGAAAAAATAATATTAAAATCACAGATCCAAACATGACTAGATTTCATCTTACTCAAGATGAAGCAATTAATTGCTCTTTTAGCTCTCTTCATAATATGATTGGTGGTGAAATTTTTGTTCCTAAACTTAAAAGTTATAGGCTTGGTCATTTACTTAAAATTTATCAAGATAAAAAATTTAGCTTTATAGGTAAACAAAGAGGAGAAAAAATTCATGAGAGTTTAATAAGTAATGATGAATCAATGAATATTTTTGAGGATAAAAAATTTTACATTTTAACAAACGACTCAAAGTATAAAAAAATGAAAAAAACTTTAATTCAAAACTATAATAGTAGTTTAGCATCAAATTTATTAAACATTTCGGAACTAAAGAAGATATTAAAAGCAAATAATGAGATTTAGTAAGACTTTAACTTACTCCAGACAATCTTTGGATGATCAAGATATAAAGAATGTTGTCAAAACTTTAAAATCTGATTTAATTACTCAAGGTAGTATAGTCAAAAGTGTTGAAAATAAAATTTCAAAAATTGTTGGATCTAAATACTGCTTGGTTTGTAATAGTGGAACAAGCGCTTTACACTTATCATGTTTATCTCTTGATTTAAAAAAAACTGACATTGTATGGACTGTTGCCAATACATATGCAGCAACAATTAATGCTGCTTTAATTTGTGGAGCAAAAATTGATTTTATTGATATAGAACTTGATACATTTAACATTTGTATAAAATCCTTAAAAAAAAAATTAAAAAAATATTCACCCACTGTTCTAATAGTGGTCCATTTGGGTGGAATAAGTCCAAATTTAACCGAAATTAAAAAATTAGCAAAAAAATATAAATTTAGAATTATTGAGGATGCCTCTCACAGTTTTGGAGGAAAGTTTAAGAAAAAATACATTGGTAGCTGCAAGTATTCAGATTTAACAACCTTTAGTTTTCATGCTGTAAAAACAGTTACTTCCGCTGAAGGTGGAGCAATTACTACAAACTCAAAATATTTATATGACAAATTAAAGCTTTATCGAGAAAATGGAATAGTAAAGAAAAAATCAAAACGTTTTAATGATTATGATCAGGTTAGCTTAGGATTGAATAACAGGATGTCTGAAGTAAATGCATCACTTTTAAAAAGCCAATTAAAAAAATATTCAAAATTTATAAATCTTAGACGAATAATCCACAAAAGATATGAAAATTTTTTGCAAAAATATAATATAATAATGCAAAAGCAAAATAATGATACAGTTTCTTCTCATCATTTATTGATTATAGTTTTAAAAAATCAAAAAGTCTCTAGAGATGAATTGATAAACATATTATTTAAAAAACACAATATATACACAACACTTCACTACCCATTATTATATAAACAGAGTTTTTTAAAAAATAAATTTAAAAATTTAAGTCTTAAAAATAGCGAATACTATTCTAAAAATGCTCTAAGCCTACCAATCCATCCAGAAATCAAAAATAAAGATATTAAAAAAATTTTTAATATATTGAGTAATTATTTGTAAAAATGGTTAAAATCGAAAAAAAACTCATAGACAACAACAAAGTGTTTGTAACTTTTGAGGCTGGAGCTACTCATAATGGCATAAAATCTGCGAAAAAATTGATCGATTTAGCAAAAAATGCAAAAGCAGATGCAATCAAATTTCAAATGTTCAGAAATAAAAATTTAATAATGAAAAAAAATATGAAGTTTAAATTTAAAATTTTAAATAAAAACGGAAAATATATAGCTAAATCTGAAAATTTAAAGACTATTTTTGAAAGAAGATTTTTAAATGATAAAGAATGGTTTGATTTAAAAAAATATGCAGATAAAAAAAAAATTTTATTTTTTGTAACCATTGGGGATGTTACAGATATTGAAATCGTTAAAAAATTGAAATGTCATTCTATAAAAATTGCATCTGCGGATATTGATTATTTTAATTTAATTGATGAAGCAGCAAAACTTAAAATTAATATACAAATTGATACAGGAAATAGTTCTTTTTATGAGATAAAAAAAGCAATAAATATAGTGGAGAGGTATCATAAGAATATTATTATTCACTATTGTCCACCTGGATATCCTACAAGTATAAAAGATATTAATTTTAAAAATATGGAAAAAATTAGAAGTTTGGGATATCCAATTGGATATTCTGATCATTTACCAGGCAATATAGCCAATTTTGTTGCAATATTTAAAAATGTATTTTTGATTGAAAAAACAATTTCTTTAAATAAATACACACCAAATGTTGAACACTGTTTCTCTCTTAACAGACATGAGGCTAACAATTTTGTAGCAGATATAAAAAAAATTAAATATTTAATAACAAATAATAATCTTCAAAATTTTGTTTCTAATAAAAAATATAGAAGAGGAGTTTATTTGAAGAAAGCCCATAATAAAAATAAGTTGCTAGATATCAATGATGTTATATTTGCTAAACCTAATAAAGGCTTGTCAGCAAAAAATTTTTATTTTTTAAAAAAACCGATATTAAATAAAAGGAAACAAAAATTTGCTCCCTTAAAAAAAAGTGATTTGAAAGTATGATAAAACTTGCATTTATACCTTGTAAAGAATATTCTAAAAGACTAAAAAAAAAAAATTTTAAAAAAATTGAAGATAAATATTGTTTAGATATCCAGATTGAAAATATTAAAAAAAGTAAAATTTTTGACAAAATTTATTTATCTACTGAAAGTAAAATAGTTAATAAACTTATAAACATAAAAAAAGTAATAATTGATAAAAGAAGAAAAGAAATTTTAAAAAAAAATACAAAAATTGATGATTTACTTTTTGATTTTATTAAAAGAAAAAAACTAGCAAAACGAAAAGTGATAATTTCAGTTTTTTATCCTTTAAGTATTCAAATAACTAAAAATGATATAATAAAAACTATTTCTCTCCTTGATAATAGAAACTGCTATTCTTCACTTATCATAACTAACTTTTCACATTACCCAGAAAATTCACTATTTTACAAAGATAAGTTCATTAAAAAAAATAAATTTAAATATAAAAGTAAAAAATTATTTGCTGATGCAGGAAGTATGTATTGTATTTTTGCAGATAAATTTATAAAGTATAAAAATTTAATAACTCCAAAGACAAAAGCTCATTTAATTCCACTTTCCAGAGCAATTGATGTTGATACTGAGGATGATTTTAAAATTTTAAGAAAAGTTTATAAGAGTGTATAATAAAATATTTGATATAATTATAGCGTCATTTTTTCTGAGCAAGGTTTATTTTTCAAGAAAATACAAGCGTTTTCATTTAGGAATTTTTTGGGCTTTCTTCCCGACATTAATCGTTCTTATTGGAGCAATCATTTCTTCAAAACAATTAGATTTTGAAGAATTGGGATTTGAATATAATTATGTTTTATGGACTATACCATCTTTTGTAATTTTTAGAGCTATAACAGAAACATTTGATATAGCTCAAAAAATAATACAATTGAGTTTTATTCTTCAAAGATCATTAAATATTAAATCATACCACATTTTTATAGGATCTATCTTTGCTTCTCTTTTCTATCTTATTATAGATATAATTTTAATATCCATAGTTGTTTATTATTTTTTTGGAGAAATAAATTTTGAATTTTTATTATACATATATGTTTTTATTTTTTCAGTTTTTTTAAGTGTTTTTATTTCTGTGATAATAGGACCATTTGCAATGCTAATTTATGATTTAAGATTTATATCAAAATTTTTAAGAGTTATTATTTTAGCCTGCACACCAATTTTTTACTTACCACCTAAAGAAGGAATTGTTTATTATATAAATAAATTTAATCCTTTTACAATAATAATTGAAAGCTCAAGGGATGTAATATTGAAAGGAATTTCCAGCGACTTAATTATAGTAATTATTACAAGTATCATTTGTATTTTAATAGCAACTTTGTATTTTAAAATTTTTTCTAAACAAATAAAAATTATTAATTCAACGGCTGTCAAAGGTGTTGTGGGACAGACATATGCATGGGTAAATATATTTAAAACTAAATTAAGAAATAAAGAAGATGCTAAAAATAATTAAGTTAGAAAAAAAATTTAGATTACCAATTGAGGATATTGAAATAATTAAAAAATTGTTTTTTCTTCACAAGGATAAATCTAATTTAAAGAAAAACGAATTTTATTCTTTGAATGATATTAATTTAGAAATAAATTCAGGTGAAAAAGTATTTATTATTGGTCCATCTGGTTCAGGAAAAACAACGTTATTTTCCATCTTATCAGATAAAATTAATTTTGATAATGGTTCAATAAAAAAAAGTAACAATTTATTTTCATCAACTTTAATAAATTTACCACCCAACTTATTTCCTGGGTTAAAGCTTAAAAACTATATAAGGACTATATTAAGCTTTACTACAAGAAATCAAAAATTTAGTTCAAAAAAAATTGTCAATGAAATTATTAAATTACTAAATTTAACAAAAGAAGATTTGAATAGAAATTTTTATGAAAAAGATAAAAGTATATATAAATTAATTGTGCTCGCAATATCATGTTTTGAAAATAATAAATTATATTTATTTGATAACTTTAATTTTAATTTTAAGGAGGAAATTTTTAAAAATATTTGGAGCTTATTTAAAACCAACAACAGAAATAAAATTCAAATTATTTTTTCGTGTAATAATGTTGATTTCATAAAAACGAACGCAGATAAGGTTTTAGTATTAGAAAATGGTAAAATTAAAAAGTTTGATTTTATAGAAAATTTTAATGACGATGAATTAAGAAATTTTATTAATAATAATCAAGACGATGATTTGATTGAAGACGATGAATACTAATAAGACAGCAGTAATATTAGGCATGGGTAAAAGTGGAACCAGTTTAGTTTCCCAGATTCTTTTTGATAAAAATAAATTAAATTATGAGCAAGTGTTTAATCCTATAAATTTTATAAAAGAAAAAAGAACTATAAAGAAAAATTATTATGAATTTTATGAAAATTTAGAATTAAAAAGGATTAATAAAAAAAATTTGAAATTAGAAATTAAAAATAAAATTAATCACAACTTATTAAATTTAAATCAAAATATAGAGGATTTAAAGAATAACCATGATAGTCAACATAATATTAAATTTATAATTTTAAAAAATAAGAGAAAAGTAATTTTTAAAGATCCAAGAACAATAATAAATTTTGAATTCTGGGATAAAAATTTGTTATATAAAAATTATATAGGAGTTTTTAGAAATCCAAATAATACTTGTTATCATTACCTAAGACCTTTTTTGAGAAAAAAAAAAATTAAGATTAACAAAAAAAATTTAAAATTATTTTTAAAAACATTTAAATTAAAAATTAGATTTGAGTTAAATAAATTTATAATTTCAATGAAGTTATATAGAACTTGGTATTTATTTAATTCTAGATTGTTAAAGTTATGTAAAGAAAATAAGTTGAAAAGTTTGTTATACTATGAGGAGCTTTATACTTTAAAACCATACACAACAATAAAGATAAAAAAAATAAATGATTATCCTTTAAATATCTATATGAAGATTGGTAAATTTTATTGTGATATTTTTGTTGGAAGTATCAATAATTTATTAAATGAGTTAAAATTATGCACAACGAAATTTAATAAAAAAAAAATTTTAGATATAATAATTTAATGAAGTTATTTTAAACTTGTATAAAATTGATCAATAGTATGAAATTTATGTTTATAGTTCAATGCAAAATTTTTTTGTTTGGTCAAAATTTTTTTTAAATACTCTGAATTATTTTTAATTTCTTCTAAATAAAAATTAATATCTTCAGAGGTATTGAAAAAATATATAAAATCGACTACTTCATGACCGTAAATTTCTATTAATTCATCTTTCAACCTTTTATTTATTAACATAGGCTTTCCATGCTCTAAGCATTCTAATAATACATTTGATTGTCCTTCATATACAGAGTTAATAAGAACAACATCTGTATCTTTATAAATATCATTCAAATTATTTGAGCTTTTGAGATTTATTTTATTCACTAGTCTAAATCTTAAAACATTTTCTTCTATTTGTTTTTTTAATAATCCTCTTCCGTAAAAATTCAATATGTAATCTTTATTTTTAATTGAACTGATTATTTTTATAAGCTCAATCTGACCTTTTTGATAGGTGAACCTACCTACACAAGATAATTTAATTAAATTTGGTTTTAACTTATAGTTATCGTAATTCTTTTCAATTATGTCATCTATTTTATTATAAATATATATTAGTTCACAGTTGGTTTTTGCTGATTTAAATGTTTTATATGTATTAAGTGAATTGGTTACTAACTTGACTTTCTTTTTTCTTAAAAGAAAAAAATAAAATTTTTTTAAAAAAGTATTTTTAAAATACTGTACAGTTATGTCATTTCTTTCATTTAATATAATTTTGGAACTTAAATCTTTTTTTGTAAAATAATTTATATAAATTAGTATTATGATATTTGGTTTTAATAAAAAAGTTGAAAAATATTTTGATTTTTCTATTAACTTTTCAAAATTTTTTCTTTGAGCAAACGCATGATAAAATGAACCTACAACAATATGTTGTCTTTTAAAAATAAACATGAAAATCCTATAAAAAAAACTTAAAAAAATACTTCCTATTCCATTAGGAATATTTTTAGAAATTCCTGACAATAATTGAATATCTATGTCATGTAATTTATATGCTTTTAAGAAATCTAATGTTATGGAGTTAGTAAATATTGAAGCAGGAGTGTTATTTTTATTAAAAAGTCTCATTAAATAGAACATTGTTTTTTGTGTCCCGCCCCAATTAATCAGATTATTATAAAAAAAAGTATGATCAACATACTTTCCACTTGAAACAGTAATCATTTCATTTCTGGACTGTATCAAACGATCTCTCTGCAGTTTTACATCTTCCATTCTAGGAGTCGATACTTTTTTTTTAAAAATATATTGCTGTACCATTAAGTTAAATAATTTTGCGAAATCTTTTAGAAAAAGGATCGGATCTTTTTTATAAAATTCATAATTGTTTTTATACTTTAATAATGGAAATACCCATTTTGAAAAAAATAAATTATTTTTCTCAAAGTTTAAATCTAAAAAAATTCTTTTTGATTTTACTTTACCAGAATAGACAATAAACCTGTCATCTAAGATTCGATAATAATTTTTTTCATCAATTACTAAAATTAATTTATCTTTATAATTATCTAATTTTTCAATTGAATTTAGAGGAAAAATATTTAATTTATCTTTATTTTCAAAGTTTTTTGTACGAAAAATTTTAAACGTAAACTTATCATTATTATTTTTCAAAAACCTTAAAATAATATTGATATACATAATATTAATATTTGATAAAATTAGTATTTCTTTATATTTTTTAAAATTTACTGATTTAAGACTTTTTTTTAAATTTCTTTGAAGAATGTTTTCTTGCTCTTTAAAAATTTCTTTATCTCTCTTTTCGTATTCACCTTTAAAAAAATTTAATATCTCCTGATAATTTTTATCCGCAGAAAAATTTTTTAATTCAGATGCATCTTCTTTTAAATTATAAATTTCACTAGTATTGTTATCGTGATAGTAGACATATTTTAAATTATTTTTAATTAGACAGGTAATTTTACCTTCTTGTAATAAAAGTCTTGTATCAGTTCTTATTATTCTATTGTCAAATTTAGAAGTATCATTATTTTTTAATAAATCTATTAATGAAATTCCATCGATTTTATTTTGAGTTTTTGTGTTTAATAATTCTAATATTGTTGGGAAAATATCCATTAATGAAACTTGATTATCAATAGTTCTTGATTTTAAACCTGGAATTTTAATTAACAAAGGCACCTTAATATTATCTTCAGTGACTATGAGATCATGCCTGTTTCCAATTATATTTGCGGTTTTTATTGCTGTTGGGTCTGGGTATCCATGATCAGAGTTAATTATTATCATGGAATCTTCATATTGATTTTTTTCCTTAATAAAATTTATATGACTTTTAACGATGTTTTCTATATTTGCGTCTCCTCTACAATCTAACCACGAAAGAACATACTTACATTTTTTAGTATGTTGATTAATAACATTTTTAAAAATTTGAAAGCACTCAAGATTTGACCAATTTGAGTGGTGTCTTGCATATTTATCATGACTTTTATAATCAAGAACACCCATTAGATCTTTAAGCATTTCTCTAGCCCTCTTTGAATTATCTATAGGAAAATTTGTAAAATTATTATCCAATAAGTAATGGTAAAGAGGTTTAATTTGTTCAATATTGAACTTCCAATCAGAGTAATTTCTTGCAATTTTAATTGTTTCAACACCCGTAAACATAGATGCAGCAGACATAATTGTACTTGGGGCTGATGTATAAGCTTTTGTAAAATTAAAGAAATCTTCTTCTAATTCATCGAAATAATTTATTCTAAATCTACTATCACCTTTTCCTTTATAGTGTCTCATTGAGTCTACTACTATCCAATAGATATTTTTAATCTTCATAACTATTTAATTTTTTTTAAAAAACCAAATGGATTTTCGGTTATTGTAGATTTTGCATGAAACTTAGTATCAATTTTATAATTTTTATTATTCTTTAAAAATTTTTTAATAGCAGTATATGGACCAGTTCCTTTATCAAAATTTCTATGTGAAGCTCTTTTTTTTTGCCAATCTGTCAAAAAAAAACCCTTGGGCATAAAATCAACTATAGTATCTGTACAAATTAAATAACTTCCTTTGGAAACTATTTTAGAATAAATATTTAATTCCTCTAAAACATGTGTGCTTGAATGATCAGAGTCTAAAATAACCATTATTTTTTTTCTACCATTCAAATATTTTTTTATTTTATCAATTGTTTTTTTAGAAATAGATGAACCTTCAATAACATTTATATCAAGCTGTTTGTAAATTTTTTCACAATTTTTTTGGTTATGTTTTCTGAAATCTATTTCAATACCTAAAGTCTTTGCTTTTTGATTATATATTTTTTGAATAGTTGCATAAAAAGCTAAACTACCTCCATGTGCAACACCAGTTTCAATTATTAAATCAGGTTTTACCTCATAAATTATTTCTTGAATTGTAATTATATCACTAGGATATTTTATAATTGGTATACCTAGCCAAGAAAAATTATAGATATAACCATTTTTTAAGGAATATTTAGTCCATGAGTTACTTATTTTTTGGAATTTTTTGTCTTTGAATTGTTTTTTTATTCTTAGTTCTCTTTCCTCATAAAATTTTTTTAACATATATGTTTAATTATTGTTTTTTCAGCTTTAATTACTATTTCTTTCCAATTAAAATTATTTCTTTTTAAAAAAAAATTTTTAGCAATTTGATTATATTTTTTTTTTTGAATTAATCAAAGAATTTAAAGCAAT
>MDTG01182289.1_pt1 | contig 13783 bp, 10 predicted proteins | sample 811421 | NCBI WGS metagenome assembly MDTG01 (sample SAMN05326645, study PRJNA326480) | marine metagenome | isolation source: seawater | place: Pacific Ocean: South East | collected 2011 | reverse complement strand
GAGGTGGGTGTAGTAGAAGCGGCTCGGTGACTGGAACCCGAAGAACAGGCAGAGGTCGCGGTGGCCGTAGTTCCTGCCGGTCTGAATGAGGTCGACTTCCAGGTCGAAGTCGCGGACTTCGACGCCCTCGATCAGCGCGATGCTGAGCGGCGACCGGTGAGGAGGGCGGTATGCGCTCTTCTCGCGGAGCTCGAGCGCAGGCCCACGCGGGCCGGAGCGCGCGCGCCACGCGCGGGGATCGCTGAAGATGAAGTCATCGGCGCACGAGGGCTCCGCGCAGGATTGCTCGTAGACGACTTCGTATCGACCATCGCCGAGGCTCACGCACCCGCCGAGGAGCGTAGCCGTCGCCAGCATCCAACAAGCCGCGGCGAGGCCTGCGCTGCGCATCAAACCTGCTCCGGGACTTGGTATCCTGCGCGGTAGCTCCGCGAGAGCAGCGTGTTTGACTCCTCGTCCGTGAAGCGCTCTGTCTGTGGGTCCATCGTCAGCCGCGGCCCCATGCGGACACCACCTTCTACGGTGTCGACGTCGACGTCATTTTTTGTCAGGTGGTCGTGCATGCGACGCCACGCCTCTGCTGTCCACTGGTTGCGACCAGCCATAGCGTCGAGCTCTTGTTTGGAGTGCGTCTTGCCGAGGAGGTGAGAGACGTTGCCCATGTGGCACATCGCGCTAGAGACGTGTCCTTCACGGATGTCGGCGCGCATCTCGCTTTGTTCGCGGCTGCGCACCGCGTCGACGAAGTTTTGGTAGTGGTTGGTCGCACCGGCGAACCTCTTGATCTCCTTGCCCTGTTTGTCGACGGCGATGGCTGAGGTGTAGTTAGGTATCCGGAGATAGCCGTCCTGGCAGTGGACGATGACGCCGATCCTCGCGCCCTTGTAGTTGTCCATGTTCTTGCCCCAACCCTTCCGTTGTGACTCCTTGTCGCGCGGGAGGCCGCGGACTTCGAACAAGAGCGGGGGGCCTGCCTCGAACTCATGGAACACAATCTGGGTGTTGGGGGTGTCGCCATCGTCGTCGTAGCCGACGCGGCCGCCGATGCTCAGCGTGTGTCGCGGCAGCTTGTCTTGGCCGAGGGCCCAGCGCGCGAGATCCATTTGGTGGATGCCTTGGTTGCCGACGTCGCCGTTGCCGGTGTCAAAGACCCAGTGCCAGTCGTAGTGGAGACTGCGTCTATGCAGGGGCACCGACGGCGCAGGGCCGAGCCACATGTCATAGTCGATGTGATCAGGGACTGTCTGCGGTCCGCCCACTTTACCGATGCTGCCGCGCGGCTTGTAACACAGGCCGCGCGCCAGCTGGATCTCACCGAGCTGTCCTGACTGGATGAACTCGATGCCCTGCGCGATGCCGTGGCTTGACCGACATTGGGTGCCGGTCTGCACGAGGCGTCCGTATTTGCGCGCGGCTTTGACGATCTGACCGCCCTCCCAGATGTTGTGGCTGACAGGCTTCTCTAGGTAGACGTCTTTGCCCGCCTGGCACGCCCATATGGCCTGCAGCGCGTGCCAGTGGTTCGGCGTCGCGACGCTGATGGCGTCGATGTCGTCTCGGTCTAGGACCTCGCGGAGATCGGTGTAGGTGTCAGCCGCGACCTCGTCGCCGTATTTGCCCTCTGCGAGCTTCTTCTGCTCGCGCGCGAGGATGTCACGGTCGACGTCGACGAGCGCGACGACCTTGACGTCTTTGATCTTGTTGAGGCCGCCGATGTGCGCAGTGCCGCGGCTGCGGACGCCGACGCAAGCGACGCGCAGCTCATTGTTCGGTTGCCACAGCGGGTTTCGCAGAGGTGACGCGGCGGGCGTGACGCTGAGCGTCACCGCTGCCGCGCCAGAACCTTGCAGGAAGCGACGACGAGAGAAGTTGGTCATGCTGGCTACAGAATCGTGTGAGATCGTTACCGTATCGCGCTGAAGCCACGTGCCAACTCCCATGAGACACCTCCCTCTGCTCTTCTCGTCGCCGGCGCTCTGCGCGTTCAGCGTCGAACGTGGCTGGCGTTTGCCTGGGTCGGAAGGCTGGATCGGACAGTGGTCGCCGGGGATCGGCGACCCGTCCTTCGCGGGGTGGCTCACCGTCGTGGCTTACTTCGTCGCAGCCTTCGTTTGTTGGCGCGCTCGTCGCATCGCCCGGGATGAGAGGCCGCGAGCAACCGGGCTCGCGTCTGCCCGGTTCTGGTCGGTCTTGGCCGTCGGCCTCACGATGCTAGGGGTTAACAAGCAGCTCGATCTACAGACGGCCGTCACCGAAATCGGCCGCATCTTGGCGCGCCAGCAGGGCTGGTACGACCACCGACGGTGGGTCCAGATGGCCTTTATCGTGCTCGTGATTTTGATCGTCGCCATGGCGTGCAGGTGGCTTCTTCGTGCGGCTGCAGCGGATTTATCACGGCTCTGGTTGGCCGTGGTCGGCGCAGCGGTGCTCGGTGCCTTCGTCGCTATTCGCGCGTCTTCGTTTCATCACGTCGACGCGTGCATCTGGTTCGATTTGTTGTTCGGCCTGCGGGTCAACGTCGTGTTGGAGCTCGGCGGGATCTGCTGTATCAGCGTCGCAGCCCTGCGCTTTCAGCGCCTACGCCGCGCTGTCACGCGTCGCGACGGGCGCTAGCGCGTCGCTGCGGGCGCCCTCGACCTTTTGACCGCGATCGGGGTCACCTGCCGTCGCGTGGCGTCGCCGTGAACTCTGACGCCATGTCGTCATCAGCGCTGGAGTAGCTAAACGTCGCGGCCCATGCCTCGGTCTTGAACGAGGTGATCCGTTGCTGCTTGTCACGCGTCAAGCGAGCTGTCCCGACCGTCAGCTGCCCGCCGCGTTTGAGCACATACGTCGGCGCGGTGTCATTGCCGTCGCTGAGGTAGTCGGCGATCAGCAGGAACTGGTTGACTACGTTGCGGTGGCCTTGGTCCCAGCGCGCTTTGCTGAACTCCAGCATAAGTTGACTGTCTGCGACGTATTGGTTGGCTAGCGTTGAGAACGCCTCTTGCGGCGCCTCAAGGAAGAATCGACAGTTGCCGCGGGCATACGACTTGTCGAATCTCTCCACGTCGTCGAAGTAGGCGCGCCAAGCTTGCGGCCAAGTATCGGCAACGCCGTCCCAGCGCCCTAGCCGCTCGAAGCGCTCTTTGGTGGCGTCCATGTCGATGCCGCGCGCGCGGGGTTGGCGATAGACGACCGCGTCTCCTGCGGCGTTCTGAAGCCCGTCGAACTTGCGCGCAAACAGCGCTGGCCGTCGGCTACGTCCGACCGTGTCGAGCATGTTGTGCGCGACCTCGTGCGCGAGGCAGATGAGGTAGACGTCCGTGATCCCGGGGCGCGGCGCGTCCTTCGGGAAGCTGTTCTCCGGGACGCCTAGCTTCATCGCGAAGATGTTGACGCCTGTGCGCGCCTGCACACGGTGTCGCTTCGCGCCCGGACCCAGCCAGCCTGCCACCGAGATCAACTCGACGTCCCAGACTCGGCGGGGCAGCGACGTCAGCAGCGTATGCATACGCTCAAGCTGTCGGGCCGACGCCCGTCCGTTGTCGTAGAAGACGACGCCGAGGTCGACTAGCAACCGCCGGTAGCCGCCCTCGAAGCCCAGGGCGTCGGCGACTTCGCGCCGCGCTGTGCGTGGATCCGCTGTCGCTGGCGCTGCCTCAAGGAGCACGACCCAAAACTGCGCGGCCAGCATCGGCGCGTGTGGCGTCTCCTCTAGGTCGTGGCGTCGCCGACGGAGCAACTCAGGGTGGCGTGATGGCAGCGCCGAGAGCGCCTTGAACAGCGATTCGCGTTCAGGTCCGCTGACGAGCCCGGCGGCGAGGTCGGCTTGCAGTGCGCCGAGCGCGGCAAAGGCTGCGTCGCGCTGCTGCTCATGCTCTTCGAACCAAGATGGAGTCTCGGCTTGACGGAGTAACGCCGTGAGCCTGTCAACCCGTTCACGCCGGCTGACGCCGCGCAGCGTGAAGAGCTTGCCGTTCTTGCCGCCAGAGATCAGATCAAGCACGCCGTCTCCGTCTACGTCGACCAGCTCCGGGGTCGTATCGTCGCCGTTGAAGCCGCGGAGGTTCAGCCCCTCGCCGTTGGTAGCGCTGCGGAGCTGCTCTGGCTTGGCGAAGCCGTTGGCGCTTCCGCGGTAGAGCGAGAACGTGCCCCAGTTCACTCCGAGTAGCAGGTCGAGGTGCGCGTCGCCGTCGAAGTCGAGCACGCGTGGGTGAGCGTTGTAGGCGAGGTTTACGTCGCCGAGCGGTTGGTCGGTCGCGAAGCGAGGCGCTCGGGGTGTGCCGATGTTGCGATGCCAAGCGACGCGGCCGCTGAACGCTCCGGTCACGAGGTCGGGCAGCCCGTCGCCGTCGCAATCCGCGACGTCGAATCTGCCGTCGCAGCCGTTTTGTAGGGTGAGGTCCGCGGCGGCGGCCGCAAACCGAGGCGCTCCACGAACCCCTTCGTTGACGTGAACGGACAGCTTGTTCCTGCTGTGCGCTACGAGGAGCTCAGGCAGGCCGTCGTCCGTCAAGTCGGCGAGTGCGGCGCCGGTGTAGCGCTGTCCCCAGCGGGCGCGCGACGAGATCTTGACCTGTCGTGGCGGCCCCAGGGCCAGACGTGCGTCGCCAGGGGCTGGGCGGTTCTCAAGCAACCAGATCCTGCCATCTCCGCCGCCTACCAGGACGTCGAGGTCATTGTCCTGATCCCAGTCGGCCACTCGGACGGCGGCGTGACCGGGCACCTGGAGCGGCTCACCGGCGCGATCACAGAGCGGGGTCGGGGCTCCGTACGACGTCGTCGTTGTCTGCTGCGCGGCGATTGGGGCGGCGACGGCGGCAGCTGTCAGGAGCAACAAGATCGTGCGGCGTGGGCGGGGGCCGAACATCACCTTAGAGGTTACTCGACTTTACGGCCCTAGCAGAGACGATCTCGGGATGCGCAGCCTCCTCCTCGCCCTGCTCTCGCTGTCGTGCTCTTTAGCGTGCTCGCTCCACGCTCAGGGCAAGCCGCTCTCTGGGTCACGCCCCAACATCATCTTCATCTTCAGCGACGACCACGCAGCGCACGCGATCAGCGCCTATGGATCGAAGATCAACAAGACCCCGCACATCGACAGGCTGGCTGAAGAAGGTTTGTTGTTCCGCAACAACTTCTGCGGCAACGCGCTTTGCGGGCCTTCACGCGCGACCATCCTGACGGGGCTACACAGCCACGCGAACGGCTTCATGAGGAACGGCAACGTCTTTGACGGCGATCAGACGACGTTCCCGAAGCTGCTGCAGAAGGTCGGTTACCAGACCGCCATCATCGGCAAGTGGCACCTCTCCTCGGATCCGCAGGGCTTCGACCACTGGATGGTGCTGCCGGGGCAGGGACAGTACTACAACCCGGACTTCATCCTCCCGGACGCGGGGAGCAAGAACGGCCGCAAGCGCGTCCGCTATGAAGGCCACGCGACGAACCTCACGACGAAGTTCTCGCTGGAATGGCTCGATGATCGGGACCCCGACAAGCCGTTCCTGCTGATGTGCCAACACAAGGCTCCGCACCGAAACTGGATGCCCGCTGCAGAGGACCTCGGTCTCTACCAGGGCGAGACGATCCCGGAGCCGACGTCGTTGTTCGACGATTACACCGGGCGCGGCCCAATGGCGAAGGCGCAGGAGATGTCGATCGCCAAGCACATGTTCCTGCACTATGACCTGATCGTCCCGCCTGCCGACGAGTCCAAGCTGCAAGGAACCAACCGGGCATGGTTGTCGCAGCGCAAGCGGATGAACGCAGCGCAGCTGTCCGCTTGGGACGCTGCGTTCGATAACGAGAACGCGGCGTTCCTGCGCGAAGACCCCGCCGGAAGAGAGCGCGTTCGCTGGGCCTACCAGCGCTACATCAAGAATTACCTTCGCTGCGTCAACGGCGTCGACAGAAGCGTCGGGGAACTGCTGGCGTGGCTTGACGCGCGCCCTGAGGTCAAGAAGAACACCGTCATCATCTACAGCTCTGACCAAGGCTTCTACTTGGGGGATCACGGCTGGTATGACAAGCGATGGATGTACGAAGAGAGCCTGCGGATGCCGCTGGTGATGCGTTGGCCGGCCCACTTCGCGGCAGGTGATGAGGTCTCGGAGCTGACGCAGAACATTGACTTCGCGCCGACCTTCCTCGACCTCGCCGGGGTCCCTGTCCCGGCCACGATGCACGGCAAGAGTATGGTGCCGTTGCTCGGCCGGTCCGGCGGAGACCGCGCCGACGGCGATCAAGAAGACGACGTCGCTGCCGCAGCGAGCGGTTGGCGTGATTCGATCTACTATCACTACTACGAGTCCCAGGCTGTGCACATGGTCCCTGCCATGTACGGGATCAGGACGTCGCGCTTTAAGCTCGTGCGCTACTACGAGCCGCAGTGGGACACATGGGAGATGTTCGACCTTCAGGTCGATCCCGCCGAGATGAACAACATCTACGAGGCGCCGCGCTACAAGGCTATGCGGACATACCTGACCAAGATGCTCGAAGACCTGCGCGCCGAATACGATGATGACACCGGGCAGGTCGGCGACGGGGTCTTCCCCGTGACGGCAGGCGTCGCGCGGTGCGTCCGTGAAGGCGACGGGCACCGCGTTTGGTTCAATGCGCCTGGCGGATACGTGATGCAGCGTGGCCGCAAGGAAGGGCCGGTAACGGTCTCGGCCACGATGTCCCTCGTGCCAGGGAGGCAGCGCACAAACGGCGAGTTGATGCTGACGGGAGCCGGCCCGCGTGCAGCGGTCATGCGCGTCGGCCTCGACTTGCGCGACGCTATGCGTCTCGTCGTTCAGGGGCCGCGATGGCGCCAGCAGGCCGCGAGCGCGAAGATCTCATGGGACGGCGAGCCGGTCGTGGAAGTCGTAGTGACGCTCGATTTCGACGCCCATCAGCTGACCGCTGAAGCGGGCGGCCAACGCGTCACGGCGCCGCTGCCAGCAGATTGGAGCGCGCTCACCGGGTGGGGTTACGGCGGCAACAACTCGGAGACGGTGTTTGGGCCGCTGCAGTTCCAGTGATGGCGGACGCGCTCCTGGACGCGCCCCTGCGCGACGGCGACGGCCGCCTCACGACGCTGCGCGATCACCTCGACCAGGTTGCCTTGGTGGTCGTCTTCGTGCGTCACTATGGTTGACTGTTTACGCGTGAACGCGTGGCGCAGTTGCGCTCGCTTGAAGCTTCGCTCGCCGGAGGCGCCTCGCGCCTCGTGACCGTAGGTCCCGGGTCGCCCGAGATGGCAGCGGCGTTCCGTGACGAACACTCCCTCCAGTGGGCCGTCCTCACGGATCCAGACGGCGCTGTGTTCCGCGCCGCCGGGATGCGGCGAGGGCTGCGGTCCCTGTTGCGGCTGCGGGCCGTCGGCAACGGCCTGCGGGCTTTGCGCGGGGGGCACCGGCAGTCCGCTGTGCAGGGTGATCCTTGGCAGCAGGGCGGCGCGCTCGTCTTCCGTGCGACAGGAGCCCTCGCTTACGAAGCCAGGGATCTTGGCGCCGGAGACCTCTTGGACCTCGACGCGTTGCGGACTGTTTTGTCTGAGTTAGGCGACGCGTGACCTGAGCAGCGATCCCATCGAAACCTTTTTTGGGCCGAATGGGCACATCCGATCTGGGCTCACGTGCTTCGATATAGGTGCGTCTGACTCACTTCGCGCCTACCGACATGCTGAACGTTTACACAAGGTCTCTCATCGCCGCGCTGATGGCGCCCCTCGCGTTCGCGCAGCAAACGCCCGCGCCGCTCAGCGACGACGTCGCCGAGCGGATCGTCGCAGAGGGCATCGACAACAGCGGGGTGCAAGCGATCTTGCGCGAGATGACCGGAGACATCGGTCATCGCCTCACGGGCTCTGAAAACTTCACCAAGGCGTGCGCGTGGGCGAAGCAACACTTCGAACGCATGGGATTGACAGTGGAGCTTGAGAAGTGGGACGAGTGGCAGACGGTTTGGTCGAGAGGTGAGTGGGTCGGGCGGATCGTTGAGCCGATCGAACTCGAGATGTATGTGGCTACCGAAGCGTGGACAGCGGGGACCGACGGTCTTCAGAGGGCTGGCTTCGCCGCGGCGCCGCGGTCTTCAAAAGACGAAGCCGTCGCTGCGACTGGCGGCAAATGGGTGATCTCCCGCCGTAAGCCGACCTCCCGCGTCTGCGCCGCTGTCGAGGACGCGGGCGCGCTCGGTGTCGTCTACCGCGCCGGCGACCCCAACGAGCGTTATCCGACGCGCGTGCGCGTCTTTGGCGACTCGCGCGTCGCCCAGATGCCTGCGGATCAGGCGCCGACGCTGCCGGCGATTGCCGTGCGCGCTGATGACTTTGACCGGCTGTGGTCAATGTTCGAGGACGGCGAGGAGCCGGTCGCAGAGTTCGACATTCAGAACAAGTTCAAGCCTGGTCCGATCCAGCTCGACAACGTCATCGCGACGATGCGTGGCAGCGAGAAACCCGATGAGTGGGTGGTCGTCTCTTCGCACCTGGACAGTTGGCACCAAGCCCAAGGCTGCACCGACAATGGCACGGGCAGCGCGACGACCTTGGAGGCCGCCCGCATCCTGACCAAGATTGGGGCGAAGCCGAAGCGCTCGATTAAGTTTTGCCTATGGGGCGGAGAAGAGCAGGGGCTGCTGGGTAGCCGCGGCTTCGTGCAGCGCCATCGCGCCAAGATGACCAGCGTCTCTGCCTGCTTCAACCACGACACCGGCACCAACTGGGCGCAATCGCTGACGGTGACGAACCGGATGAAGGCGCAGCTAGATCCGATCTTCGCCCAAGTGAACCGGCTGCTTTCTGCGCCTGACGCAGACTGGGAGGGTCCGGTGTTCGCCCTCCGCGGCGTCGAATCGATCGGCGGCGGTCGCGGTGGCAGCGATCACGCGTCGTTCTTGGCTGCGCAGGTGCCCGGCCTCGGGTGGGGGCTCAAGGGGCGCAGCGATTACTTCCAGCACACCTGGCACACGCAGTGGGACACCTTCGACGTCGCGATAGATGAATATCAGCGGCACACTGCGACTGTCATCGCGATGGCCGCGCTTGGCACAGCCAACCTCGACGAGCTGCTCGACCGCGACAACATTCGGACGCGGAGGAGCGGGCGCGGCCAGTCATCAGCTTTCGCCAGCGCGTGGTTCGAGAGTGAGATGGACGGGATGACCTTCAAGTCCGTCAAGAAGGACGGTCGCGCGGCGCGAATGGGCGTTCAAGCGGGCGACAAGCTCCTCAAGGTCTCCGGCAAGAAGATCACGTCGATGCGTCAGATCTTTCAGTTCGCCAGGGAGGCCAAGGGAGAAACGATCGAGTTCGGCTTCCAACGCGGCGACAAGGAGTTCTCCGCGAAGATGAAAAAGAGCGAGGCTTCGCTCAGCGGTCGCCGGCGTCGTCGTCGCTAGGTCGGCTGCAGCGCGGCGCCCATGACGAAGTCCGCGAAGCCGAGTTTCTCGTCCGGATCTGCCGGGCATCCGAGCAGGTCGAAGCAGCTCGCCCGCGCGATGCGGAACGCCTCGAGCGTGCACGTCGCAGCTTGCTCGCGCGTCATCATCCCGACGTCCTTGGTGAACGAGACGCTGCCCAGCGCTTCGGCGAACTCGTGGAGGTTGCTCCGGTGGTAGCCGCCTGCAGCCGTCACGGCCTGCTCGGTCTGGCCGAACAGCTTCGCAAACTGTTCGAGCGACTTAACGACGAAGGCGCTCTGGCGTAGCTCTTGGCGCAAGTCTGTTAGGTCCATGTGGAGGTCCTGAAGGTAGGAGTTGACCCACAGGGCGTAGTAGGCGGCGATGTCGAGCTTCCACTTGATCGACATCAGCTCATAGCTGCCGAAGAGTTCGTACTGGTCGCGATACAGCGGCAGGTTTGCCGCGTAGCGGAACTGCAAGTAGCCATCGTACAGCCGCTGGCGCTCGGTGATGTCTTCACCGTCGTGATGGCGAGCGACGAGGTCCGCGACGTAGTCGTTCGCCAGCGTGATGAAGTCGCTGCCCGGACTGTAGAACGGGTCGCTGAACGCGGCGGCCTCGCCGATCACGGCCCAGCGGTCACCGAACCACTGTTTAGTGCCGTAGGCGAGCTGCCCATACGCGCCGAAGTCGAGCCATTCGGCGCCTTCAACCAGGTCACGACAAGCGCGCTGTCGAGTCAGGAAGTCCTTGAGGCCCTCCTGTCGGAGGATCTCGCGGCCGACGTGTTGGGTGTCACCGACGACGCCCACGCTGGTCACGCCGCCGCGAAGCGGGATGAGCCAAGTCCAGTGTCCGCGGTGCATGAAGTGAACCGTGGAGAGGCGCCGCGACGTGTTCCGCGTCCGGTCCCGCCAAGCTTGGTCGATCTCCGGGGCGTCCAGATCCGCGACGCCTTCCAGCCGCGCCCACGACGCGTGGCACTTGTGCTGTCCCTCGGGCACCCTCAGCCCGAGCTTGCGTGCCATCAAGCCAGCCCGGCCGCTAGCGTCGACAACCCACGTCGTCGACACCCGCCTGACCTGGCTCTGTTCGGAGAACTCGACGTGGTGGTGGGGAGCGCCCAGCTGGATTTCGGTGACCTTGCAGCCTTCGAGGATCTCGGCGCCGCGTGCTGCGCTGCTATCGCGAAGCTCGCGCTCCAGCGCAGAGCGATCGAGCTGAAAGCTGGGGTGGAACGGGAGCCCGTAGGAGCCGATCTCACTCAGGTCTGTAATCGGCGACTCGCTCTGCCCCTGGTCGAAGAAGAACCGCAAGCCGTTTTTGGGCAGGTGGTTCTCGTAGAGGTACGTGCTCAGCCCGAGCTTGCGGACGAGGTAGTTGGAGAACAGCTCGACGGTCGCCTCTCCGACTTTGTAGGAGGTGTCGGTCGCGCGCTCGAGGACCAGGACCCTTAGATCGGGGCGCTGCAGGCGCATTTGGCGGGCGAGCAGGCCACCGGCGAGGCCGCCGCCAAGGATGACGAGGTCGTAGTCGGGGTTCGGCATGGTTGGTCAGACGCGCTCGCGCGGCTGTGTGAACGAACATAGCACCGGCGTGGTGTTTCGCCTCGCCACATTGTCGCGCCCTCTCCGACGGCCTGCCGTTCTCCCCGGGGCAGCCTGCTGGCGGGTGCCTTACCGGGAAAATGGCCAAAGATTGTCCATGGTTCGCTACACGGCAAATCGTTATACCATGGAGAGTAAGCGCCATTGGGCACCGCTGAGCAGCCCATGGCACGGGCGCCAGAGACGGCCCGGATCGTCGGCTGGTCCGCGCGGGCCGCTCTCGCTGGGTAAACATCCAGATCTGCAACAAGTGCAAGGGGCGCAGATTCCGAAAATGCGAAGCAGAGGCGACCGCCGCGCCAGACCACATGTTCCGCCGCAAGAAGCCAACCGACACCAGAGACGCCGCGCTGCAAGACGACTTTGTCGTCGTGGTTGACGAGTCCGTAAACCCCTATCTCGTGTTGTTTCACGAGCCCGCGGGTTTCCGTGCCGAGCAGCTGCGCGGTCTACGGAATCGCTTGGTAGCGATGAATCCAGACGGTGAGCCCAAGACGCTCGTCGTCACGTCTGCCGTGCGCGGTGAAGGGAAGACGGTCTCTGCGCTGAACCTCGCGATGGCGTTCGCCGAGCTTGAGCGTCAAGAGGTCGTGGTCGTCGACGCGGACCTGCGTCGTCCCAGCTGCGAGCGCTACCTAAATCTCAACCAGCGGGCGGGCCTAACCGATGTCCTCCTCGGGCATGAGACCGTCGACAAAGCGCTGCGCCCCGCGGGCTACCGCGACCTCGTGATGCTCGGCGCAGGGACCCGCGTCGAAAATCCGGCTGAGGTCTTCAGCAGTTCACGCCTCGACCAGCTGCTGCATCGACTCAAGGAGCGGTTCCACTACGTCGTCGTCGATACGCCCCCGGTGCTCTCGTCGACGGACGCGGGAGTGCTCTCGGCGGCGGCGGATGGGACGCTGTTGGTGGTCCGGCTGGAGCACTCTCTCAAGAAGCAGTCGCGAGACGCGTGGCAGGTGCTCAGCGACACGGGCGGAAACGTGCTCGGCACTTTCGTCACGGAGGTGCGCGGTCAGGACCCTGACAGTGACCGGCGGCTCGCCTACGACCCGGCGCCTGAGGAGGCGGAGTAGGTCGTGACCGGCTTCAAAGAGACGTTGAAGGATGCACTGCGGCAAGTGTCGTTCCGCACCTCCGTCGACAAGCTGAAGAAGAAGGGTATTCAGGACGTCAACGTCCTCGGCATCGACCGGCTCGTCGGGCTCGTCGAGGCCGCCGTTCACCGGAGTCTCCGCTCGCGGCTGATGGGCGTCGACCGTGACGCCGTCGCAGAGTCGACCAAGGCTGAGTTCTTGCGCTTGCTGCAGTCACACGAAGACCTACAGCGCGAGAAGTCCGAGATCGAGCAGGCCCGCGAGCGCGCCGAAGAAGAGATTGATCTGATGCGCCGAGAGCTCGCGCGCAAGCAGAGCGCTCTGCAGGTCCGCTTGGAGGCGGACCCCGTCGAGCAGGCGAACCGCTACGTAGGGGAAGACGCCGCGATCGCCGCAAAGGTCGCTGAGGTCCTCGCTTTGATCCAAGCATCGGCGGAGGGGCCGACGCCCGAGGTCCTGCAAGAGCGCCTGATGGCGCTGGTGATGGACGTCGTGCACGAAGAACGCAAATCCGCAGACAGCGCTAGGAAGGCGCTGCAGGACCGGGAAGTCGACCTCCTGCAGCGCAGGATTAAGAAGCTGGCCGCCACGCTCACCTCAACCGAGCAACGGCTGGCGAGGGCGAGCGCCGAGCAGGGCGTCGAAACGGGAATCTCGTCGATCTATCGCGAGGTGCAGGGGCTCGACGTCTCGGATCAGCACGCGGGCAGAAAGCGCGAGCTGATGGCGGACATCTTCCGGGCCAACCTTGAGATCCAGAAACGAAGCAAGGGCGCATGAGTCGCCCAGTGGAGAGCCACAAGTCATGAGTGATACCAACGAAACGACCACCAACGAGCCCGACAGCACGAAGAAGGACCACGGCGTCCTCTACATCGGGATGGATCTGGGGACTTCGCGGACGTCGGTGACGGCGAGCAACGGAGTGCGAGAGACCGTGTATTCCATGGTCGGCTATCCAAAGGACCACGTCGCTCGAAAGCTGTTGGAGAAAGACGTGCTGTTCGGCGCAGAGGCTATGGAGAAGCGCATGTCGCTGAACTTCTACAAGCCTTTGGAGAAGGGCGTCATCAAGGTTGACGGGGACGCGGCTGATGAGGCGAACATGAAGGCCGCGCGGGACCTGATCGGCGAGGCGATCCGTTTGGCCAAGCCGCGTTCGGATGAGCTCGTCTACTGCGTGATCGGGGCGCCTGCGGAGGCGTCGATCAAAAACCGAGAAGCGATCATTGAGGCTGCGCGCGAGCACGTCGACTCCGTGATGCTCTGTTCAGAGCCCTTCGCGGTCGCCTACGGGCAAGGGCAGGAGTGGCTCGATGACGTGCTGGTCTGTGATATCGGCGCGGGGACCACGGACCTCTGCCGGATGCACGGGACGATGCCAGAGGACGCAGACCAGGTGATGTTCGACGTGGCTGGAGATGCCGTTGACGCAGAGCTCGCTAAGCAGATCGAGGCGACGTGCCCCGGCGCGCAGTTCACGATCCATATGGTCAAGCAGATCAAGGAGCGCCATGGCTTCGTCGGCGAACCTTCCGGCCGAGTCATGGTCGAGCTCCCTGTGGACGGCAAGCCCACGATGTTCGACCTGACGGATCAGCTCCGGGCTGCGTGCGCTGTGCTGATCGATCCGATCGTGAGCGGCATCAAGCAGCTGGTCTCAACCTTCGACCCTGAGTTCCAGCAGAAGCTCAAGAACCGGGT
>MDTG01055652.1_pt1 | contig 13783 bp, 12 predicted proteins | sample 811421 | NCBI WGS metagenome assembly MDTG01 (sample SAMN05326645, study PRJNA326480) | marine metagenome | isolation source: seawater | place: Pacific Ocean: South East | collected 2011 | reverse complement strand
TCATTATTTATAGGGAAACTATCAAATATAATAATATCATAATTATTATTTATAAAATCATCTAAATCTTTTTTTCTAAAAAAATGTTCGAATATAATATTATCATTATTGTTTAATATTTTCTTAATAATTTTTGTATTATTTGATAATCTACCAGAAAACAATGCTGCCTTATACTGTTTCAATTGGTTATAATTAAGTTTTAAACTTGAAAAATTATTTAAAAAATTAAATTCAGTATCAATTTTTTGTATTTCAATAATATTATAATCAGATAAATAATCCTTAGCTATTACTATTTCATGATTTAATACATTTTTACCTTTATCAATAGTAATATTTGAAATGTTTAAATCACTATAATTCTTATTTGATAAATTAATTTTAATATTTTTATAATCATTATTAACATTTACTGAAATTTGACATTTTATATGTAAACTATCTTTTTTATTAGATGTTATTTTCAAACTATCAATCTTTAAATCTTCATGAAGTTCAGAACTTTGATCAATACCAAAAGAATAGATTGGATTTAATATATCATTATCTTTTAAAACCATTCCCACATTATGCATTCCATCACTAATTAAAATATACTCACTAGCATCAATTTTATTAATATTATTGATTATATCATTAAAATCCGTATTTCTATCATTAAATGTTATTTCAGACATACTATTAATTTTTTTTAAGCTATCACCAAAAATATAATATTCCGTATCAATTCCTTTTTCATTAAGTTTTTTTTTATTATTATTTAAATTAATGATTAGATCACTTGCTTTTAAAGATGAAAGACTTTTTGAATTATCTATAAAAAATACAACTTTTTTATTTTTTATAAATTCATGAGTTATTTTAAAAATAGGATTATATAAAACTATTAATAACAAAAAGATTGAACTGATTCTTAAAAAGAATAATAAATATTTAAAAAAATTAGTTTGATTTTTTACATTTAATAAATAATTATTTAAAAGATAAAGAAATATTAAAGAAAAAATAAGTACAACTGAATATGGTAATATTGCATCAAGTACTAACATCTTTATTGGTATACAATATTAGGATTCGGCTCAATTGATAAATCTGTTTTATTTTCTTTTAATAGTTTAAGATATCCAGCCATTGCTATCATGGCAGCATTATCAGTGCAATACTCTAAATCTGGAAAAATAAGATTTAAATTATATTTTTTTTGAAGATCTTGAGCAATTTCTCTAAAATATAAATTTGCAGATACTCCACCTACAATCATAACATTATATATCTTATAATCACGTAGGACTCTTTCAAGTTTATTTAATAAAGAATGTACTATAGCATGCTGATAAGATGCAGCTAAATCATTTATTGAGTAATTATCTAGATTATCTAATTTTTGTTTTTTATATAATAAAGCTGTTTTTAATCCACTAAATGAAAAATTAAATTTATTATTTTTAACTTCCGGTAAAGGGAAATTGTATTTAAGTGGATTTCCAGTTCTAGCTAGTTTCTCTATCTCTGGTCCTCCAGGATAACCTAGACCTAATATTCTTGCGCCCTTATCAAAAGCTTCACCAGCAGCATCATCTACAGTATTGCTTAATACTTTAAACCTATCAATATCTTCAATTAGCCAGATTTGAGTATGTCCTCCTGAAACAATAAGACTTATAGATGGAAATCTTGGAGTTTTATTAATAAAACCTGATGAAAGATGACCTTCTAAATGACTAATAGGAATCAAAGGAATATTCAGTGCAACTGATAGTCCTTTAGCAAAATTAAGACCAACTATTAAACTTCCTAATAAACCTGCTCCATAAGTTACAGCGATTCCATCTAAATCAGTTAATTTTATATTAGCTTTATTAATACTCTCATGTACTATAGGTAGAATCTTTTTTTCATGATCTTTAGATGCTAAGTCAGGTACAACTCCACCAAAAGACTGATGGATATCTTGTGTTTTAACAATATTACTAAGAACAACACCATTTCTAATTATAGAGCAAGAAGTCTCATCGCAAGAAGTTTCAATTCCTAGTAATATCATTTTACAGTACTAGTAAAAAAATAAAAAAATTAATCTACTTTTTCATCATTTTCATCACTCTCTTGAGTGATGGAATCATCTACACTATTATCTGCAGAATTATCAGCATTATCATCTTCATTTAATTTAAGATTATAATCTAAAACAATTTTTCTATTTTCTTTATTAATTTGGTTAATAGATAACTCAAAATCTTTATTAATTACAAATAGATCTTTATCATTATCGTTAATTTTACTTATTGGCAAAATACCTTCAAAATCATTATCCAATAAAAATATTATGCCTTTATCTAATACATATAATACTTTCCCATTAATTTTCATATCAACTTGAAAGATATCATCAATATTCTCCCATGGATCATTCTCAGTTTGTTTTAGGCCTAAGGATATACGTTTATCTTTAGATGAAACTTCTAATATAATAGATTTAAGCTGTTGATCTTTTTTAAGAATATCTGAAGCATTTTTAACTTTTCTTGTCCATGATATATCATTAATACTTAAAAAACCTTCTACATCATTTTCTAATAAAACGTATGCTCCATTTTGAATTATATTAGAGATAGTACCATTGTAAACCTCTCCTACCTTTAGATCTTTCTCTATATCTTCCCAAGGATTATTTTCAAGCTGCTTTACTCCTAAAGATATTTTTTTTGATTCTGCATCAATTGATAAAACAATTGCATCAACAGAATCACCTATTTTATATATATCCGATGGATGTTTGATATGCTTTGTCCAAGATATTTCAGAAATATGAATTAAACCTTCAATTCCTTCCTCAATTTCTATAAAAGCACCGTAATTCATCATATTGACGACCTTACCTTTTATTGTAGTTCCTTCACTATACTTATCTAATGCTGCATTCCAAGGATCTACATTAAGCTGTTTTAAACCTAATGAAATTCTATTTTTTTCTTTATCATAATCAATAACCTTAACATTGATAGTACTTCCTAAAGTTACTTTATCACTAGGATGATTGATTCTACCCCATGTAATATCTGTTATATGAAGCAAACCATCAAAACCACCCAAATCAATAAAAGCTCCAAAGTCAGTAATATTCTTAACCGTACCCTCAACAACACTTCCAACTTCTAGTTTATTTAATAATTCTCTTCTACTTTCATCCATATCACTAGACATCGTAGCTTTCCTAGACACAACAACATTTTGTCTAAATTCATTAAATTTTACTATTTTAAACTCATACTCTTTATTAAGATATTCTTCAAAATTAGGTGAAGGTTTAATATCAACCTGAGAGCCTGGCAAGAAAGCATTAACAACGCCTAAATCAACCACTAAACCACCCTTAATAATTTTTACAATAGTTCCTTTTAATAAAGTTTCATTTTCAGCAGCATCTCTTAACTCAGACCACCTTTTTTCAAAATCGGCTCTTCTCTTAGATAAAATTAACCTTCCTTTTCTATCTTCAAAAACGACTAAGAAAACATCAATTTCTACACCAATTTCGGGGATACTATCAAATTCTGTTTTATCAATAATACCTTCAGATTTAAAACCTATGTCTACAATAACTTCTTTATCATAAATTGCAACTACCTTACCCTTAACTAATTGCTTTTCAGATACATCCTCCATTTTAACTTCATAAATATCTTTATCTATGGAATCAAGTGAATCTTTGCTATCAAATTCAATATTAGCATTTAGCTCTTCATATGTATATTCTTTAACTTTAAGAATTGCAGGATCTAAATAATTCAAAATGACATCTTTAGGATTGTCTTCATTAATAAGAACATCATCATTTTTATTATCTGAAGTAGTCATATCTTGTGTTTCTGTATCATTACTATCCTTATTAATCACAGAATCATTATTATCTATAGTATCATTAATATCATTATTTATAATAGTTTCATTATTTTCATTTACTATTTCATTTTCATTAATTATCATACAATTCCTTTTTATTTTATTTTACCTATTTACTATACCACAAATAAAGCTAACTTGCTGCTCTATAGTTTTACTTGTAGTAATAACTAATATTGCATCTTTTGCTTTTTTAAGAGGAGACTCTTTTCTATTTAAATCTTGATAATCTCTATTTTTGATCATTTCCCTTAATTCTTTTTTTGTAATAAAAATATTATTCTTTTTATTTTCTAAATACCTTCTATCAGTTCTAGATTTTAAATCAGCTTTAAAATAAAATTTATATTTGGCATCTGGAAAAACTATTGTTCCTATATCTCTTCCTTCACAAATAATATTATTATTACTAGATACTTCTCTTTGAATATCTACCATTTTAGATCTTACTGATTTAATTGAGCTTAAAGAACTTATATTTTTATTAATCTTATCTGAATACAAATTTTTACTATAATCTGTACCATTTATAATAATTTGATTAAAATTTTTACCTTTAACCAAAATATTTATTTCTTTAATATTTTTTTCAATTAAACCATCTAATAAATTATTTTTAATCATATAATTAGTAAGGGCTCTATACATTTTCCCAGTTGAAAAATAATTAAAACCTAATTTCTTTGCCACTAATTTTGCAGTAGAAGATTTACCCGAACCCGCTAATCCATCAATCGCAATAATCATTTTATTTAATTCTCCTCTTTCAAAAAGCCTGATAATATAATATTTTTTATGTACAAAATCTAAGGGTAAATTTTATTTTTTTAACGAAATCTTATTTTTAAGCTGCTTATAACTTATCCTTCTAAATTTTCCAGATTTAATATCTCCTAGTTTTATACCTGCAAATTCATACCTATGAAGCTTTCTTACTGAGCTATCAAAGTAACTAAATATACGCTTTATTTCTCTGTTTTTTCCTTCTTTGAGAATGACATCCCAGATAAAATGTTCCTTATCTTTTTTTTCTAGTAGAGAAATATCTGCCTTAACAACTCCAAAATCTTGTATCTTTAAACCTTTTTTCACAATATCAAGCTCTTCTTTTTTTAATCTAGTTGAAGATTCTACATAATATTTTTTCACAATTTGATTTTTAGGATGCAATAATTTATTTGAAATATCACCGTTATTTGTAAATAAAATAATACCTGTTGTATTATAATCAAGTCTACCAATATTAAATAATCTTACATCAGATGGAATTAAATCAATAACTTTTTTCCTTCCTTTAGGATCATTTAAAGTAGAGACATATCCTCTAGGTTTATTAACTATATAAATATAATCTTCATTTATATAATTTAAAATTTTATTTTTAAATTGGACGTAGTCATTTTCTTTTACCTGGTAAGAAAAATTTTTAATAATGGCACCATTAATTTTAATTTTTCCACTGCTTATAAATTCATCACAAGCTCTACGAGAGCCAATACCACATCTGGCTAAATATTTATTCAATCTCATAAATTTATTTTTTTACAAATCCAACTTTCCTATAAACTTTAGATAATGTTCTTCTAGCCTTATATGAAGCCTTTTCTGATCCATTTTTTAAAACTTCATCTAAATAATGTTTATCTGATATAACTCTATTATATTCTTGCCTTATAGGGTTTAAAAATTCGATAATAAGATCTATCAAGTCATTTTTTAAAGAAGAATACATCTTGCCTTCATATTTTTTCTCTATTGCCTTAAAATCATATCCTGACAGACAAGAATATATATCAATTAAATTTGACAGGCCTGGTTTATCATCAGAGTATTTAATTTCATTACCGGAATCTGTAACCGCTCGATTGATTTTTTTCTTTATAATGTCATCAGTATCAAGCAATGCTATTATATTATTAAGATTATTATCAGATTTAGACATTTTTCTTAATGGATCTTGTAAACTCATAATCCTTGAACCAATTTTTGGGATAAAAGGCTCAGGCACCTTAAATGTATCTGAGTATTTATTGTTAAATCTACTTGCTAGATCTCTAGATAATTCAAGATGCTGTTTTTGGTCAGCTCCAACTGGCACTAAATCTGCTTGATAAAGCAATATATCAGATGCCATTAAAACAGGATATGTAAATAATCCAACATTAATATTTTTTTTATTTTGGGATTTGTCTTTGAATTGAGTCATTCTATTCAATTCTCCTAAATAACATATAGAATTTAAAACCCACATTAATTCAGCATGTTCATGGATATGAGATTGAATAGCAATTATACTTTTATCAGGATTAATACCACAAGCAATATATTGAGCTACAAAGCTTAAACATCTTTGTCTTAATTCAGAAGGAATTTGACTAACAGTTAAAGCATGCATATCAACAACTAAAAAAATACTTTCATATTCATCTTGTAAATTTTTCCAATTTCTTAATGCACCAAGATAATTACCGATACATAGGTTACCTGATGGCTGTATTCCTGATAATATAATTTTTTTACTCAAAATAAACTCCTTTTTCTATAAATAAATATATCTATTCCATGTTGAATGTTTATACTTATATTTTTGAAGATGGAATAAATATGAAGGTTTTGCTGGTTTTTTAGATAATTTCATATTCCTATCTTTTAAAGAAAAATTTCCTTTATAAATATTACACTTTTTACAAGCCGTAACTAAGTTTGTCCAAGAATCCTTTCCACCTTTATCCCTAGGAACAATATGATCTATTGTCATTGATAAAGATTCAGAACCACAATATTGACAAACCCCATTATCTCTTTTAAAAATATTATTTCTAGTTAGTGCAAGCGGCATAGGTTTGATATAAACATATTTCCTTAATTTTATGACATATGGAATTGGTATTGTTAAGTATAAAGATTTAATATTACGATTTGATTTTTCTACCATTTCGACTTTATCTAAAATAAACATAACTAAAGCTTTTTTTACACTAACAACCATAATTGGCTCATAGCTATAATTAAGAAGTAATACTTTACGTAAATTAACTAACATTGACATTTATTTCATAAACTTTGAAAAAAATTAATCTTAATTTATTTGAATAATATTGATTTTTTTCAATGATTGAATTAATTTTAACAAAACCAGAAGAATGAATAAATTCTTCTTCATTTATATATAAACCAACATGATCGACCGCATTCTTAGACTTAAAAAAAATAACATCTCCTAATTTTGGTTTATTATTTTTTTCAGATAAAGTATTTGATAAAATTTGCTGAGAAGTATCTCTAGGAAAGTCTTTAATTTTAGCCATAGTTAGTATAGCTTGCAATAAACCAGAACAGTCAAAACCAAAAGAAGATTTTCCTCCCCATAAATATGGTATGCCCATTAAATTAATTATTGAAAAATTAATAATATCCTTTAAGGTCAATTTATGATTAAAAGGAATTATAGAATTTTTATTTATAACACATTTTCTTCCATCAGGCAAAATCACATAAAAAATAGCCTTATCATTAAAACAAGGTATTAACGATCCATAACTTAAAAAAATTTTTGATTTATTTTCTAATTGCACACTCAAAAACTTATCTTTAACTAAATACCAATTTTTCTTATCCTGCAATAATGTACTCTGATCATAAAATTTTGAATCTACAGTATAAAAAGAATGGATCCAACCCTCATAATTATCATTTTGTCTAACCTTATACCAATTATTTTTTTTATCAATTACAATAAGTTTTTCCCAAATAAGTGCCTGCGTAATAAGCTCAGAAGAAAAAGTTGATTTTTTATAAATTGAAGCAACCGATGTATTTACAATAATATAATTAGTATCAATCAACCTTAATGAACTTTCTTTTACCAACTTTAATAGTTAGAGGTGAATTAGGAGTAATCTCAAAATTAATATCAATTACAGGCTTATCATCTACTTTAATACCAGATTGCTTAATTAAACGCTTACATTCACCCTTGCTTGATACTAGGCCTTCATTAAATAAAAAATCAACTAATTTAATTCCTGAACCAATTTTAATAGTTTTAATATCATCAGGAGCTACTTTATTTACAAAAACATCAATAAAATGCTGTTCAGCTTGCGAGGCTATAGATTCATCATAATATATTGATATAATTTCTCTAGCGAGTTTTCTTTTTAAATCTCTAAATGTAATCTTATCAGCATCAAGCATAATTTTTAAATCTTCAATTTCTTTTAATTCAACATTAGAAACAAGATTGTAATATTTAAACATTAATGAATCAGGGATTGACATAATTTTCCCATACATATCATTAGGCTTTTCATTAAAAGCTATATAATTATCATAAGATTTTGACATTTTATTTTTACCATCAGTTCCTTCTAGTATTGGCAACATAATTGCAACTTGCCGATCCATATCATATTCTTTCTGTAAATCTCGGCCAAGTAAAAGATTAAATTTCTGATCAGTTCCACCAATTTCAACATCTGTCCTTAAAACAACACTATCGTAGGCTTGGGCTAATGGATACATAAATTCATGAATAGATATAGGTACACCAGATTTATAACGTTTACTAAAATCATCTCTTTCTAAAAATTGAGCAATTGTAAATTTTCCAGATATACTAATTAATTGTGAAAAATTCATCTTTGATAACCAACTAGAATTATATACAACCCTTAACTTATCTACATCTAATATTTTAGCAGCTTGCTGAATATAAGTATCCGCGTTAATTTTTGTAGTTTCTAAATCTAACTGAGGACGAGTTTTATTTCTTCCAGTTGGATCACCAATCATTGCTGTAAAATCACCAATGACTAATGTAGCATTATGTCCTAAATTTTGAAAATCTCGCATTTTCTTTAAGACTACGCTATGTCCTAAATGTAAATCAGGCCGACTGGGATCACAACCAAGTTTAATATTTAATGGGATCTTTGTTGAAATTGACTTATTAATTTTTTCAACTAATTGTTCTTTAGGTAATATTTCATCTACACCTCTATTAATAATATCCATATGCTCATCTAAAGATTTAAATTTCATATTTAAAATTTTCCTTTCATAGATTTTTTAATTTCTCTATCAATATCTTGTTCTTTTTTATAATTCCTTTTATCCCATAATTTGCGGCCTTTGGCAATAGCAAATTTAATTTTAACTCGACCTTCTTTATAATATAAATTTAAAGGTATAATCGTTTTTCCCTTTTCTTCAACTTGTTCTTTTATTTTATTAATTTCATATTTATGAACTAATAATTTTTTCTCTCTATCTGGCTCATGTGTTGAATAACCTTCATGGGAATACTTTGCAATATTCATACCTATTATAAAAATCTCATTATCCTTAACTCTAATATAAGACTCTTTTATTGTAATCTTATTTTCTCTAATTGATTTAACTTCTGACCCCTTTAATACAATACCAGCTTCATATTGTTGAAGTATTTCATATTCAAAGAATGCTTTCCTATTTGATGCTATATTATTACTTTTATTTTTATTCATTTCTATGCTATAAAATAAATGTTTTTAATAAAATAAAAAAGCAGGACAATTGTCCTGCTTTTTATATAAAGATAAAATTAGAGTGATTGGTATTACATCATACCACCCATACCACCCATACCACCCATACCACCCATGCCACCCATATCTGGTGCAGCAGGACTGGATTCTGGCTCTGGTTTATCTGTAATAACAGCTTCAGTTGTTAATAAAAGACCAGCAATACTCGCAGCATTCTCAACAGCTGTTCTTGTAACTAACGTAGGATCGATTATACCCGATTTAACCATATCTACATATTTATCATCACGTGCATCATAACCATTATTGCCTTTTTTAGATTTTATTTCATTAATAATTACAGAAGCTTCAAGACCTGCATTATTTAATATTTGTCTAATAGGACCTTCTAGAGCTTTTTTTAATATATCTGCGCCTACAGATTCATCACCTGATGAACCTTTTGAAGATATTTTATCACTAGCTCTTAATAAAGCAACGCCACCACCAGGAACAATTCCTTCTTTAACAGCAGCCCTAGTTGCATGCAATGCATCTTCAACTCTAGCTTTCTTTTCTTTCATTTCTACCTCTGTAGCAGCCCCAATATTAATAACTGCAACACCACCAGATAATTTTGCCAATCTCTCTTGCAATTTTTCTTTATCATAATCAGAAGTAGATTTTTCTATTTGAGTTTTTATTTCATTAACTCTTGCATCTAAATTAGAAGAATCACCCTTACCTTCTACAATAGTAGTATTATCCTTATCAATATTGACTTTTTTTGCTGTACCTAAATATGCTTCAGTAGCATTTTCTAGTTTGAATCCAGTTTCTTCAGATATAACTGTCGCTCCAGTTAAGATAGCAATATCTTCTAACATTGCTTTTCTTCTATCACCAAAACCCGGAGCTTTAACTGCAACAACCTTAAATGTACCTCTTAATTTATTCATCACTAAAGTAGCCAAAGCCTCTCCTTCTATATCTTCAGCAATAATAAGTAATGATTTACCAGATTGGACAACTTTTTCTAGAATAGGTAAAAGCTCTTTCATATTACTTATTTTTTTCTCATGAATTAAAATCATTGGAGACTCTAATTCTGCTTCCATTGTATCAGGATTTGTAATAAAATAAGGAGATAAATAGCCTCTATCAAACTGCATACCTTCAACAGTCTCAAGGTAAGTATCAATACCTTTTGCTTCTTCAACAGTAATAACACCTTCATTGCCAACTTTTTCCATTGCATCACTGATAATAGTTCCTATAGAGTGATCATTATTAGATGATATCGTACCGACTTGCTTGATTTCTTCTTTATTTTTAACTCCCTTTGAAATAGATTGCAAGAAATCAACGACCTCTCTTGATGCCTTATCTATACCTCTCTTTAGATCCATCGGATTTCTTCCTGCTGTAACATTCTTTAATCCCTCAGATATAATAGACTGAGCTAACACTGTAGCTGTTGTAGTTCCATCACCTGCGACATCAGCTGTTTTAGATGCAACCTCTTTAACCATTTGTGCACCCATATTTTGAACAGAATCTTCTAATTCAATTTCTTTTGCAACAGAAACGCCATCTTTCGTAATAGTAGGAGCTCCAAATTTCTTATCGATAACAACGTTTCTCCCTTTGGGTCCTAATGTAACTTTAACAGCATCTGCTAGTGAGTCAACACCTTTTTTTAAATTATTTCTTGCTTTAATATCATAATCAATATTTTTTGCCATTATACTTTCTCCTTAATTAATCCAATTAAACTATACAACTGCGAGAACATCAGACTCTCGCATAATTAATAAATCATCACCTCCATGTGAGATCTCTGTTCCTGAATACTTACCATACAAAACTTTATCACCTTTCTTAAGTGTCATCTTAACTAAATTACCAGCATCATTAACTTTTCCTGGACCAATAGCTACAATTTCACCTATTTGAGGTTTTTCTTTTGCTGTGTCAGGCAGAATTATACCTGATGGTGTTTTTTCTTCAGCCTCTTGAGCTTTAACAACAACTCTATCTGATAAAGGTTTAATACCCATTTTTATATCTCCTTAAATAAAATAAATTTAAAATCAATTTAAAAAAATACAAATTTAATGCCGTCATAAATTTATATGACATAAAGGCATAAATTATTTGCCTGTACTGCCAAAACCACCTTCTCCTCTCGATGTTGATGACAAATCATCTCTCAAAGAATAGGAAATAGAAGAAGAATCAGTTGCCACCAACTGGAAAAGACGCTCTCCTTTTTTTGCAATAAATTGAAAATCTTTAATGTTATCACATGACGCCATAATTTCTCCTCTATATCCACCATCTATCAATCCGATAGAATTCGACATTCTTAACGGAGTTTTTGATATACTTGATCTCGGAAAAAGATAATAAGCCCTTCCATCTTCCGGCTCACATGAAATACCTAATTTAATAAGTTTTGTTTCACCTGGGTTGAATTCAATATCTTCTAAAATATATAAATCCAAACCAGCATCTCCCTCATGAAAATGACCATGATTTGAATACATTTTTTTTGCCTCATTATTTAAAGCTTTAATTAATAATTTCATAATTTCCTTCCTATGGATCTACCCAATCTCCATTATCTTTAATTAACTGAATAAGTTCATCTACTGACTTTTCAGATGAGATACCTCGCTTAATCACACTATGACCTTTATAAAGAGATATTTTTTCAAAGCCTGTACCAACATATCCATAATCAGCATCTGCCATCTCTCCTGGACCATTAACTATACAACCCATAATTGCAATTTTCAAACCTTTCAAATGAGATGTTTTCTCTCTAACCATTGCAGTAGTTTCCATTAAATCAAATTGAGTCCTGCCACATGATGGGCAACTAATAAAATCAGTTTTAGTTATTCTAGTTCTAGTTGATTGTAAAATTTCAAATGATAATTTATTAGCATCATCTATTGAAATAATATTATTATGAGAAATAAATACACCATCCCCCAAACCATCTACAAGCAATCCTCCAATATCTACAGATGAATCAATCTGTATTTTATCCAATTGCAAATCATGATAATATCGTCTTATAACTAAAGGAGCTTTAATATTTAAATCTATAAGTTTACAGATTAGATTCCTTTGATCAATCAGACCATGTGAATTTAGAGTATCTAATAAAATAACTAATTTTTCATCTAGTTTAATTCTATCTAATAATTTTTCAGTCATATTCTCACTACATGATAGATAAAGAAACTTTAAACCTTCAATTTTTTCACTTAGGTATTCATCAACTGTTACTTCAGGATAAAAGTTTTTATTATTTTTATAGTTTAGCCAATTAGAATAATTACAAACTACACTTAATTGCAAAGGTAAATTGATTTCTAATAAATTATCACCTATGTGTATATAATCAGCAGCCAAATCATTTATATTCCATTTATCTATTTTAGATTGATATGAATAACCGCAACTATTAATTATATCCAAATCAATATTGTTTATAAAAGATAAATCAAGCATTACTACAGGAACGTTGTTTTGGCCAATATTATTAATAGGATTTGTAGTCCTCCTACTATAATCAAATGGATTTAAAACATCAATATATTGATTTTTAATTGGCTTATGATTCTCTCTTAAATGGTATCTCTCTACAATTTTTTTTGCAACAGGAATTTCTAATTCTGGGTCTTCAGTCAATGATACTCTTATAGTATCGCCTAAGCCATCTTCTAATAGTGAACCGATACCTACAGATGATTTAATCCTTCCTTCCATGCCTTCTCCTGCCTCAGTAACACCTAAATGCAATGGATATGCCATTCCTTCATGCATCATCTTATTAACCAAAAGACGATATGCCTGAACCATTATTATCGGATTACTTGATTTCATAGATAAAATAACGTTATAATAATTATGATCTTCACAAATCCTTAAAAATTCTAATGCAGACTCAACCATACCAAGAGGAGTATCACCATATCTATTCATAATTCTATCAGATAAAGAACCATGATTAGTACCTATCCTCATAGCAGTTCCATTCTCTTTACAAATCTTAACTAAAGGAGAAAAGCGATCATATATTCTATTTAATTCATTATCATATTCTATATCTGAAAATTCAAAAACTTTAAATTTTTTATTATCTGCATAATTACCTGGATTTATTCTAACCTTTTCTACTATTTGGGCTGCTTCAATTGCAGCTTTTGGAGTAAAATGAATATCTGCAATTAATGGATTATTATAATTTTTAAGAGTTAAATATTTCTTAATTTCTTTTAAAGCCTTTGCTTCCTTAATACTTGGAGCCGTAATTCTAACATAATCACTTCCAGCATTTATAATACGTATTGCCT
>MDTG01149915.1_pt1 | contig 13784 bp, 13 predicted proteins | sample 811421 | NCBI WGS metagenome assembly MDTG01 (sample SAMN05326645, study PRJNA326480) | marine metagenome | isolation source: seawater | place: Pacific Ocean: South East | collected 2011 | reverse complement strand
TTAAAAAAGAGTGAAATTACAAGAAATATTTTGACTGAAACTGGCTATGTTTTGAAATATCTTTCTTCTTTTTTATCTATTATGAGTGAATTATTGATAGTTACCGTACTCATCTATTTAATCTTAATTTCTTCACTGCAAGGCATGACCTCGATTTTGATAATAATGGGAAGTGGAATTCTCATTTTTTATTTTTCATATAAAAAACTGCTTAAATGGGGACAAGTGAGACTTAAAGCGGCCTCATTAATTATTAAATCTATAATTGACCCATTTTCAAATTTTGCTGAAGTCAAAATTTTGAGACTTGAAGCTTTTTTTTTACATCTCTTTAAAGTCTCAAGAGCCAAGTTGTTAACAACGACTATGAACTTAACTTTTTTACAATCATTGAACAGATATATTCTGGAATTATGTTTAGTTTCATCTCTTTTATTAATTTTAATTTTTTTAGCAAAATCGTCAACATTTGACCTTTATGAAATATTACCATCTTTCCTATCTATAGGAGTGATAGCATTAAGAATATTACCATCAGTAAATAAATTAGTTTCTCAATTTCAAAATATCAAATTTGTTGAGTCAGCTCTGTCCAATTTTAAAAAAATTATGATTGGTATAAATGAATACTCAAAGGATAAAAATAAAGTCTTATTAGATAATTTTAACTCATTTGAGATTAAAAATATTAATTTTTCTTATGAAGGCTCAACAAAAAACATATTAGAAAACTTATCAATTAAGATTAAAAAAAATGAAAAAGTTGCAATTTATGGAGATAGTGGTTCAGGAAAAAGTACACTTGGAAAAATAATAGCAGGTTTATTAAATCCACAATCGGGAACAATAATTTACAATGATAATATAAATAACTTTTTTGACTGCAAATGGGGAAATAAATTAAGTTATGTACCAGCAGAAAGTTTTTTATGGGAAGGTAATTTGTTAAACAATATAACCCTAAATTTCTTTGATACAAAATATGATCAAGTAAAAATGAATAAAATAATTAAAATTTGTAAATTAGAAAATTTTTTATCAAAGCTAGAAAATGGTCTTTTAACAGAAATAAAAGATGGAGGAAAAAATTTTTCTTCAGGTCAAGTTCAGAGAATAGCAATAGCAAGACATTTATATCAATACCCTGAATTTTTGATATTAGACGAGTCTACAAATGCTTTAGATAAAGAGCTTCAAAAAGAAATTCTGACAAATTTATTAAAAATGGAAGATATAACAATATTAATCATATCTCATGATAAGCAAGTTATTGAAATGTTTTCAACTATATACAATTTTTCAAATAAAAATATTCAACTAACTGTTTCAGGAAAAGTTTAATTTTTAAATTGTATTTTGTTTATTTTTAAATAATATTTAATTGCACTATTTATAATCTCATAAATTTTCTTTTTAGGTTGCCAATTAATTTTTTTTTTTGCTAACTTTATACTTGCTGTTAATTTTTCTGGATCTCCAATTCTTCTGGAATTTATTTGAATTTTAGCTTTGGTATTTAATTGTTTTTCTGTTTCAACAACAATTTGCTTAACACTATAACCAATACCTGAGCCTAAATTAATTGACTGATTTAACTTATTTTTAAATAATTTTTTTAAAGCTAAGATATGTGCATATGCTATATCTTCCACATGTATAAAATCTCTTATGCATGTACCATCATTAGTATTATAGTTATTACCATAAAGGTTAAATTTTTTTTTTTTAATTATAGCTTCAATCAAAAGGGGTATTAGATGAGTTTCAGGCTTATGATTTTCACCAATTTCTAATTCCCCATCTGCACCTGCAACATTAAAATATCTTAAATTACAAAAATTAATTTTTTTTGCTTCTGAAAAATTTTTTATTATTTCTTCACTTATATATTTTGTTGACCCATATACATTATGTGGTCTAATTGTAAAATCTTCAGTAATCGGTGTTTTTTTTACATTTCCATAGACAGCTGCAGAGCTACTAAAGATAATAAATTTAACATTATGATCACTCATTGTTTCTAATAAATTATATGTACCAAAAACGTTATTTTTATAAAATTTTTCAATTTTTTTTGTTGACTCACCTGCTTCAATATTTCCAGCCATATGAATTACACCTATTGGCTTTATCATCTTAAAAATTTGACTAAGTTTTTTTTTGTTACAAATATCAACTTTGAAGTATTTCCCCCATTTTATGTTCTTTTTGTTTCCTGAGGAAAAGTCATCTAAAACAATTGGGTCAAAATTTTCATTTTTAAGTTTTTTACAAATGTGAGAGCCAATATAACCAGCACCACCTGTTACAATAATTTTTTTATTCATTATAAAATATTGTATTAACATATAAATTAATTTAAAACATCACATTTAGTCTTAAATAACTATGAAAATTCTTTATGATCCAAAAGTTTTTTATATTCAAAAATATGGGGGAGTTTCAAAATATTTTGTAAATTTATCTAAAGAAATATCCAAATATCATGATGCAAGAATTATTTCACCTATTTATCTTAATCACTATATTGATGAGAATAATTCTTCTCGTAATATAAAATTTCTCAAATTAAAAAAGCATTATAAAAATACTAGATTTTTATTTAATATGATAAATCAAAAATTTTTCAAACATTATAGTAACTACTTTAAACCAGACTTAATTCACCTAACTTATTATGAGAATCTCTTATACTTTAAAAAAAAAAGTAAAATTGTTTTAACTATTTTTGACCTTATACATGAAAAGTTCATGGACAAATATGACTTTAGATATAAAAAATTAAGTAAAAAAAACTACTTAGAAAATGCTGATAAGATAATATGTATATCTAGCAGTTGTAAAAAGGATTTGCAGGAGATTTATGAAGTTGAAGAAGATAAAATCGATGTAATTCATTTGGGCGTTGATACAAATGCTGAGTACAAACCTGTTAATGATGATTTTTTAAAAAGGCCATATATTCTGTATGTAGGAAGTAGGGATAATTACAAGAATTTTGACAATTTTATTAAAGCCTATTCGTTATCTGAAAAATTGTTCAAAAATTTTAATATAGTATGTTTTGGAGGAGAAGATTTTAGCAAAAAAGAAATTGAACTATTTCAAAATTGTAAAATAAATTTTTCTAAAATTAAAAGATTTATTGGTAATGATATGCAGTTGAACTATATGTATAAAAATGCAAAAGCTTATGTTTGCCCATCACTTTATGAGGGTTTTGGATTAACGCTGTTAGAGGCAATGGCAATGAATTGCCCGATTATTAGTAGTAACGCAGGCTCATTACCAGAAGTAGGAGGTGATATAATTAATTATTTTGATCCTTATAATATTGAAGAGATATCTTTTAAAATTGAAGATTTAATTTTTTCTGACCAAGAAATAATTAAACAAAGAAGCCATTTCCCAAATCATTTGAAAGAATTTAGTTGGAAAAAAACTGCAGACAAAACTTTGAAAATTTATGAAAAAATCTGTTAGTAAGAAAGCTCTTGTTTTTGGTATTACAGGTCAAGATGGATCACTTTTAGCGCAAGAATTACTTAAAAAAAAAATTAAAGTTTTTGGAGTATTAACAAGTGGTAGAAAAAATTTTAAGAACCTCAAGAAATTAAATGTTTTTAATAAAATTCGTTTATTAGATTGTTCAAAAACGAAAACAAAAAAAATAATTTTAAATACTAAATGTGATTATATTTATTTTTTTTCAGGTCTTGCGTCTGTAACTAAATCAAATATGTACAAGTATTTATCAATACAAAGTAACAATAGAATATTAATTGAAATATTAGAAACAGTAAGGATAAATAATCTAAAAAAAGTAAAAATTGTAAATGCTTCATCTAGTGAAATATTTGGTAGAAATAAAGTCACGAACAACGAAAACTCAGATATCAATCCAGTTAGTTATTATGGACTAGCAAAATCAATAAGTACGGAAATATGTAGAAGTTATAGAAAACAGTTTGGGCTTAAAGTGTTTAACGCAATTTTGTTTAACCATGAGTCACCATTAAGACCATCAGATTATGTTTTGCAAAAAGTCATACAAGTTGCAAAAAAAATATCGTTAAATAAAGAAAAAAAAATCATATTGGGCGATTTAGATGTTTCAAGAGATTGGGGTTGGGCACCAGAATATATAAAAATTTTGATAAAATTGACCAGTTTAAAAGTATCTGACGATTTTATTATTTGTACAGGAAAAAATAGCAAACTCAGAGAAATAGTAAAATATATATTTGCTATCCATAATTTAGATTATAAGAAATATGTCTCTAGTTCCCAAAAACTTTTGCGTCCATATGAAGTAAAAAAAATATCAGGAAGTAATAAAAAATTGTTAAGTTCTATAAACTATAAACCAAAAATAAAGATAATGAGTATTATAAACAAAATGGTAAAAAACGAGTTTTAATGAAAATACTTATCACAGGTGCTGGTGGTTTTATTGGTTTTAGTTTAGCCAAAGATATACTTTTAAATAACAAAAATGTTGAAATTTATGGAGTTGATAATTTTGATAATTACTATTCAAAAAAAATCAAATTTAAAAGAATAAATGATCTAAAAAAATTCAAAAAATTTAAATTTGTTAAAATTGATATCACTGACAGGTCAAAAGTTTTAAATACTTTTAAAAAAATTAAATTCAAATATATAGTTCATCTTGCAGCTCAAGCAGGTGTAAGATTTTCACAAAATAATCCTAAGAAATATTTAGATATAAATATATTTGGATTTATAAATATTTTAGATGCAACCATTTTAAATAAACCTAAGTTATGTCTTTATGCATCCTCAAGTTCAGTTTATGGAGATACAAAAAAGCTACCTGCTATAGAAGAACAAAAATTGGATCCAATAAATATTTATGCAATGACAAAAAAAACTAATGAAACTATAGCTAAATTTTATTCAAACTATTATAATTTGAATTTTGTGGGATTAAGATATTTTACTGTATATGGAGAATGGGGAAGACCGGATATGTTTTTATTTAAACTATTTAAAGCTTTCCACAACAAAGATTTTTTTTATTTAAATAATGCAGGGAAACATAAGAGAGATTTTACGTATATTAAAGATGCAGTATTATTTACAAAAAAAATTTTGTTTACAAAAAAATTTAAAAAACAAAATTTAGTATTTAATATTTGTTCTAATAATCCAGTACAAATAAATAAAATTGTTGATTTTTTCCACAAAGAGATTGGAAAAGTAAAAATAAAAAATATCAAAAGAAATAGACTGGATGTTAAAGATACACATGGAAATAATCTGTTAGTTAAAAGATTTACTAAATTTAATAAATTCACCAATTATAAAGATGGAATATTGAATAGCTATAAGTGGTATAAAGAAAGTAAAATTTTTAAAATTAAATGAAATATAGCTTTTTACGACCAAAATATCAGACTAATTTAATTAGATTAGGATCAAAAAATGATGGTGGATATTTGGTTCCAGAAGAAGTTTTGTATAAAACAAAAATACTCCTTAGTTTTGGGTTAAACGATGACTGGAGTTTCGAAGAGGATTTTAAGTTAAAAAATAAAGAAGTTTTTATTTATTCATATGATCACACTGTAGATAGAAAATTTTGGTATAAGTATACTATAATATCTTTTTTTTATTTTTTGAAAAATTTTAAAAATTTTTCAAATATATTTAAATATCTTAAATATAAAAATTTTTTTAAATTAAAATTTAATAATTTTCATATAAAAAAAAAAATTGTAAATAAAGAATATGGTTTTAATGAAATTTCTATTAATAAAATAGCAAAAAAATTCAAAAAAGATGTTTTTCTTAAAATAGATATTGAAAATGATGAATATAGAATATTGGATGAAATAAAGAATTTTAAACAACTATTGGGATTTGTAATCGAATTTCACTATGTTGATTTAAATTATAAAATTATCAAAGATTTTTTGAGTAAAAATTCTAACTTTAAAATTGTACACATACATCCAAATAATATGGGGGGTTTAGATACAGAAGGTTTTCCAACTACATTAGAAATATCATTTATCAACACAAAATTATGTAAAAAATATAAATTAGTTAATAATAAGAAATTTAAGCCTCACTTACTTGATAGTAATAATGATCCGAGTAAGAAAAAATTAAAAATGAAATTTTAATGAAAAAAATTCTAATTACAGGAGTTTATGGTTTTTTAGGATCATCTTTGTTTGAAAAATTAAGCAAAAAATTTAAAGTTTATGGTATTGGCACAAATAGTTATGGGAAAAAAAATATTTCAAATCATAGAATAATTAAAAAAAAAATAAATTATTTAAGTCTAGAGAAAAATTTTTCAGAAATCGATTACATTATACATTGCGCGGGACCAAGTATTGTTGAAAAAAATAAAAAAAAAAAAACAAATATAGAACAAAAAACCTTGGAAGATATATTTGAATATATTAAAAAAAGTAAATCAAAACCAAAATTAATTTATATATCATCAGTTGCAGTTTATGGAGATAAATACAAAAAAAAAATAAAAGAACAATTTATTACTAGTCCAATTTCCTTATATGCAAAATCAAAACTAAAATGTGAAAATGTTTGTAAAAAATATTTCAAAAAATACAATTTTTCTATTTTAATTCTTAGAGTTTCTTCGTTGTATGGAATAGGTCTTAAAAAACAAATTATACATGATGCAATTCAAAAAATTATTAATAAAAAAAATGTTTTTTTTGGAACAGGTGAAGAAGTAAGAAATTTTCTTCACATTAGGGATTTTATTAACTTAATAGAAAAAATTATTCAAAAAGATTTTCAAGAGATAAATATATACAATTGCGGTGGTAAGGATAATTTTAGAATAAAAGATGTACTTAGCAAAATTAGTAAAATTTTAAATAAAAAGATTAAACCAAATTTTAATAAAAAATACAAAAGCTACAATCCTCGAATTTTAAGAATTGAAACAAAAAAAATCAAAAAACATTTTGATTGGAAACCAAAGATCAATTTTACAACTGGTTTAAAAGATTATTATTTATGGTACAAAAAAATATTATGATTAGAATTGCATTCATTGTTAATTTTAATCCTAATGCTTGGCTAGGTGGATATAATGTAATTAAAAACTTAATTTGGAGTATTTATTTAAATAAACCACAAAATATAAAAATTGTTTTATTTGTAAATAAAGATATTCCAAGCCAATTTTTTAAAAAACTACCAGCTGAGATTATCAGAACTAATTTTTTTAAAAATTTTAAATTAATTGACAGAATTTTAACTAGATTAGAAATCTTAATATTAGGTAAATCAAAAAATTATGATAATTTTTTTTTAAAACATAAAATTGATTTTGTTAGTCATTTCAATCCATTAGGAAGAAAAAGCAAAATAAATAGTTTTTGTTGGATACCCGATTTTCAAGAAATTCATTATCCAAAATATTTTACAATAAGACAGTTAATTTTAAGAAGATTAAATTTATTTTACAACATTTTAAATTCTACAAAAATAATTTTAAGCAGTAACACAGTAAAAAAAGATTTAAAAAAAATTATAAAAGTAGATGATGAAAAGTTATTTGTTCACCCATTTTATTTTAAAAATTATCCATTATCTAAAATTATAAAATTTAAAGCCCTCAATAAAAAATTTAAAATAAAAAAAAATTATTTTTTTTTGCCAAATCAATATTGGCCTCATAAAAATCATATGCTTGTTTTAAAAGCAATTCATTACTTATTAAATAATAAAAAAATATCATTAAACATTGTATCGACAGGTTATAATTATGTAAGAAAATCTAAAAAATATTTCCAACAAATTATGGATTATAGAAATAAAAATAATCTTAAAGTGAATTATAAATATTTAGGAATAGTTAGTGAGAAGGAACTATATTCTTTAATTTATCATTCAATCGCAACAATTAATCCCTCTTTTTTTGAAGGCTGGAATACATCAGTAATGCAAGTTAAATCATTGAACAAAAGTATAATATTATCTAATATTAGTTCACATTTGGAACAGAAAGATAAAAATTGTGTTTATTTTAAAAACGGAGATTACAAAAGTTTAGTAAAAAAGATACAAAACTTTAAATCAAATAAAATCTACGAAAATAAATTAATGAATAAAAAAAATTTTTATAACTATGGAAAAAAATATATAGAATTAGTTAATAAGATTTTTAAAAAAAATACTTAAAATTTTTAATAAATTTGTAAATTGCAATAAACAGAATTAAAAATATATTTTGTCTATTGTCATATCTAATCCTTAGTTCTTCTATAAATTTTTTAGTAAAAGATGCTTTGCTTGAAAATCCACCTCTTCTAAAATATCCAACTAATTCAGATTTCTTTGAGGCTATTCCATTCATTTTGTGATGTACTATCATCCTGTAAAAAAAATCATAATCTGCATGATATTTATACTTTAAATTATAATTGCCAACAATATTAGCAGCTTTTTTCTTAATAAAAAAACCCGTTGAATGACTTGAGTAAAAACCCCAGCTATATTTAATTTTTTTTTTATTATAGCCATGTAAAATACCCCAATGTTTTTTAACTGCTCCAAAAAAAAAATCTATTTTTGGGTATTTTAAATCATATTTATTTAATATTGATAATGCTTTTTTTGTTAATTTATCATCAGAGTTAACAACTAGAATATATTTTCCTTTTGCAATTTTCATTCCTTTATTGAATGCATCATAAATACCTTTATCTTTTTCACTTCTGCAATAATCAATTATGCTTTTATATTTTTTAATTATTTGAAGCGTTTTGTCTGATGAACCACCATCAATTAAAATTAATTCAAAATTTTTATAAGATTGGTTTTTTATGCTTACCAAAGTTTTTTCAAGAAACTTTTCTGAATTAAAAGTTGGTGTAATTATTGAGATTTTTTTGTTATTTTTTCTTTTTTTATTAATCAATATCATTGTGTATTTTTTCAATTAATTTTATATATTTTTTACAATTAAAATTAACTTCATAATTCTTTAATTCTTTAAAAATTTTTCTTTTTTTATTAAATTTATAATTATCAATCAAAAGTGCTAATTGTTTTGCATTACCCACTTTGAATAGCTTACTATTTTTATAATTTTTTAAAATTTCCTTTGGACCAGTTGGACAATCAGTTGAAATAATAAACTTATTTAAAAACTGCGCTTCAATTAATACATTTGGAGAACCTTCATATTTTGATGAAAGTATAAAAATGTCTGCTTTATCAATATATGGATATGGATTTTTTTTATATCCTATTAATTTTACATTTTTTGACAATTTATTTTTTTTTATAAATTCTATCAAAACTTTTTTTTTACTTCCTTTTCCTAATATTAATAAACTTATATTTTTTAAGTTTTTTAGATGAATTAATGATTTAATTATAGTTATTTGATCTTTTTGGTCTGTAAGTCTTCCAACGTTAATTAAATTTAATTTTTTTTTTAACGGATATTTTACCCTATACTTTGATAATTTTTTGATTTTATAAAAATCAAATGGATTATTTATGAAAATAGAATTAATTAAAAATCGCTTATCCACCTCTTTTTTAAACTCAAGGCTGTTAACAATTGAGACATCAGCTCTTTTAATAAAAAATGAATAAATCAAATTTTTAATATAATTGTGATCCCAACCTTGGGGAGCTGTATTCAATCTGGTTATAATTTTTTTATTAAAAAGAATTGCAACAAAAGTACAATAAATATTAGCTTGAAACGATAATATGATACAATTTTTTTGAATAATTAACAATTTTATTAATGTGATTATACATGACAAGTACTTAATATATCTACCAGAATTTTTTCTAACAAAATAATTTGAATGAACAAAATTTACTTTATTTAAAAAATTTTTTTTTTTGCTTATATCACTAGATATCACAGAAACGTTAAAATCTTTTTTAACTAAGTAATTACTTATCAAAAATAGATTTTTTTCAACTCCTCCATCCTCAATGGATGGATTAAATATAATCACTCTGGGTTTATTCTTTTTAATCTTGATCATTTAAATTAATATAGTTACTTATAATTAAATTGATAAAAAAAAAAATATACTACTGGTCACCTTATTTAACAGAGATAGCTACAACTAAAGCGGTTATAAATTCTGCATATAGTGTTAATAAATACAGCAAAACTACCGAAGCTTTAATAATTAATGCTGCTGGTGAGTTTGATAATAAAAAAAAAGAATTAGACCAAAAAGGTATCAGCATATTAAATTTACATCATTTTAATTATACCAAGTTATTACCAAAATATGGAAAAATAGCTAGTCGCATTTCTTATTTAATAATATTTGCAATGAGTTTTTTAAAATTAAAAAATATTTTGAAGAAAAATAATCCAGATTATGTGATAATTCATTTAATTACTTCATTACCAATACTACTTTTTAATTTATTTAACTTCAAAACAAAGTGTATTCTTAGAATTTCAGGCTATCCACATTTAAATTTTTTGAGAATGTTTTTTTGGAAAAATTTTTTGAATAAAGTCGACATGGTAACATGCCCAACAATTTCTACATACAATTATATTAAACAATTAAACATTATATCAGATGATAAATTATTTTTTTTGCCAGATCCAGTTATTAACATTAAAGAAATTAATCAATTAAAAAGAGAAAAAGTTAAAATTGAGTTTAAAGAATATTTCATAGGAATAGGAAGGCTAACAAAACAAAAAAATTTTGAATTTTTAATTAACGCATTTAAAGAAATTGTAAAAATTAGCCCACAAAAAAAATTGTTAATTTTCGGTAATGGTGAAGAAAGGGATAAACTAAATAAAAAAATAATTAAAATGTCTTTACAAGATAAAGTAAAAATATTCCCTTACAATGACAATATATTTCCTTACTTAAAAAATGCTGAATGTTTTATTCTATCTTCACTTTGGGAAGACCCTGGTTTTGTCTTGTTAGAGTCTTCATTTTGTAAAACACTTGTTATATCTAGTGATTGCAAAAATGGACCAGAGGAAATTCTAAAAAAAAACAATGCAGGCATTATTTATAAAACCTCAAATTTAATGGATTTTATAAAAAAATATCATCTTTATCTTAGTCTTAATATTGACGAAATAAACAAAATCAAAAGAAATGCACTATTGTCCTCAAGAACATTTACAATATTTAACCATTATTTAAAGCTAAACGAGATGTTAAAATTAAGATAAATAATTTCGATGATAAAAGCTCCAATTTTAATTCTTTTATTTAATCGTCCAAAATTCACTCTGGACTTGATTAACAAAATTAAAAGATTTAAACCAAAAAAATTATATATACATTGTGATGGACCTAGAAAAAATAACAAAAGTGATAAAAAAAAATAAGTAAAATTAAGAAAATAATAAAGCGAGAAATTAATTGGAAATGTAAATTAATAACCAAATATCAAAAAAGAAATATAGGATTAAGAGAAGCAATTATTAATGGAATAGATTTTTTTTTTAGAAAAGAATCTAGCGGTATTATATTAGAGGATAGTATTTTGCCTCAGGATGAATTTTTTTTATTTTGTGATCAATTATTAGATAAGTATAAACATAATAAAAAAATTTCAGTTATATCTGGGTGGAATCCAATACAAAATCTTGAAATAAAAGAAAGTTACATGTTTAGTGAACTGCCTAAAATATGGGGCTGGGCAACATGGAAAAGGAGTTGGGTTAAGTTTGATAAAAATATGAATGCTTGGCCAAATAAAAAAAAAAATCAATGGATGAAAGTTGATTTAAATAAAGATTTTTTTTTCAGATATTTTTGGGAGAAAGTTTTTAATGATAGTTATTTAAAAAATAATAAAACGTGGGATTATAATCTTGTATATTCAAACTGGTGTAATAAAACTTTAACCATAGTTCCAAAGTATAATCTTGTTCAAAATCAGGACAAATTTCAAAAAGAAAAAACAACTCACAAAAATAACTTTAAAATTGATATTTTAAAAAAAAAATTGAAATTTCCTCTTATCCATCCTGTTAATATTAATGTAAATAGTTTGTATGATAAATTATTTTACAAAAAGTTTTATAATTTTAAGATTTTTTATTTAAATCTTACTTTGATTAAATTTTTAAAAAAATTTCTTAGAAACATATAAAGCATCAATCCATTTAAGCCGATAATTTTTATTTTCTAAAACGGGTGATGAGATAGTATATAATTCAAAATCCAATGGTTTAATTATATTTTCCAGATCATAAAATGAGGACTTTTCTTGATAGTAATCAATGAATATTATTTCTAACTCTAAAATTTTTACCTTATCTCTTAGTGTAGAATTTGCACCTAAAAGAACTTCTTTCTCATATCCTTGAACATCAATTTTTAAAATATCTATTTGATCAATTTGATTCTCTTTTACATACTCATCTAATGTTTTAATCTCAACTTTTTCAGTTTTATTATTGATCAATTGATTTTCATTTAGATTTTCTGAAAATTTATAGAAGCTTGAAGTGCTATCATCTTTATTTGTATATATTTCTTTACTGATATTTGAAGACCCAAGGGCAAAATTATTTGTAAAAGTTTTTATATTTCTATATTTTTTTAATTTTTCAAAACTTTTAGATTGTGGTTCAAATGAATGTATAGTGCTGTTTTTAAAAATTTTTCTGTATCTTCTTATAGTTTCACCTTCATGAGCACCTACATCGAATATTAAAGGCTCTGGGTTTAGAACTAATTGTATTAAAGAATCATCTAATGTTCTATAAAGTTTTCTGAAATTTTTATTTTTAACAAATTGATAACCGATCAAAGATATTAATTTTTGAATTATAATTTTCAGTTTTTTAATCAAGATAAAATATTTAGCTTTAATTTCTTTATATAAGTTAATAGTTATTGGATATATTTAAATTTTCAATAACTATTAAATTAGATAAATTAAATTCTTTTTTTATTTATTTTAGTATAACAATTAAAATGAAACTTATTAGTTTATTATTAATTATATGAAAAAAATTGCCTTTGATTTTGGATTTAATGAAGGTCAAAATTTTGATTATTTTTTATTAAAAGTAGATTACATAGTTGGCGTTGAGGCAAATCCAGAATTATTCACTAAAGTAAATGAGAAGTACAGTAAGGAAATTAAAGAGGGAAGAATATATTTAGAAAATTATGCATTAGTAAACGATAAGAATGTAAAAAAAATAGATTTTTATTTATCTGAAAATACAGGACACTCTACTCTTGTACCAGATAAGTCATTTATAAATGATTTTAAAAAAATACAAGTTAAATGCATTACACCTGAAGAAATAATATTAAAGTATTTAAAACAAACCTCAATACGTGAAATTGAATATATAAAAATAGATATTGAAAATTATGATTATCATGTTCTTAAAAATTTGAATTTAAACAATATTACCTCGAATTATTTATCAGTTGAGTGTCATGATACTTTAGTGCTTCAAGAAATTTTACTAAGTCAATATAAGTCATTTAAATTTTGCAAAGGTAGTAGAAAAGATAGAGTGATAGAAATTAAAGATAAAAATAATACTCCTCACTTTTTCAATTTTTCAAAATTTTCATCTGGACCTTTTGGCGATGATATACCTACAAATTACTACTCCAAAGATTCAATTATTCCATATTTTTTAAATAATGGTATGGGGTGGATTGATTTACATTGTTCATTTCAAGATAAAGAAAATTGTAAAACTCTATACTATGATAAAGAAACTCACAAAAAATTAAATTTAAGAAATCAATTAATGATTTTATTAATTGGTTTTT
>MDTG01414447.1_pt1 | contig 13785 bp, 12 predicted proteins | sample 811421 | NCBI WGS metagenome assembly MDTG01 (sample SAMN05326645, study PRJNA326480) | marine metagenome | isolation source: seawater | place: Pacific Ocean: South East | collected 2011 | reverse complement strand
GTCGGAACCGATGCCTGGAGCTGGGATGCGCCGTTCAAGTACACCCGCGAGCGCTTTGCTGAAAGCGGCGATGCGTCGATCATTTGGGAAGGTCACAAGGCTGGCCGCGACATTGGTTACGGGCAGATGGAAAAACTCGCCAACCTCGATCAGTTGCCCGCCAACGGATTTTTGGTTTCGTGCTTCCCCTATAAAATCAAACACGCTTCGGCCGGCTTCGTGCGCGCTGTCGCTATTTTCGAGGATTGAGCGGCGCCTGTGTGGCGCGCCAATGCTTTACAAGAACAAGAGAGGTTGTAATGCGTATTAACCGTCTGACCCAAGCCTTGCTGTTTGGGCTTCTGGCTGCTGGCAATGCAGCGGCCGCCACCAGCAGCCAGCCGAACATTCTGCTGATACTCGCTGATGATCTGGGCTATTCCGATCTGGGCGCTTTTGGTGGTGAGATCAACACACCGCAACTCGATACGCTGGCCAAGGCCAACCTGCAATTAACCAGCATGTACGCCGCGCCGACCTGTTCGCCAACCCGCTCGATGCTGATGTCTGGCACCGATCATCATCTGGCCGGGCTGGGCACGATGGCTGAAGCTTTGATGCCCTTCCAAAAAGGCCATCCGGGCTATGAAGGTTATCTCAATCAACAGGTTTACTCGATGCCGCAACTGCTGCAAAACGGCGGTTACGACACCATGATGGTGGGCAAGTGGCACCTGGGCCTGGCGCCTGAGCAGGGGCCGGTTGCGCGTGGTTTTCAGCAGTCCTTCAGCATGCTTGAAGGCGGCGCATCGCACTTCAAACCGCGCGCTGATGAGCCAAGCAAGATCGAGCAGGTGCATTACGTTGAGAACGGCAAAGCGGTCGAGGTGCCGGATGATTTTTACTCGACGGACTTCTACACCGACAAACTGATCAGCTACATGAAGAATACCCGCAAGGACGGCAAACCGTTCTTTGCCTACGCAGCCTACACGGCGCCACATTGGCCATTACAAGCCCCGGATGCTTATCTGGACAAGTACAAGGGGCGTTACGACAAAGGCTATGACAGCGTGCGCACGGCACGTATTGAGCAGATGAAAAAGCTCGGCTTGCTGCCAGCTGATTTCGCTGCCGCCAGACCAATTCCGGCTAATCCGCACCTGCCCGGTTGGGAGCAGCTGACGCCTGAGCAACAACAGGCTGAGGCGCGCAAGATGGAAATCTACGCGGCGATGGTCGATAACCTCGACCATAACATCGGCCGGTTGTTGGACTACCTGCGTGAAAGCGGCCAGTACGACAACACCCTCATCGTGTTCATGTCGGATAACGGCGCCGCAGGCGAGAACCACAGCCAGTGGTATCCAAACGGCAAGCACACCGATAACAGCCTGGCGAATCTCGGCCGGATCAATTCGGAAGTCGATTACGGCGTGCGCTGGGCTGAGGTCAGTGCTGCGCCATTCCACCTGTTCAAAGGCTCCACAGCCGAGGGCGGAATCAGTGTTCCGGCCATCGTCAAAATGCCCAAAGCCATGGCGCGTCAGGGCCGGTTGAGCGAAGTCGCACGGGTAGATGATCTACTGCCTACCTTCTTGGCGGTTGCTGGTCTGCCTCTGCCTGCGGATGATGCTGACAAGCACGCCATTACCGGCAAGTCGATGCTGGCGATGCTTTCTGGCAAGCAAGAGCAAGCTCAACAGCCAGTGCTGGCCGGGGAGTTGTTCGGCAACGCCTACTACCGTGAAGGCAACATGAAATTGCTCGGGATGCGCCCGCAAGTAGGATTTGGTGAGGCACCGAAGCCGCCGAAATGGACGCTCTATGATCTGTCCAAGGACCGCGGCGAAACCAATGATCTTGCCGGCGCTCAGCCAGAGCAGGTCAAGCGTATGCAACAGGCCTGGGGGGCTTACACCCAACAGGTTGGCGTTGTTCGCCCACCCGTAGCACAGGCCAAAGCTGACTAACGTGCTGCGGGCTTGCGCGCGCACCAGTTATACGCGGCGACAGGAAAATCTGTTGCCGCTTACAGGAGTGACATCATGCACATGATTAACCGGATCAGTTGCGCTTTATTGCTGACCTTGGGCGTGTTGGGTGCCGCCGGCGCCAGCGCGCAAACCGAACAGCAGGAAACCGCTGCCAAAAGCCTGTTGAGTAATGCTGTCGAGTATTACCGGATGCAGGGTGATGCGGCGTTTGCAGCGTTTAGTCGTCAGGGCGAATTCATTGATGGTGAGCACTATGTGTTTGTCATTGATGACGACGGCACCATGCTTGCCAGTGGCGGCACCTCTGCTGTGTTGATCGGCCGCAACGTACTCAACACGCTGGAGCCTGAATTGCGTGATGCATTATCGCAGGCACTGGCAGGTTCGAACGATGGCCAGATTCATAGCGCCGAGTACCGCTGGATGAACGCACGTGACGGGCGGGTAGAGCGCAAGAAGGTCTACTTCCAGCGTGAAGGTGATCGGGTCATTGCTGTTGGCCTGTATCTGCCGCGCGCCACACCGGAGCAGGCCGAGAAATTTCTGGACCGCGTGGCGACGGCTGTCGAGAAAGATCCAGAGGCAACGCTACGGGCGATCAACGATCTCTCGCCGCAATTTCATGAAGATGATCTCTACGCCTTTGTCGTCGATCAGAGCAATCATCGCTATCTTGCCCATGGTTACAACAAACGCCTGATTGGCGTCGATTTCGCAACTGTTGAGGACCCGCAAGGTAAGCCGGTTGGCGTGCCAATTCTCAAACTCATGGAAACAGCGGATCACGGCGGCTACGACTACAGCTGGAAAAACCCGGTGACCGGAAAAGTCGAGGACAAGCATGCCTTGATTCGCAAGGTCGGCAACTATCTCGTGGCTGTGGGTTATTACCGCAAACCGCGTGATTAGTGGCCATCTGAAGTCGGAAAATTTCAGATAGAAAACAAACCGTCGGAGCCTGCAAAAGCATCGGACAATGCAGCAATAGTCCTAAGGTTTTGTGGGTTTCTGCGTTTAACCATGGCCAAAATATGTGGTGATTCCGCTGGCCCCATGACGGTTAACCTGATGGGTAAACCGTCCTCCGGTTTTGCAAAATTGTTGAATGCAGCGGTCGCAAACCACACTGTTTCTTGCTCAAGTGGCTTGGCTCTCTGCCGGTTTGCTTTGGTGCAGGCTTAATGGCCGATCTTCCATGCGCAGGGCGATTACCAGCGGGATGAGGGCAATCGCGGCATCAATCAATAACAGATGTCGGAATGCCAGCCCAACTGTCCCGGAGTCATCCGCATTAAAGGCTCCTTGACCATGCGCCAGGCTCGGCAGCAGATGCCAGAGCAGGCTCGACAACAGCGCCGCGCCCACCGCACCGCCAAACCCTCGAAACAGGCCGCACACACCGGTCGCCACGCCAAGATGGCTTTTCGGTGCTGCGTTTTGCACAGCAACCAGTGAGGTTGGGAATTGCAGGCCAAGTGAAATACCGCACAGCAGCAACACCGGCAGGCGCAGAAAAAATGAGCCTGGATCGACGAACGCGAGCAATGTCAGGGCCACTGGCACTAACAGCGCGCCGCTGATGATCGGAGGCTTGTAACGGGCCAGGTGGGCGCTTAAACGACCGCCGATGTAGGCGCCGATTGGGGCACCAAACGCCAGTGCCATTAACTGGCTGGCGCTTTCGCCCATGCCGCCCACGCCTTGCAGTTGCAACGGCACAACTACGGCCAGGCCGATTGCCTGAAAGTTAGCGAAAAACAGCAGTGACCAACCGCTGCGAATCGCGGCAATGCGCAGCAACAGTGGTGGAATCAGCGGATCGGTCGTACGCCGCTGATGCCAGATGAAAACACTCAGGCCAACCAGTGCTAGCAGTGCTGTAACAGCCAATGAAGGCCCCACTTGAACGGGCTGTTCGCCCAATTCGGTAATCAGCAATAGCAGGCTGCTCAAGCCGATAATCAGCAGTGCACAGCCGAAGTAGTCGATGCGCGCCCGACGACGAATTTCGACCAGGCCGGCGAGCCGGCTCCAGCACAGCCACATCGCAATGGCGCCCAGCGGCAGGTTGATCCAGAACACCCAGCGCCACGACAACTGGCTGCTGAGAAAACCGCCCAGCGAGGGGCCAAGCAGACTGGCAAGCGCGAACATGCCGCTGAACCACGCTTGATAACGGCCGCGTTCGGCCGGCGCAATCAGATCCCCGACCAGCGCCTGAATAATCGCCATCATCCCGCCTGCGCCAATGCCTTGCAGCACGCGCGCGCCGACCAGTTGCTGCATGCTTTGTGCGAGCCCGCAAAATACCGACGCCAACACAAAAAGCCCGATGGAAAGCATCAGCAAACGTCTGCGGCCAAACAGGTCACTGAGTTTGCCGAGGATGGGTGTGGTCACCGTCAACGCGAGCATATAGCCCGACATGATCCATGCAAGCAGACCACTGCCTGGCAATTGCTGGGAGATGGTGGGCAGGGCGACAGCAACGACCGTTTGATCGAGCGCTGCGAGAAACACGCCGAGCATCAGGCCCATCAGAATATGGCGTAATTGAGCAGGGGATAGCGGCGCGGCAGTGGCTAGGTCATTCATGCATGGGTTTCTTTATAAAGATGGGCGCAGTCTTCACGGGCGTGGAGCCCGCTGCAACAACTGACCGTAAGTAACGTCGAAGGTTTGCTGCTAAGCGCGGTGCCGACCCTGGAATTGCCCAGGGTCGGGGTCATCAGCAACGAGGCGGATAGCCCCGTGCGTTTGACGGGCGCAACTTGATAAAGGCAGCAACCCGCTTGTGGCGGATTGCTGACAGCCTGAACTCCACCGTGTGGAATCCTGAAGCATGCCTGCCGTTGTGGCAATTGCGCAGGCCGATCAGGTGCGATCAGCGCCCACAATTGGCAGCAGGCATGCGACTGTTTGAGTGTGCAGAGTCAGCTGCACGGCTTATTCGATTGGCTCGTAGGGCAAACCTACGTAGTTCTCGGCAATGGTTCTGCGCCCGGCCTCGGAGCCGACGAAGTAATCCAGTTCGGTCTGCTGCATGCGCTGGCTGAAGTTATCGGTGTCGGGAAACTTGTGCAGCATCGAGGTCATCCACCAGGAAAAACGTTCGGCTTTCCAGATGCGCTTCAGGCACACCTGCGAGTAATTCTCCAGCAGCTCGGTGCGGCCTTCGCGGTACACGTTGACCAGGATTTTGTATAGCGTGCTGACATCGCTGGCGGCGAGGTTGAGGCCTTTAGCGCCGGTTGGCGGAACGATATGCGCGGCGTCGCCGACCAGAAACAGGTTGCCGTATTGCATGGGTTCAACCACGAAACTGCGCAGCGGCGCGATGCTTTTTTCAATAGACGGCCCGGTGATCAGCTTTTCGGCCGTGTCCGCTGGCAGGCGGCACTTCAACTCATCCCAGAAGCGTTGATCCGACCAGTCGGCAACTTTTTCATCGCTGGCCACCTGCACGTAGTAACGGGTGCGAGTGGGCGAGCGCATGCTGCACAGGGCAAATCCGCGTGGGTGGTTGGCGTAAATCAGCTCTTCATTAACTGGCGGCGTGTCGGCCAGAATGCCCAGCCAGCCGAACGGGTAAACGCGCTCGAATTCTTTTAGCACACCTTCGGGAATCGACTGGCGAGAGACGCCGTGGAAACCGTCGCAGCCGGCAATGTACTCGCAGTTCAGGCGCACGGGTTCATTGTTGTAGGTGAAGGTGACGTGAGGACTTTCGCCCTTGAGGTCATGCAGCTGAGCGTCGGTAACACCGTAAAAGGTTTTGCCGCCGCTGGCCTCGCGGGCGGCCATCAGGTCGCGGGTCACTTCGGTCTGGCCGTAGATCATCACCGTTTTCCCGCCGGTTAGTAGCTTCAGGTCGATACGTTCACGGCGTCCGTCGAAAGCCAGTTCGAACCCGTCGTGCACCAGACCTTCGCGGTCCATGCGTTCACTGACCCCGGCTTCACGCAGCAAGTCGACCATGCCTTGTTCAAGCACGCCGGCGCGGATGCGGCCAAGTACATAATGCGGGGTTTGACGTTCGATGATGATGTTATCAATGCCCGCTTTAGTGAGCAGTTGACCGAGCAGCAGCCCCGAAGGGCCAGCGCCGATAATGGCGACTTGAGTCTTCATTATTGTTGTCCTTGTTATTGCCCGAACGTCAGAGCGTGCGAGCTTTAGTGATGAAGTCCTCTGTATTTTTGGTGGATTAAGCGCGGGTTTGAAGGCACTATTGATTTAATTTTCTGGACTTTTCGCAGGTTGCCGCGCAAATGACAAAAACCTTAGGCAGCGTGGTTCCGGTGTTTAAGCTGTACGGTGAAACGGCGGCATGGCCGACGCCGGACCTGATTCATTGCGAGTCGATTCCCGAGCGCAGCAAGCCCCACGACTGGGAGATCAAACCGCACCGTCACGCCGATCTGGTGCAGTTGCTCTACGTGCAATCGGGGAGTGCCGAGTTGCTGGTCGAGGATCAGTTGGTGGTGGTTGAGCAGGCTGCATTACAAGTTGTACCGGCGCTCAGCGTGCACGGCTTTCGCTTTTCCGAGGACATTTGCGGGCATGTATTAAGCCTGGCGCAGCCTCTGGTCGATCAGCTCAGCAGCGTGCTTGAGCAGACGCCGTTGGCGCGAGCGGCGTGCTATCCGGTGGGCGGGCAAAAGCACTACCTTGATGCGTTGTTCGAGACCATTACTTCTGAATACAGCCAGCCGGCGCTGGGCCGCGATTTGATGTTGCAGTCGCTGATCAGCGCGCTGCTGGTGTGGGTGGCCCGCCGTGAGCAGGCCGTCACGCATGCAGAAAACCTGCTGCCGGACCGGGGTCGCGAGCATTTGCAGCGCTTTCATCGCTTGTTAGAGGCGCACTATCGCGAGCATTGTTCAATCGAGCACTATGCCGGCGAGTTGGGCATCAGCGCCGCGCACCTCAATGCCCTGTGTCGGCGCCTTGCCGGTCAATCTGCGCTGCAGATAATCAATCAGCGCCTGCTGTTGGAGGCCAAGCGTTGCCTGGTGTACAGCGCAATGACGGTCAATCAGGTGTCTGACAGTCTGGGCTTTTCCGAGCCGGCTTACTTTTCCCGATTCTTCAAGCGCAGCACCGGGGTTACGCCCAAGGTGTTCCGTCTGCAACGCTGACAGCGAGTTCAAATGAATATTGATAACCGGATCAAGTACCGCCACCTGCTGTGCTTTCTTGAAGTCGCCCGGCGCGGCAGTCTGGCGCGCGCTGCAAGTGAACTTGCGATCAGCCAGCCGGCGGTGTCGAAGACTCTCAAAGAGCTTGAAGACATGCTCGAAACCCGACTGTTCGAGCGCAGTAAGCAGGGCGCGACACTCACATCCGCCGGGCTGGCGTTCCAACGCTACGCGGGGCCAAGTGTGCAGGCATTGCGCGAGGGTGTACGCAGCCTACGCAGTGGTGAACATGAGGCGGGCACCGTACGCCTTGGTGTGTTGTCGACGGTTGAGAGTTCGCTGCTGCCAGATGTGATTAAGCGGCTGCACGAAGAACACGCGGCGTTGGTGGTCAGTGTCGAGACTGGCCCCAGCGCGTATTTGCTCGATCAGCTGCGCGTCGGTGCGCTGGATCTGGTGGTGGGCCGAATGACCGACAGCCCGCAAATTGCCGGGCTGACATTCGAGCACTTATACAGTGAGTCGATGGTGTTGGTGGTCAGCCCCGGGCATCCGTTGTTGCAGGTTAATCTGGATGACCGCAGCCGCCTTGGCGAATACCCGGTAGTGTTGCCACTGGCCGGCACTACCATTCGCCGTTTTGCCGATAGCCTCTATGTGCAGTGTGGTATTGGCTTGCCACAACAACGCCTGGAAACCTTGTCTATCGCCCTGAGCCGACGCTATGTGCAGTCCAGCGAGGCGGTGTGGGTGGCGCCTCAAGATGCCGTCCGCGAGGATCTGGCGCGCGGTCAACTGGTGCTGCTGGATCTGGGTCTTAAAGAGCCAGGCGGCTCCGTGGGTATCTGCAGCAATCCATCAACCGCCGACACACTGGCCGCGCAATGGTGCCGCGAAGCCCTGCGGGCGAGTGCGGTTGAGTACCTGGCGGCGTTTTATCCATAACTTTTTGGTTATGGATAAGTACCTACTTTTCAATATCCAACCCTCTTGTTCTGATGGACACTGCGCCGAACTTGGCCTGATTGGGCCGGCAGATTGATTCATCCATTCCAATAAGAGGAAATCGTCATGTCTGACGCGCAAAGCCGCTTCGTCATTCGCGACCGTAACTGGCACCCCAAGGCGCTGACCCCGGATTACAAAACCTCCATTGCACGTTCTCCCCGTCAGGCGCTGGTCAGCATTCCGCAGTCGATTTCCGAAACCACTGGCCCGGATTTCAGCCACCTCAAACGTGGCGAGCACGATAACGATTTGCTGCTCAATTTCAACAATGGTGGTTTGCCGGTTGGCGAGCGCATCATTCTTGCCGGTCGTGTCTGCGATCAGTACGGCAAGCCGGTGCCGAATACCCTGGTGGAAATCTGGCAAGCCAACGCGGGTGGCCGCTATCGCCACAAGAACGACCGTTATCTGGCTCCGTTAGATCCGAATTTTGGCGGTGTCGGGCGTACGCTGACTGACCGCGACGGCTTCTACAGCTTCCGCACCATCAAGCCCGGCCCGTATCCGTGGCGCAATGGCCCGAATGACTGGCGTCCGGCGCATGTGCATGTATCGATCAGCGGGCCTTCAATTTCGAGCCGCCTGATTACCCAGCTGTATTTTGAAGGTGACCCGCTGATTCCGATGTGCCCCATCGTCAAGTCGATTGCCAACCCCGATGCGGTGCAGTCACTGATTGCCAAGCTCGACATGGCAACGGCCAATCCCATGGATTGCCTGGCGTATCGGTTCGATATTGTGCTGCGTGGCCAGCGCCAGACCCATTTCGAGAATCGTTGAGGATACCTGCAAATGCCTATTCAATTACTGCCGGAAACGCCATCTCAAACTGCTGGCCCGTATGTGCATATCGGCCTGGCGCTGGCGGCTGCCGGTAATCCGCCGCGCCCGCAGGAAATCTGGAACCAGATGGCCAAGCCAGAAGCTGAAGGTGAGCACATTGTGTTGATTGGCCATGTCTATGATGGCAATGGCCATCTGGTCCGCGACTCGTTTATCGAGCTGTGGCAAGCTGACCATCAGGGCCGATACGACAACGCCTACGATCTGGAAAAGCCGTTCAACGGTTTTGGTCGCACGGCTACTACGTTCGATGCGGGCGAATGGACCATGCACACGATCAAGCCGGGCGTGGTCAATAACGCGGCGGGGGTGGCGATGGCGCCGCATATCAATCTGTCGTTGTTTGCCCGTGGCATCAATATTCACTTGCAAACCCGTGTGTATTTCTCCGATGAGGCCGAGGCCAATCAAATTGATCCGGTGCTTAACCTGATCGAGCAACCGCAGCGCCGTGAAACTCTGATCGCGCAGCGTTGCGAGGTCGATGGCAAAACGGCTTATCGCTTTGATATCCGCATTCAGGGTGAAGGCGAAACGGTGTTCTTTGACTTCTGATTCAACCGCGCCGGACCTCCTGGTCCGGCAGCACTTTGCAGCGTTACTGGGCGCGCGTGGCTATCACGCGGACCCAGCGCAACAAGCAGCCATTGATCATCTCGGTCAGTGGCTTTGCGCGTTTATGGAGGGTCGTCAACGCTGGTTACGTCGACCTTCCGCTGGCGTGTATTTATGGGGCGGCGTTGGGCGCGGCAAGAGCTTTGTGCTGGATGCGGTGTTCAATGCGGCGCCGCTGGCAGAAAAACGTCGCGTGCATTTCCACGCCTTCCTGCAAGAGCTGCAACTGCGCATGCGCGCTTTCGCCGGTCAGCGAGATCCATTGGCACGGGTTGCCGAACAGATTGCCAGCGAAACACGTCTGCTGTGTTTTGACGAATTCCATGTGCACGACATTGGCGACGCCATGCTGCTCGGGCGCATGCTTAAAGCGCTGGTGGATGCCGGTGTCGGGTTGATCTGCACCTCCAATTATCCGCCGGCAAAACTGTGCCCCAATCCCTTGTATCGCGACCGCTTCCAACCGGCGATCGACCTGCTCAACAAGCGCTTTGATGTGCTGGAGTTAGGCGGCGCCAGGGATTATCGCCAAGCCTCTGACTATTGCTGGGGCCGCCTGTATTGGCCGTTGGAGGAGGGCTGCGAGCGACTGGGCGACGCGCTGGGCTTCACTGCGCAAGCGCCGGGTGTGCATTGTGTTGAGGTCAATCACCGGCCACTGCAACTGCGCAATCGTGAAGGGCAACGGGTCTGGGTCGACTTTACCGAGTTGTGCCGCAGCCCGCGCTCAAGCGCTGATTTTCTCTGGTTGTGCGAACACTTCCAGCAGGTTGCGCTGGGCGGAGTCAGCACGCTGGAGAACGAGGGCATTGATGTACAACAGCGCTTTCTCAATTTCATCGACATCGCCTACGACAGCGGTATTGAGTTGCTGCTGGGCTGCAGCGCAGGCCTCGATCAACTGTGCAATGTCGCCAGCCATGTCGACTTCAATCGTACCCGCAGCCGCCTGATGCAGTTGCAGCCGTGCCCTGTAGTGGAAACTGTCGATTCGGCTGCGCCCCAAGCAGTCCTCCAGTCACACGGGTAGTGTGACGGAGGAGGGTGCCGCGTGTGGGGGAATAGCCATGCCTTGTGGGCAGGGTTATACCGCTGCCATCCAACAAAGCCTGATAGAACCCGGTTGCGCGCAGCGGCAGCGCAAAATAGTGGCAAGCACTGCACAGGTCAATTGCGATTATCGAACTTTGGTTCGATAATCGATCAAAACTGCCAAAGCTGTTCAGGACACAATAACAATGAGTGACGATCAACACTTACCGCTGGCGACACTGGCGCCGCCCATCGTGGCTTCCCCAGCCAAGCGCATTGAGGCGCTGACGGGCGACCCTAACTTTATGACTTCTCTGGCGCGCGGGTTAGCCGTGATTCATGCGTTCCAGGAGCGTAAGCGCCAACTGACGATTGCACAGATCAGTCATCGCACCGAAATTCCGCGCGCGGCAGTTCGTCGTTGCCTGCACACGCTGATGAAACTCGGTTACGCGACCACCGACGGACGCACTTATTCACTGCTGCCCAAGGTGCTGACTCTCGGCCATGCCTATCTGTCGTCTACGCCACTCGCGGTCACGGCGCAGCCGATACTCGACCGCATCAGCGAGCAACTGCATGAGGCCTGTTCGATGGCCACGCTCGAAGGTGACGAGATTCTCTACATCGCCCGTTCAGCCACACCGCAACGCCTGATCTCGGTTGATCTCAGTGTGGGCAGCCGCTTGCCGGCGTATTGCACATCAATGGGCCGTATTTTGCTGGCAGGCCTGACCGATCCGGCGCTGGATGACTATCTGGCGCATGCCGACATGCAAATCAAAACCAGCCGCACGGTGCACACCGCACAGGGCTTGCGTGACAGCGTGGCGCAGATTCGTGAGCAGGGTTGGGTGATTATCGATCAGGAGCTGGAGGTCGGTTTACGTTCAATCGCGGTGCCGCTGAAGGATTCAGCAGGCCAGGTTCTGGCAGCCCTGAACGTGGGCACGCATGTTGGTCGTACCTCCCGCCAAGAACTGGAAACCCGCTTTTTGCCGGTCTTACTTGAAGCCAGCAAAGAGCTTAGCGAGCGCTTGTTCCACTGAGTAATGGCGCTAACGGAAAGATGCGCCGCTGGTGTTGCGCGGTTTGGATTGGCGTGAGGTGGGCAATTGCAGGAGCGATCGATCTTTTGTCATCAGCGGGTATGAGTGGCTGAGCTTATGCCCAGATTGGACGAAACCATGGGATGGGTTCGGCAGGCGAACCATCCCCGAATTCCCTGTTTGCGGCGCCGTTTTATCAACCCGCCAGCGCCGACAAACGCTTTGTTGGGTTAGGTTTCAATAGGCGCAGTTGTTGCCCAGACGCTCGTATTGCAGACGGTGCGTTTCACCTTTGGAATCCTCATACACCATGGTCGCGTCAACCACGCCGCAGCCTTCATCGGTCGCTGTCTGTGAAATAACCCGGGCCACATCGAGTGTGTCACCGTACTGATAAGTTTCAGGTTTTACCGGAGCATCTGCAGCGGCTGGAGTGGTGGCTGCAGCAGCCCACGGAGCAACAAGACCCAGGCAGACCGCCAACGCTAAAATTTTCATTTTTTTACCTCTGTTGGTTAACGACGGGGCAAGCTTAAAAGTCTCCGTCCCTGCTAAACAGAAGTGAAAATGAGAAGAACTTTTGCCTGATACGTAACAATTGCGGGGCGATGCGCTGGAGTTGATCAGGCCCAGAACAGCGCGTTTTCGAGAATGGCCTGATGGCTGCGCATCGCCTTGGGTAATTCCTCCTTGAGGAACTCGATCCAGGTCCGCACCTTGGCATCCAGATACCTGCGTGAGGGGTATAGCGCGTAAAGGCTGCGCTCATGCAGGCGGTGCTGGGGCAACACCCGCACCAGTGTGCCTTGCTGCAATGCCTTGGCCGCAACGAGATCGGGTAACAGACAAATGCCCATTCCGGCCGCTGCGGTTTGCGCCATGGCTTCAGCCACATTGACCTGAAAGATCTTGCCCGGCTGCACGCGCTGTTCAACCCCGTTGTCGTTAAACAACCAACTTTCGCCGAATACCGGATCAATCAGTTGCAAGCAACGATGGTTCTCCAGATCGCCGATACTCTTTGGAATGCCGTACTTGTCGAGGTAGGCGGGCGCCGCGCAAACCACGCTGTAAATGTCGCACACTTGCTGCGCGACCAGCTCTGAATCCGGCAATGTGCGCGCCAGTGTCAGGACTACATCGTGGCCTTCTTCGAGTAGGTCGGGATGACGCTGCGAGAGGCTCATTTCAATATTGACCTCAGGAAAGCGCTCGCCATAACGCACCGCCAGAGGCCCCAATAACTGCGTGCCGAGGGCAGTGATGGAGTGAATGCGCAGGCGGCCTTTGGGTACGAGATGCGCGCCACTGGCTTCCGCAGATGCCTCATCGACTTGGGCCAATACCGAGCGGCAGCGTTCCAGATAACGTTCACCCACCTCGGTTAAACCGAGGCGTCGGGTGCTGCGCTGGAGCAGTCTGGCTTGCAGATCGGATTCAAGTTCACTGACCAGGCGCGAGACTTGCGCGGTCGATATATTCATCGAGTTGGCGGCTGCCGTGAACGTGCCGCAATCAACCACCTGAACAAATACTCGCATTGCTTGTAGGACGTCCATCAACCCTCGCCTGAATGATGCGCATGCGCGCGACCGAGATTATTACGCAAAATGAAAAGATCGTCTTCAGGCGCACAAACGCGGCAATGTGGCGGCGCGCTCGAATTATCGCAGCGATATCGACGAGGTCCGGCTGATTTTCAATTACACATGGGATCTGCTCTGAGTTTTCAATGCTGGCATCGCACGCTGTAGGGCAGAGTTGCTTGGGCTTGCGCACGTGCACAGTGCTTGCATCGTTACGCCCTGGGATTGTTGGGCCGTAGCTATTTTTGCGGTTTATACATGATGATTATCTATCGTTCGATAATCGCACGTATAGTCGATTATCGGATTGTTTGGCCTCGGTGGCAGGCGTAATTTAGCGGCAACTGGCGTGACTCCCCGCCGCCCAAAACCAACTAGAGAACCACCATGGCTGAAATTATCTCCCTGCACGAGGCCGTAGAGCGCTTTGTACATGATGGCGACACGGTTGCCCTTGAAGGCTTCACCCATCTGATCCCGACTGCTGCCGCGCACGAACTGATCCGTCAGGGTAAAAAAGACCTGACGCTGGTGC
>MDTG01222234.1_pt1 | contig 13785 bp, 17 predicted proteins | sample 811421 | NCBI WGS metagenome assembly MDTG01 (sample SAMN05326645, study PRJNA326480) | marine metagenome | isolation source: seawater | place: Pacific Ocean: South East | collected 2011 | reverse complement strand
GTAATAAAATATTAAATAATACTTGTATATCGGTAAATGGTAATTTAGTTAATAAAGATAAAATTATTCACTGGGAGATTAAGAAAAATATTTAAAGATTTATTTATGGAAAAAAAAATAAAAAATGCTCTAATCTCTGTTTCGGATAAATCAGGTTTAAAAGAAATTGTTAAGATTCTTGATAAATACAAAATAAATATAATTAGTTCTGGGGGCACAGCAGAATTTATAAGGAAAACAGGTGTAAAATGTACAGATATTTCAGACTTCACTCAATTTAATGAAATGCTGAACGGTAGAGTCAAAACTTTGCACCCTAAAATTCACGCAGGGATATTATTTAGAAGATCTAAAAAGAAACATTTATCAGAATTAAAAAAACTAAAATTTGAACCTATAGATTTAGTTATAGTTAATTTTTATCCTTTCAAGGAAACTTTAAAAGAGACAAGTAATAGCAACAAGATAATAGAAAATATAGATATTGGTGGACCAACAATGGTAAGATCTGCAGCAAAAAATTTTAAAGATGTAACAATTATCACAGATAAAATTGACTATAAGGAATTAGCTGATCAGTTTAAAGTTAATAGAGGCAAGACAAACTTAATATTTAGAGAAAAAATGGCAAGAAAAGCTTTTAATTTTACAGCATATTATGACTCAATTATCGCAGAATGGTTCAATCAAAAACTAAAGATAAAATTTCCTGAAACGAAAGTTTTTTTTGGAAAAAAATTACAAAAATTGCGTTACGGAGAAAATCCTCACCAAGATAGCTCTTTATATATCAGCGACTTATATCAAGATAATTTAGGCTTTAAACAAGTAGGTGGGAAAAAATTAAGTTACAATAATTTTAATGATATTTATGCTGGGCTTGACATTTTATCTTTTGAAAAGAAAATTCCAACAACTGTAATAATCAAACATGCGAATCCATGTGGTGTAGCATCTGACAAATCTCCACTACTATCTTTTAAAAAATCACAATTGAGCGATCCTATAAGCGCATTTGGTGGTATTGTGGCTTGTAATTTCAAGATAAATTTAAACATTGCTAAAGAAATAAATAAAACTTTTTTTGAAGTTATACTTGCGCAAGGGTTTAATAAAGACGCTTTGAAAATTTTTAAGAAAAAGAAAAATATGAGAATTATAGATATTTCACAATTTAGAATAAATAATAAATTAAGCTTAAAAATATTTAATAATTCTTTTTTACTACAAGATAAAGATATTGATACTTTAAGCAAAAAAAAATTAAAATTTGTAACTAAGCTAAAACCAAGTTCAAAAGAAATTCGAGAGATCGAATTTGCATATAAAGTTTGTAAATTCGTTAAATCAAATGCTATAGTAATAACCAAGGATAGAGCGACAGTTGGTATTGGTGCTGGTCAACAAAACCGGCTTGATAGTTGTAAGATCGCATCTCAAAAAGCCAAACAATTTCAACCCAAAAAGTTATTAAATTCCGTTGCGGCCTCAGATGCTTTTTTCCCTTTTGCAGATGGAATTAAAACTTTAATTGATTCTGGCGTTAAAATTATAGTTCAACCAGGTGGTTCAATTAGAGACAAAGAAGTAATTGATGCAGCTAATAAGGCGAGAGTAAAAATGATTTTCACTGGAAAAAGGCATTTTAATCATTAATTATATTCTATCTATTTTTGCTGCTAAGATAAAATCACTCTCTGCAAGTCCTTTAATAGCATGAGTAAAAATCTTTATTTTGCAATAACCCCAACCAAAAGAAATGTCGGGATGGTGATTCTCTTCTTCTGCTATATTGCCAACTTTATTTACGAAGTTTTGGCTTTCTTCAAAATTCTTAAATTTAAAATTTTTAATTAAATAGAAACTTTTATCATCATTACTTTTTACATCCCAGCCATCAACTTTTTTTAAGTAATTATGTATTTCACTTTTATCAAATGCAGGAATATTACCGTCACAAGCAACACATTTTTTTTTTGACAAATCAGACATTATAAAAAAATTTCTAGTTAGTTACATTTTTAAACATTTTATGGAGCGGGCAAAGGGGTTCGAACCCTCGACCTTCTCGTTGGCAACGAGACGCTCTACCACTGAGCTATGCCCGCAATAAGATAAGTATATTATATTAGTTTGAATTAGGTCAACCTTAATAAAATGCCGCTATGACTAATTTAAAATTTCTATTATAGTAGGAATTATGAATTCTTTTCCTAAACAAATTCCTATCTTTCCTTTGAGTGGAGTAATTTACTTCCCTAAAACTAATTTACCTTTAAACATTTTTGAACAACGTTATCTTGATTTGGTCAATGACTGTTTTCGTAAAGACAAGTTTATGGGAATGATACAGTCTAAAAGAAAAGATCAAGAAATTTATAAAATAGGATGCTTAGGAAAAATAAGTGATTTAAAAAAAAGTGAGGATGGAAGAATTCTAATCAATCTAACTGGAATTACAAGATTTGAAATACTAGAGGAGCAAGAAAATAAAAAGTTATATCGCGAATTCAAAGTTGAATATAAAAAATTTAGCTCAGATCTTACATCAATTTTAGAAGATGTGAGTGTTGTATCACTAATGGAAAAAATTAAAATCTTTTTCAGGAAAAATGGTCTTTTGCTTAATTGGAAAGAACTTGAAAAGTTAGAAAAAATGCAAAGAATTAATACTTTGGCAATGATATCTCCAGTAACAAATGAGGAAAAACAAAAACTTTTAGAGGCAGTATCTCTGAAAGAAAAAGTTAAGACCTTAGAAGATATAGTTACTTTTTATCTTCACGACGTAACTTTTAAAAATAAAACAATACAATAAAATTTTTTAGTTTGCTGATTTATTCATTGACTCAAAAAAATCAGTATTATTTTTAGTATTTTTTAGTTTTGATATTAAAAATTCTATACCGTCCATTGTTCCCATTGGACTTATAATTCTTCTTAGCACATTCATTTTCGATAAATCATCTTTCTCGAAGAGTAATTCTTCTCTTCTTGTTCCAGATCTAGTTATATCTAATGCTGGATAAATTCTCTTATCAGCAACTTTTCTATCTAGGATAAGTTCAGAATTTCCTGTTCCTTTGAATTCTTCAAATATTACTTCATCCATTCTACTACCCGTATCTATTAAAGCTGTCGATATGATAGTTAGAGAACCACCTTCTTCGACATTTCTAGCTGCTCCAAAAAATCTTTTGGGTCTTTGCAGAGCATTAGCATCAACGCCTCCTGTCAAAACTTTTCCAGAGCTTGGTATTACAGCATTATAAGCTCTTCCTAACCGAGTTATAGAATCTAGTAATATTACGACATCTTTCTTATGTTCAACTAATCTTTTTGCTTTTTCTATTACCATCTCTGCAACAGCAACATGTCTGGAAGCAGGTTCATCAAAAGTAGAAGCGACTACTTCTCCTTTCACAGATCTTTGCATATCAGTTACTTCTTCGGGACGCTCATCAATTAATAACACCATTAAGTAGCACTCAGGATGATTTGCAGTTATAGATTGAGCAATATTTTGTAAAATAATTGTTTTTCCAGCCCTCGGTGGTGATACGATTAAAGATCTTTGTCCTTTTCCGATCGGGCTAACCAAATCTATAAGCCTTGCAGTATTATCAGGTTTTTTTTCTATTTTTGTGGTCTCCACTTCTAGTTTTATTCTTTCGTTAGGATATAGCGGAGTTAAGTTATCAAATGCAATTTTATTTTTTACTTTATCTGGATCGTCAAAATTGATTTTGTTTACTTTGAGTAATGCAAAGTATCTCTCCGCATCTTTTGGTCCTCTAATTTCTCCTTCAACGGAATCCCCAGTTCTCAATCCAAATCTCCTTATTTGACTTGGACTAACGTAAATATCGTCTGGGCCCGGTAAATAATTTGACTCTATAGCTCTTAAAAAACCAAACCCATCTTGCAATACCTCGAGAACACCAGTCGCAGTTATTTGTTCATTTTTTTCAGCTAGCTTTTTTAAAATGGCGAACAAGATTTCTTGTTTACGCAATGTACTTGGATTTTCTATTCCAAGTTTTTCAGCTTCATTAATAAGCTCTGCAGGGTTTTTTTGTTTTAATTCTTGTAAATTCATGAAGTTTGTTTCAGACTTGTAGGTAAGTACCTATAATATAAGTATTTTTAAAAAAATTTCAACCTATTAAAGAGGTTTAAAAACAACAACAAAAACAATAACAATTAACATTATAGTAGGTATCTCATTAATAATCCTAAAAAATTTTGGTGATCTTTCATTATTATTTAAAGCGAACATCTTAAGATGCTTACCAAGATAAAAGTGATAGTGTGTGAGTATTAAAATAGCAGCTGTTTTAATTTGCATCCACAGGTCAAAGAAAATCGAAAAACCTAGAGTGTGTATTAATAATAAACCAAATAACCAGGATAAAATCATAGCTGGCATCATGATATAGTTATACAGTCTTTTTTCCATAATTTTGAAGGTTTCTGATTGAGAAACTTGCTTAGTCTCAGAATGGTAAACGAAAATTCTTGGCAAATACAATAGTCCAGCCATCCAAGATATAACTGAGATTAAGTGCAGGGATTTATATAATAAATAAAAATTCATTAATATTTTAGATCAAATATCTTTCTATTAGAGACTTAAATAACTGAATATGTTCCTTTCTGTCATTAAGGCAAGGGATCAAATCAAAATTTTTTCCTCCATTCTTAATAAAGTCTTCCCTTCCTTGAATGTTTATTTCCTCTAGTGTCTCGACACAATCAGATGCAAATCCAGGACAAATTACTAGAATATTCTTTTTCCCTTTTTTTGGAAGTTCGTCTAAAATTTTATCAGTGTATGGTTTTAGCCATTCTTGCGGCCCAAACCTTGATTGAAAAGTTGTAAGAAGTTCGATATCAGAATATTTTTCTCTTATAAGCCGGCTAGTTTTTTGACAATAACATTGATAAGGATCACCTTTATCAAAATAAGATTTTGGTATTCCGTGATATGAGGCTACTATTAAATCTGGTTTCCAGTTTATAGATCTTACTTTTTCTCTGATGCTCTTTGCTAAGGCATCGATATATGATTTTTCACTTTCATAATGAGGTATAATTTGGAGGCTAGGTTGCCATCTCATTTTCATAAGCGATCTATAAACTTCATCACAGACAGTTGCGGTTGTTGCGGCAGCATATTGTGGGTACAAAGGTAAAATAATTAATTTTTCACATCCTTTGTCTCGAAGTAAATTTAGTCTACTTTTAATACTTGGCTTTCCATACCTCATTGCAAAATCAATTATTATTTTTTTTCCGGATAAAATTTTTTTAAGTTTTTTAGTTTGGGATTTTGTGTAATAAAGTAAAGGTGATATGTTTTGTTTGTTAAACCATATTTTTTTATAAGCATGGGCTGTCTTGGACGGTCTGAAAGTCAGAATGAAAAGGTTTAATATAATTTGCCAGATAATGGGATTGACTTCTATTACTCTCCTATCAGATAAAAACTCTTTTAAATATTTTCTTATATCCCACCAACTAGTTGAATTTGGTGTGCCTAAATTTACTAACAAAATCCCTGTCTTTCCGAATTTAACGTTAGGATGTTTTTTTAACATTTATATTCCCTTACAAATCTAATCAATTTACCTAGTTTATCAGGTTTTGTTTCTGGAACCAAACCATGCCCTAAATTAAAAATATATGGAACATCATTAAAAATGTCCAAATATCTTTTAGCCTCAGCAAATATTTCGCCGTCAGATTTTAATAAAATATTAGGATTCATACCCCCTTGTAAAACAACATTTTTTAAGTTCTTTCTAATCCACTCAGGGTCAACTTCATAATCAATGCTTATGGCATCGGGCTTAACTTCTTTATTAAAATTTAGATACTGGTTTTTAATTCCTTTTGGGAAACAAATAACAGGAATACCATTTTTTTTGCAAAAATTTACTATTTCATAATTTGGTTTAAAACAAAACTCTTGTAAGTTATTCTTTTTTAAAAGCCCTGCCCAGGAATCAAAAATTTGAACCGCGTCTGATCCTGCATTGAACTGATTTTTTATATGTAAACATAAAAATTTAATTAATTTTTCAATAACTAAGTTTAATTTTTTTTTATCACTCAAGAAATCTTTCATTAAATCTATGTTTTTATTTTTTAACATGTATGTTAAAAGTGTCCACGGTGCGCCGACAAAAGATATTAGAGATTTTTGTTTGTCTAAATTTTTCCTAGTTTTTCTTATTGCTTCATAGACAGGATTCATCCTTTTTACAAAGTCTTCGAAATTGTTGTCAAAAAAATTACTAAGATCGAATTTATTCAAAATAGGTCCTTTACCTTTAATGAATTCAACTTTTTGTCCTAATACATGTGGAACTAAAAGAATATCTGAAAAAATTATAGCTGCATCTAAATCAAATCTTTTAATCGGTTGTAATGTAATTTCAGTGCTTAAGTTACTGTTGAAACACAATTTAATAAAATCTTTATTTTTAGATCGAATCTTTTTAAATTCTGGTAAATATCTACCTGCTTGTCTCATAAACCATATAGATTTACAATTAATTTTTTTTTCTATTAATATTTTTTTAAAGTTACCCATGTAAATAAATTAAGTTTATAATTATAGATTATGTAGTAGGCCCTGTGAGTTATTAATATAACTATTTATACATGTTTTATACAATCTGTTTTTAAAAAAACTATTAAATAATGGTTAATTTTAAACATTTTATTAAAATTATAAACAGTAGTAGTATGGCATTGCTAACAGATAATAAAATGTGAAAAAACTGTTAACTATTGTTATCTTTTTTTTACTAATTTCGGTAAAAATGAATAAAACATGTTTATTATATAAATATTAACAGAGTTATGAACGAAAAATACAATGTATATCTTGTGTCTGACTCCACGGGAGAAACCTTAGATAGAATTTTCTTATCATTAAAATCTCAATTTACAAATTTTGAGTATGTTAAAAAGGAATTTGCCTTTGTAAGAACAGAGCAACAAATTGATAAAATTATTAAAGAGTGTGCAAACCTTAAAAATGTTATTATTTTATACACAATAGTAGAGACAAAGCTCGCTAAGTACATTACTAATATTTGTGAAAAAGACAATGTCCCTTGTTTTGGTATTTTAGGTAATTTAATTTTAAATTTTTCCAAATTATTAAATCAAAAAGCAATACATAAACCGAGCGCCCAACACGTTTTGGATGAAGATTATTATAAAAGAATAGAGGCTATACAATTCACAATGTCACATGATGATGGAAAAAAATTAGATGATGTAAATAAAGCTGACATAATATTACTTGGTGTCAGTAGAACTAGTAAAACACCTACATCAATTTATTTAGCAAACAGGGGGTATAAAACAATTAACATTCCTCTAGTTTTAGATCAGAAAATACCAGAAGATTTAATGGTAAATACAAATAAAGTTTGTGTGGTTGGTCTAGTGGCCGACCCGGAAAGATTAGCTGATGTAAGAAGAAATAGAGTGGCAATAATGAACGATAGTAATATTAAAGAATATACAAATATTGAATTCATTAAAGATGAAGTAAATAGATCTAAAAAGCTATTCAATAAGTTCAAATGGCCAATTATAGATGTTAGCAGAAAATCTGTAGAAGAAACTGCTGCATCAATTTTAAAAATATTTGAGATTAATAAAAATAAATGAGGATAATTTTAGCATCTAAAAGTGGCGTAAGAAAAAAAATTTTAGATAAATACAAGATCGATTCTGATGTTGTGGTATCAAATATAGATGAGGATCAAATTAAAGAGTCATTATTACTTCAAAAAGCTACGCCTCTAGTAATATCTAAAAACCTAGCAGAGATAAAATCAATCAAAGTAAGCAATCAAAAACCTGATTATTTAGTGCTAGGAGCAGATAGTGTTATATCTTTAAATAATGTGTTAATAAATAAACCCAAGTCTAGAGCTGAAGCATTAAGTATATTAAAGCAACTTAATAATTCAAAACATTTTCTTATTAGCTCAGTGTGTATTTCTAAAAATGGCGCAATGATATGGAATTATTCTGATCAGTCCGAACTAAAGATGAAAGATTTCTCAGAAAAAGAATTAATTAAATATTTAGATAATATAGAAACGGAAACATTATTAAGTTATGGAGTTTATCAGATAGAAGCAGGCGGTTTGGCACTTTTTGAATATATTAAAGGCGATCAAGACTCTATTATGGGATTGCCTATAAAACAAATTATGAACTATATTAAAAATTATAAAACATGAAAAAGAAAATCTATGCAATAGTGGGAAGTCCAGTTAGTCATTCACTGTCTCCAATTTTACATGAATATTGGTTTAGTAAATATAATATTGAAGCCAGTTACGAATTATTAGAAACAGAAGAGTCAAAACTTGACAGAATTACAAACAGAATTAGGAACAAAGAATTAGCCGGAGTCAATGTAACCTTGCCCTATAAGCAAAAAATAATTCCTTTTATAGACGAGTTAATTAATGATGCTAAATCTACTAATTCAGTTAACACCATTTTTCTTAATGATTCCGGGGTGCTTGTAGGAGAAAATACAGATGTCTTTGGTTTACAAGCAGCATACTTAAAAGAAATCTCTCAAGCTCAAAACAAGAAAGCTTTAATTATTGGATCTGGAGGTGTTGCACCATCAATTATTCTATCTCTTCAAAAATCAAAAATTAAAGATATTTCTATTATTAATAGAACTCACGAAAAATCTTTATTCTTAAAGAAAAAATTTAAATATCTAAATGTATTAGATTGGAGATTACTCAAAACTGAGATTACGAAATTTGATGTAATTATCAATGCAACTAGTTTAGGATTAAAAGGAGGGAAAGATTTTGATTTCAATTTTAATAATGTTAAAGATGATTTAATTTATATAGACACAATATATAATCCTCTTCAAACAAAAACTGTGAGATTTTTAAGAGAAAATAAGATAAAAACTTTTAACGGATTAGATATGTTCATTTACCAAGGGCAAAAATCTTTCTATCTATGGAATAAGATAAATCCAGAAATAGACGAAAAACTTATTAATTTATTAGTCTCCAAATTAAAATGATAAAGATTGGTATCACAGGTTCTTTATCCTCAGGCAAAACAACTGCTAGTAAAATATTGTCAAATAAAAGAGGACCTTTTTTTAGCGCAGATATAATTGTTAAGAAAATTTATAAAAATACTAGTTTTAAAAGTAGAGTCTCTAAGATATTAAATATCTCAAAGAATAAAAATTTTAAAGCCAAGGTAAAAAAAAAGGTTATAAAAAATAAAAAGCTTTTAAAAAAATTAGAAAATTTAATCCATCCAATTGTAAGAAAGGAAATGTTACTTTTTCTTAAAAAAAACAAAGACAAAAAATTCGTATTTCTTGAAATACCGTTATTAATTGAAAGTAAATTAATTAAATATTTTGATGTAATAATATTTATTAAATCGAAAAAAAAACTTAGGTTAAAAAGGTATAATGCTAAGTCTAATAAAGGCACAAAGTTATTTGAAATACTAGATAATAAGCAGATTAAAGATAATAAAAAATTGAAATATTGTGATCATGTGGTTGTTAACAATAAATCTTTATTTATTTTAAAAAAAAAGCTTTCTAATATACTAAAGTTATATGAGTGAAATTTTTTTAGATACAGAAACCACCGGTCTATCCTTTAACGATGGACATAAAATTGTTGAGATAGCTTGTATAGAAACAAAAGATTTAATTCCAACAAACAAAATTTTTCACACATTCATTAACCCCGAAAGAGACGTGCCAGAAGAAGCTTTCAAGATACATGGTTTTAATGAAGGTTTTTTAAAAAATCATAAAGCATTTAAAAAAATTGCAGATGAGTTTTTGGAATTTATTAGTGGTAAAAAATTGATAATTCATAATGCCAATTTTGATTTAAATTTTTTAAATGGAGAACTTGAATTAATAAAGAAAAAAAGAATTAGTAAAGATCTCGTAGTTGACTCCCTAGAAGTAGCAAGAAATAAATTTCCAGGATCTTCTAATTCTTTAGACTCTTTATGTAAAAGGTTCAGTATTGATTTAACTAGACGAACAAAACACAATGCACTTTTAGACTGTGAATTGCTTAGAGAAGTTTATATTAATCTCCTTGATGCTAAAGAACCAAAGTTTAACCTTTCTTCGTCAGTACAAAATAATATAAATAGCAATAACGAAAAAATAAAATACAGTAAGTCAATTTATAAAGTTTCAGATATTGAACAACAAAATCATAAAAATTTCTTAAAACTTGAAATAAAAAAGAATTTCTACTGACTCTTTTTTTTATTATAAAGTTCTTCAAAATCTACAATTTCATTTACTTTTATTTCCTTAAATCCAGAAGCTTCAAACAAAAATAAAAAAATTTTTCTTATTTCTTTATAAACATTAGTTGGTACCTCGATGAGAATTAACTTTTCTAGCTCATTTTTATCAATTTTTTGATTTGTGATTTCAATAATCGTTGCAAAAGCAATTTTTGTATTTACTTTCTCAATTCTTTCCCTATTAGGCACCAAGCTTAATGTGGTTTCAATTTCTATAATCTTTTCTTTTATCTGGTTACTTTTAATGTCTATATTTATTTTATAATTTGGAATTTCATTTGATAAAAAAGAATATATTTTAGGATTTGGAATTTTAAAGTCTAGGTCTTTTATATATTTACCAATTATTTTATAGTTCATCTTTCTTTTTTTCTATTATTTCACCGTCTAAAGTATTTTTGGCATTTTTTCTTTTTGCACCACTTCCAACTTTCAAATAATAATTAATTAATATTTTTCTTGAGAAAGGAATTAATAATAAAAACCCTATAATGTCTGTAAAAAATCCCGGGATAATTAAAAGTATTGCCGCTATTGCAATTGATGCACCGGAGATTATTTCAAACAAAGGAATCTTATTTTGATAGGAACTAATAATTCCCGACTTTATAGTCTTTAATCCTTCTAGTTTAGCAAAATAGATGCCAACCACGGCTGTTAAAAAAATTAGCAATATTGTGTTTAAAGCACCAATTTTACCCCCTATCTTGATCATAAAAAAAATTTCCAGCGCGGGTATTCCGATAATTGCCAATAAAAGTGGGTTCATTTGTCTGATACAAAATTATATTATTAATGTATATTTATCAATCAATGAGTAACAATTTTGGATACATAGATATTATATTGCTAGGTATGATAGCAGGTTTTATAATTTTAAGGCTTAGAAATATACTAGGAAGAAAAACTGGTCATGAGTCCAAAATCTACCCTAGTTTTGCAGAGAAAAAATTTAATGTCCCAAATAATAACATTAAAAATTTTAAACAAGACCTTGATGTCTTAGAGGGGCAAGAAAAGTTAAATTTCCTTAAAGGAGCTGAGATTGCTTATGAAGCAATATTAACATCTTTTGCGAAAGGCGATAATGAAAAATTAAAAAGTTTGCTCACACCTGAAATGGCATCAAATTTTAAACAAGCTATTGATGCTAGAGATAAAGATAATATAAAATCTGAATTTACTTTTATTGGAATAAAAGAGTCTAATGTTGAAAAATATGAAAAAATAAGAAATGAGCTATTTGCTTCCGTCAAATTTGTTTCGGAGGTTATTTCAGTAAAAAAAGATAAAGATGATAAAATTATTGAGGGCAATCCAGATAAAATAAAAAAGGTCGTTGACTACTGGAAATTTACTAAAAATGTTATGAAAAAAGGACCTAACTGGTATTTATCTGAAATTGTCTCTAAGTGATAAAAAAAAAGAATATATCTAGAGAAGATTTAGATACCTGGAAAAGTTACATTAAAAATCCTACAGACGTAATCGACAAAGAGTTAGACTCGAAAAAGAATGTGTCAAAACCTTACAGATACCGTTTTGATCTTCATGGTTTTACTTTGTTAGAAGCCAATAAAAAGATTGAAGAACTAATAACTTTTTGTACGAAAAAAAATTATAAAGAAATACTTTTAATTACAGGAAAAGGAATTCATTCGAAGACTGATAGAGATGTGTATGCTTCGAAAAACTTAAGCAAACTAAAGTATTCTGTACCAGACTTTATAAAATCAAATTTGGAATTATCAAAGCAAGTTTCTTCAATTTCTAATGCAAATAATTCTGACGGTGGAGAAGGTGCAATAATTATTAAGCTTAAAAAGTTATAAAATAAATTTTGACAAGTCTGTATCTTTGACTAAATTTCCTAAATTGTTGTTAACATACTCTTTATTAATTGTAACAGTTTCGCCAGCTTTATCTGTAGCGTTAAAACTTATGTCATCTAAAACTTTTTCTATTATGGTGTGAAGTCTTCTTGCCCCTATATTTTCAACTGATGCATTTACTTCAGCTGATATCTTAGCCAGCATGTCTATCCCATCATCAGTAAATACAAGCTCAACATTTTCAGTTTTTAATAATTCTTTATATTGTTTGATTAAACTGTTATCTGGCTCCTTTAAAATTCTTTTAAAATCATTTTCATTTAAAGCGCTCAACTCTACCCTTATTGGTAATCTACCTTGTAATTCTGGAAGAAGATCGGATGGCTTCGCAAGTTGGAAAGCTCCTGAGGCAATAAAAAGTATGTGATCAGTTTTAATTGGACCATGTTTTGTACTTACTGTCGTACCTTCAATCAAAGGAAGTAGATCTCTCTGAACACCTTCTCTTGATACATCTCCACCTACTCTATCACTTCTAGCAGAAACTTTATCTATCTCATCTAAGAAAACTATACCATTTTCTTCTGTGGTTTTTTTTGCTTCTTTAATAATCTTGTCTTCTTCAATCATTTTGTCTGATTCTTGGGCCACTAAAATATCGTGAGACTCTTTAACAGTCATTTTTTTCTTTTTACCTTTTTTATTTCCCATTGATTTTCCGAGTATATCACCTAGATTTACCATTCCTACGTTGCCTCCAGGCATTCCAGGAATTTCAAAGCTTTGCAATCCAGACGATTTATCCTGAACTTCAATTTCTATTTCATTATTGTCCAAGTCCCCATTTCTTAGTCTTTTCCTAAAACTTTCTTTAGTAGCAACACTCGCTTTATTACCTACCAAAGCATCTAGCACTTTATCCTCTGCTTTTAGTTCAGCTTTTGCTTTTACTTCTTTTCTTTTTTTTTCTTTTTCCATTGCAATGGCAATCTCAATTAAATCTCTAACTATTTGTTCTACATCTCTCCCTACATATCCAACCTCAGTAAATCTCGTAGCCTCTACTTTAATAAACGGTGCCTCAGCTAGTTTCGATAATCTTCTTGAAATCTCAGTTTTGCCAACTCCTGTTGGTCCAATCATTAAAATATTCTTTGGTAAAACTTCATCTCTCATTTCTTCTGAAAGCGCTTGTCTTCTCCACCTGTTTCTCAAAGCAACGGCCACAGCCTTTTTGGCCTCTTTTTGTCCAATGACATATCTATCCAATTCAGAAACTATTTCTCTTGGAGATAAAGCACTTACTCTAGATTTTTCTTTAGATTTATTTGTTATAACGTTTAAATTTGTTACTTTATTTGATTTTACCATTTAGACTTTCTCTACTGTAACGTTATTATTAGTAAACACACATATGTCGGAAGCAACTTTAATAGATTTTCTTGCAATATCTTCTGCTTTTAAATCTGTTTCAACTAAAACTTTTGCAGCAGCTAACGCATAATTTCCACCAGATCCTATTCCAATTATTCCATCCTCTGGCTCTAAAACATCACCTGTTCCAGAAATTATAAAACTATGT
>MDTG01141629.1_pt1 | contig 13785 bp, 11 predicted proteins | sample 811421 | NCBI WGS metagenome assembly MDTG01 (sample SAMN05326645, study PRJNA326480) | marine metagenome | isolation source: seawater | place: Pacific Ocean: South East | collected 2011 | reverse complement strand
GTTTCTCCCGGGTTGGGAGGAAGGATTATTTCCTCATCAAAAATCTTTAGAGGAAAAAGGAGATTTTGCATTGGAGGAAGAGAGAAGACTAGCTTATGTAGGCATCACAAGAGCCAAAAAAGAGGCTTATTTATCTTTTGCAATGAAGCGAGCTTATCACGGGGATTGGATGGACGCCCTTCCTTCTAGATTCATTAATGAAATACCGGATGAAAGTGTAGAAAAAAATGAAATCGGCTTAAATGAAAGTGATGACTTTGAATTTAATCAAGATAGTTCTATTGAATTTGATGAAGAATATAGAAGTCCTGGATGGGATAGGTATAAAAAAAATCAAATGCTAAAATGGAAAAAATAGAAAAATTAAAAAAAATTTTTAAAAGAGAGAGGATAGATGGATATATTATTCCTAAAAATGATGAGTTTTTTGTTGAATATATTCCAGATCATAACGACAGACTAAATTTCGTTACAAATTTTTCTGGATCTTATGGTTTTGCACTAATATTAAAAAATCAAAACTATTTATTTGTTGATGGAAGATACACTTTACAAGCTAACAATCAGAGTTGCAAATCTTTTAAGATTGTTACAATTCCAGATAAAATGCCGACCGATATTCTTAGAAATAAAAAACTGATAATAGGTTTTGATCCAAAATTATTTACCAAAAAATTTTTATCTGTTTTTTTTGCTAAAAGAGAGTTTAAATATAAACCACTTTTAAATAATTTGATTGATGAAATATGGAGAAGAAAAATAAAAAAAAATAAAAGTAAATTTTTTATATTGCCTGCTAGATCTGTAGATGAAAAATACCAATCTAAAATTAACAAAATTACTAATTATGTAAAAAAAAAAAAGTCTGATTTTTTATTTATTACCGCAAGTGAAAACAACGCCTGGTTACTTAATATTAGAGGACGAGATGTAAAATATACACCAATACCGTACAGTTATGTTTTAATCGATAAAAATCAAAATATTAAATTTTTTTGCGACTTAAAAAAATTATCATCGACTTTGAGAAACCACTTTAGCAAAGTTGAATTTTTAGATATTAAAATTTGTAATAAAGTTCTTTCAAAAATAAAAGGGAGTAAATTTATTATCGATAAAAATTCTTGCTCTTATTTTTTCGAAAACGTTATTCGTAAAAACAATAAAATACTTAATTTTCAAGACCCTATTTATTTTTTTAAAGCAATTAAAGGAAAGCAAGAGATAGAAAATATAAAAAAAGCACATATATTCGATGGAGCTGCTCTTACGAAATATATATTTTGGCTCAAGAAAAATTTTGATAAGAAAAAAATCACTGAAATAAGTGCATCACAAAAATTATTTGATTTTAGAAAAAAAAATAAAAAATTTAAGTTCTTGAGTTTTCCAACGATATCTGGAACTGGACCAAATGGGGCAATCATTCATTATAAAGCAACTAAAAAAACAAATAGGAAACTTAAAAAAGGAGATGTTTACTTGGTTGACTCTGGTGGACAATACGAATTTGGTACAACAGATGTTACTCGAACTATTTCTTTAAAAAATTCAAATAAGAGAGTTAAAGATATTTTTACAAGAGTTTTGAAAGGGCACATTGCTGTTGCAAATTTTAAACTTAAAAATAATACATCAGGAGCAGAAATTGATTTTATTGCAAGAAAATATCTTAAACAAATTGGTTTAAATTATGCGCATGGAACCGGTCATGGCGTGGGATATTTTTTAAATGTTCATGAAGGTCCCCATGCAATATCAAAAAAAAATAATATTAATTTTCAAAAAGGTATGGTTGTATCGAATGAACCAGGTTACTACGAAAAAAATAAATTTGGTATCAGAATTGAGAATCTTATTTATGTCAAAAAAGATAGAAAAGGAAATAGTTTTGAAAATTTAACAATGGCGCCTATAGAGAAAGATTTAATTATTCAAGAAAGTCTTAGTAAAAATGAGAAAAAATGGCTTAATGATTATCATAAAACTGTATTTAGAAATCTAGTGAAATCTATGAATAAAATTGATGCTTTAGAACTTAAAAGAGCTTGTTCAGCCATTTAAAATTTTATTCCAATCCTTTTCTAAAATAATCTTAATATTCAGTTGTTTGGCTTGATCAACTTTCTTTTTTGTTGGCTTGGAGTCACCGACTACTAAAAAATCTAGTTTTTTAGAAATAGATCCAAGCACTTTTCCTCCATTATTCTCAGCAATTACTTTTGCTTCCGATCTACTCATATTTTTAAAACCACCGGTGAACATTAATTTTTTGTTAGAAAGTTTTCCATCATTATTTTTTCCGACATAATTTTTTATTATTAACTTATCAATTAAATCTTTGGTTATTCTAGTGTTAGTTAAATTAGAAAAAAAATTATCAATAGAATAAACTTGTGTTTCACCAATCCCATCTAAATCGACTAAATTAACTAAAATTTTTTTCCTATTTTTTGACTCAAATAATTTTGTGAATTCTTTTATTGAACCAAAAAAGCTTGACAATATTTTTGCATTTTCTTGACCTATATGTCTAATACCTATTGAATATATAAATTTATTTAAAGAAATTTTTTTAGACTTGTCTATAGCTTTTTTTAGATTATCTATAGATAGTTCACCCCATCCCTCCAAATTTTTAATTTTGTTATAATCTAACCCAAATATATCTGATGGTTCTTTTATAAAATTTAAATCCCAAAATTGTTCAATTACTTTTTTTCCAAATCCATCAATATTGAATGCCTCTTTTGAAACAATGTGTTTAAGTCTTTCTTTAGCTATAAAATTGCAGTCATACCCTTTGAAACATCTTCTTACCGCATCTTGCTTATTGGTGCTTTTGCTTAATTCTTTTTTTGTATTTGCTCCACACAAACATTTATTAGGAAAAATATACTTTTTACTACTTTTATCTCTTCTAGAAATGTCAACCGAAACTACTTGAGGTATTACATCGCCCGCTCTTTGAATTGATATATAATCTCCGACTCTAATATCTTTCCTTAATATTTCCTCCTCATTGTGAAGAGTAGCATTCGAAACTACTACACCTCCTACAGTTACGGGTTCAACTTTTGCAACTGGAGTCAGTGCTCCAGTTCTTCCTACTTGAATAGTTATATCTTTAATTTTGGTAGTAGCTTTTTCTGCTGAAAATTTATAAGCAATTGCCCATCTGGGAGAATTAGAGGTATTACCCAATCTTCTCTGAAGCTCTAAATCATTAACTTTGTAAACAAGACCATCAATATCGTAGTCTAATGAAGAGCGCAGTTGATCTATCTTCTTATGCTGCGTTTCAATTTCAGTAAAATTGTTTATTTTTTTTGACAATGAATTAGTTGTAAACTTCCATTTTGATATTTTTTTTAAAAAATCTAACTGTGTTTTAAAAATCAAAGGTTTTACTGACCCTAAACCGTAAGCAAAGTATTTTAGAGGTATCTTTTTAGTCTCTAGAGGATTTTTTTGTCTTAAAGATCCTCCTGCTGCATTTCGGGGATTGGCAAAATTATCTTTGATAGCAACGAAATCTTTTTTACCAATATAAATTTCACATCTGATCTCTAATAATTCTGGAAAATCGTTAGATACAATTTTTTTTGGTAATTCTTTTATGGTTTTTAAATTTTCTAGAATGTCTTCACCGATATATCCATCACCTCTTGAAATACCTTTAGTTAAATTTCCATTTTCATAAATGAGAGTTGCTGATATTCCATCAATTTTAGGTTCAGCAATTAATTCTATGTTACTTTCATTTTTATTTAAAAAATTATTAATTTTTTTTAAAAAATCTCTCATATTGTTCTCATTGAATGCATTAGATAATGATAGCATTGGGATTAAATGTTTTACTTTTTTAAATTTATTTGAAGGTTTTGCCCCTACAATATTTCTAATTGATTCAATCTTTTTTAAATAAGAATATTTTGTTTCTAATCTCAATATTTGCCTTTTTAAATCATCATATTCTGCATCCGATATTTTAGGTGAGTCGTCTGTATAATAAAGGGTATTATGAATTTTTAAATTAGAAACTAATTTTTTAAATTTTTTTATAATTTCATTTTTTTCTTTCATGAAATCTACTTTATCATTTTAATAATTTTTTTGATAAAACTTTTGTTGTCTTCTTTTTTTCTATTATTAGTATTTGTTTTTTTTCCAATTTTATATTCTTTGTTTAGGACTTTGTAAGATTGCTTAAACCATTCGCCTGAATTATAATTATATCCTAGTATACTTGCATATTTTTTTGCCTCATTTTTAAGACCAATATGATAATGAATTTCTACAAGGCGGTGTAATGCTTCTTCAATAAATATTGTTTTATTATATTTTTCCAAAATTGTCTTAAGCCTGTTAATCGCCGGTATCCATTTTTTAACGGAAATATAATATTTAGCTATATACATTTCTTTTGCGGCTAATTGATTTTCAATAAGGTCTTTTTTGAATTTGAGGTCAATAGCATAATCGGTGTCAGGATATTTATTTAGAAAAAAATTTACTTTTTCTCGAGCCTTTAAAATTGGTTCAATGTCTTTAGTCTCGTCACTTATTTGTTCGAAATATATTACTGCATTAAGAAAATGTGCATAAATCACATTTTTATCTGATGGATAAATTTTTAAATATCTGTCTAAATTATCTAAAGACTCGTCGTAAAAATTAATTGCGTATAAACTATATGCTGACATTATAGATGACTTAGCTGCAAGTTCTAAATTAGAGGAATTAAGCTCGGCTTCCGAAAACTTCTTACTAGCATAAAAGAATTCATTGTTCTCTAAAGCTTTTAATGCTTCATTATATAAATCGTAGGAATTTATTCGGTCTTGGGGTTCGTAAATTATTTTATCATTTTTTGAACAAGAATTTAAAATAATTGCAAAAACAAAAATTGCTAATAACCTTAATATCATAATAAAATTAATATCAGATATTAATAAAAATAATATTTAAAAATTGATATTTAACCGTTAACAGCTATTTTTTCTAATTTCTCAGAGTTGAATTCTTTTGAAATTTCAAAATTACTGTGATCTTTAATTTGAAAGGATTTCATTGTATTAAAAATTTTTCTTAAAAATAAATTTGTCAACTCATGCCCACCATGATAGCAGCTGACTTTACCAATAATTCTATAACCAGATAATAAAAAATCACCGGCAAGATCTAAAATTTTATGATTAACAAATTCTTTTTTATTTCTTAGGCCCTCTTTATTTAATACTTTATCCTGGTCAACTACAACTGCATTATCTAAGGAACCTCCTTTTGCAAGACCAATTTTTTTAATTTTTTCTACATCTTCCAAGAGGCAAAATGTTCTGGACTCTATAATCTCTTTCAAATTATCTTTTTGAAAATTAACAATATTTTTTTGTTGACCAATAATTTTATTTTCATAATTTAATTCAAATTCAACTTCAAAAGAATCGCTTGGTTCGATAAAAATATTTCGAATACCATCTACCAATTCTATTTTATCTAAAATTTTTAAATACTTTCTTTTCTTGGATTGTTCTTTAAGATCTGTTTCTTTGATATGCTCTAAAAAATCTTTTGCTGAACCGTCCATTATTGGAACTTCTTCATCATTAATCTCTATGATAACATTATCAATCCCTCTTATGTAAAGAGCTGCCAACAAGTGCTCTACAGTTGAAACTTTTACTCCTTGTTTATTTTCAATAGTGGTACATAACCTTGTAGAAGATACGTTAGAAAAATTTGCCTTTATTAAGTTATTATTAACTAGATCAACTCTCTTAAAAATAATACCCTCATTTTCTACAGCTGGAAGTAATTTTATAGTGGTTTTTTTTCCTGAATGTAAACCCAAACCATTAAAGCATAATTTTTTAGATAATGTTTTTTGATATATACTGTTCATTGCAATGTTATAGCTGATTGCTTTTTTTTCTTTAAAACAACTATTGTTTCTAAAAAAAACAACAATCACCCAAAAATTGCTTCAAAAAACCTTGCAATGAACGATTTTTTATAATTAGCGACAGGTATAGCTTCTTTTTTCCAACCAAAATGAACAAGCTTATGAGCTGAATTCAACATATTTTCATTCGATAAATTATCTATAAAATTAAAATTATTGCAATTATTATTAAAAAGCGTTGTTTCATAAATTTCTCGAAAAGTTTTTAAATGTGATTTATCAGAAATTTCTAAAAATATATTTTTAGAGAATTTACTATAATAGTTGAAGTTAATATTTGTAAAAAGTATTAAATCTAAAATTTCTTTAATTCTTGCAAAAGCGATATCATAAATTAATTTTTTTTTAATTTTCCTATTATTATTATCACTAAAAAATTTTTTATCGATTGTTTCATCTTTTAAAATATTTTTTGTTAATATAATTTCTTCTAATATGATTTTAACTATATTCTTTTCCAGAGATATAATTTTAGATATATCTTTGATTACAACATCTGATCCAAATTTAAAATTGTGTTCAAATTTCAACGAATTATTTTCAAAATAAAATATTTTGGAGCTATTGTTATTAATTTTTATTTGAAAAAATGTATTAACATTTTCATCTTTATCACTTAAGTTGACTCCTTCAACAAAACTTTTAACTAAAATTTTCTTAATCTTTAAATTACAATTGTTGAATACACTCTTTAAATTTTTGTGATCATTTTTATTAATTAATGAAAAAGATAATTCATGAGAATAAAAATCTCCGAATAAACCTATTGGTATATTTTCAATTTTTTTATCATCTAAATAAAATTTTGAATTAAAAATATGTAAAACAGTTTTTTTTATTTCGACATCTTGTACACAGGATTTTAAGGTATTCATTATATAAGTAATATTTTCATTTAAAATTTGCGATCCATTTAGTTTTTTAAATCCTGAAAAATTAATAAAAGTTAATTCAAAATTTTCTAAAATCAATACTATCTCTTTGAAAGTATGGTTTAACTTTTGTTCAATAATATAAATATTTTTTCTAAATACACTGGCTACTTCATCTAAATCAGTAATTTTATTATTGTGTATATTTTGAAGAGGTAACTCCAATTTATCTACAATTTTAAAATTATCATATTTGTCACTTTCACCAACAAAAAAAACAAAACTCAGACTGTTAATTTCTAAGTAAAGTGTTAAGGAAGAATTTTTCATATACTATCTTAAAATAAGTTGGTTACTTATTCTATAATCAAATAATTCATATTTCACAAAATCATTTTTACTTTTTAAGTTTAAGAAATTTTCTAGACTTTTTGTATAATTTTTAGATGGAAGCCTGATAACTTGATTATCTTTAGTTTCTAAATCCCATCTATTAGTTTTATACAATGAATATTTTTTGATTATATCTAGAGGAAAATTTATTTTTTTTAAATTTTTACAAAAAATTTTAAAATCATCTTTATTTCCTAAGACGTAAGGAAGAGTTCGATAATTTGGTAAATTCTTAAATTCTATTAAATCTATTTTTTCGCTTAAATAAAATTTATTTTTTTTGTTAAAAAGAACAGCGATCGGTTTTTTTTCATATATTTCGATCTTTAAAGTATTTGGATATTTTTTTTTAATTTTGAAACTCTCGATAAAGCTATTTTGCAATAAAGCTTTTTTAACTTCATTATTATTTAAAAATATGAGATTTTTATTGTAAAATGGAATTAATAAATTTTTTATATCTTTATCCTTAAGCAGTAAATTATTTTCTACTACTATTATCTCTAAATTAAATTTAGAAATAAAAAAGTTTTGTTGTGAATTAATAGTGGTTAATAATATCAATAAAAATGAAGCAATTACAAATCGTTTTTTCATTTATTGATGCTTGCATCTAATAAAATTTTTTCAACTAAATTTTCAAAAGATAAACCTTTAAATTTTGCTATTTCAGGAACTAAAGATAGATTTGTCATACCTGGTTGTGTGTTAATTTCTAATAAATAAAAAATATTGTTTAAAAATTTGAAATCTGATCTAGAAACACCTCTACATTTTAAAATATTGTGTGTTTTTTTTGCTATATTCAAAACTTCATTATATTTTTTTTTAAGTAATCTTGCAGGCATAATATGCTTGGTCTTTGCTTTTTTAGTATATTTAGCTTTATAGTCGTAAAATAATCTTTTAGGTATCAGTTCAATTGCACCAAGAGGATCGTTATTAATAACTGCGACTTGAACTTCTTGACCGCCAATATATTCTTCTAATATTAATTCATCATATTTTCTAAACAAATAACGTAACGATCTAAATAAATTTTCTTTATTCTTGCAAATTTCTACTCCCAGACTAGATCCCTCGTTAATTGGTTTTAAAACAATAGGATAATTAATTTTTTTTCTTTTTACCATTTTTTGTATTGTTTTTGTTTTATATTCAGTTTTTTTAATTGAAAAAAATTTTGGGGTTTTTATATTATTTTTAATAAATATTTCTTTTGAGATTAGCTTATTCATGGCATTAAAAGAGCTAATTACACCTGAATGAGTATATGGAATTTTTAAATATTCAAAGTAACTTTGAGCGATGCCATCTTCTCCATCTCTTCCGTGAAGAGCATTAAAAATTACATCGGTTTTTAATTTATCTATTAAATTAAAATTTTTATTTTTTGGATCAAATGATGAAACCTTATAACCTTTTTTTTTTAAAGCTTTAATGCAAGCTCTGCCGCTCTCTAAACTAACAGCCCTTTCCCCTGATGTGCCTCCTAGAACAACTAAGACATTTTTAAATTTTTTATTTTTCACCGATAATTTTAATCTCTAACTCAAGATTTACTCCTGTTTTTTCTCGAACTTTCTTTTTAACTTTATTAATCAAATTCTCAATATCTGAAGATTTAGCGTTGCCATTATTTACAAAAAAATTACAATGCTTTTGCGATATGATTGCGTCCCCTTCTTGATAGTTTACACAACCCGCTTCTTTAATTAACATCCAGGCTTTTTTATCTTCGCTTATATTTTTAAAAGTGCTCCCACATGTTTTTATTTGATTTGGTTGAGAAGTTTTTTTTTTTTTAATAAATTCAGACTGTTTTTTTTCTATTTTTTCTTTTATACATGTCATTCCCTTTAATTTTGCTGAAATAATAATTAAATCATTTGGTAAATTAGTTCCTCTGTATAAAAATTTTATATCTTCTTTTTTTATCTCAATAACTGACAATCTTTTTTTATCTATTACCCTAATTGACAATAAAACTTTGGATATATCATTTTCATAGCAACCACTGTTCATTATAATTGCACCGCCTATTGATCCGGGTATACAAGATAAAAATTCTAAATTTCCAATATTATTTTCTTTAGCATAATTAGCAACTTTACGATCAAGAGTTGCAGCCCCTACATCTAAAGTATTTTTACCAATAAGTTTTGTATATGAAAATTTATTTCCTAATTTAATAACTGCTCCTTTAACACCATTGTCTCTAAATAATGTGTTGGATCCAGCTCCTAAAATTGTTGTTTTTATATTTTTAATTTTTGCTTCTCTTAAAAATTCTATAAGTTGAGCTTCATCTTTTGCTTTGTAAAAATACTCTGCATTACCACCTAAATTAAACCAGCTATAATTAGAAAGCTTAACGTTATAATTAAAATTATCTTCAAATTTTTTAATAAATTTTATATCCAGACTCATAACGAGTTTTTAAGTCCTGTCATCCATTTTGAGATTAATCCTGCTCCCATGCCGATTATAATTTCATTACTAATTAAATTCATTCTTAAATATTTGCTTAATTCAATTTCATTTTTTACAATAATTACCTGAGTATTTGAATTTTTCATAATCAATTCGGCAAACTTAACTAAATTAAACTTAAAATTTTTTTTTTCTCCTGCAGAATATAATGGGCACATAATTACTAATTTTGATTTAGAAAAACATTTTGAAAATTCATCTTTTAAAGATATCACCCTTGAATATCTATGTGGTTCGAAAACACTAATAACTTTTCTTTTTGAATTAACATTGTGAACTCCCTCTAAAATTGAACTGATTTCGGTAGGGTGATGAGCATAATCATCATAGAAGTCGTTTTTATTTATTGAAAAAATTTTAGTCATTCTTCTTTGAACCCCAGAAAAATTTTTAAGTGATTTTTTTACTAGATTTATATTTGCTCCTATATTTAAACAGACGATAAAAGCTGCAGCAGAGTTTAGTACGTTATGTTTTCCCAATAGTCTAATATTTATCTTTTTGATATTTATTCTTTTTTTGTCTTTACCTATAAAACTTAAATCAAAAGTCGTACTATTAAAATAATATTTAATTTTTTTAATTTGATAGTCAGCTTTTTTATTTTCTCCGTAAGTTAAAACATTTTGATTTTTAATTTTGTTGAATATTTTTTTAATATTATGATTATCAATACAAATTATTGATTTACCAGTCGGAGGAGTTTTGTTTATAAATTCTAAGAAAGCTTCTTCTAGCCTTTTATAATTTTTATAATAATCAATATGTTCATAATCAATATTGGTTACAATAGAATAGTTAATTGGTAGTTTTAAAAAGCTACCATCAGACTCGTCTGCTTCTAATATTGCCCACTCACCTTTTCCTAGTTTAGCATTACTGTTAAAAGAATTTATTACTCCACCGTTAATAATAGTTGGGTCAAGTTTTTGATCCGATAAAATTTTTGCAACCAAAGAAGTGGTTGTAGTTTTTCCATGTGAACCTGTAATTATAATATTTTTTTTTAAGGATACCACATCTGCTAAAATTTCAGCTCTTGAATAAATTGGTATTTTACTTTTTTTCGCGAACTTAAGTTCTGTGTTATTTTTTTTAATGGCAGTTGATTTAACTACAATAGTTGATCCTTTAATATTAGTCGATGAGTGACCGATGAATATTTTTATTCCTAATTTTGCACAATTAATTGTATTTTTATTTTTATTTTTATCACTTCCTTGAATTCTAAATCCCATGTTTTTCATAATTTGGGCTAGACCACTCATTCCTATCCCCCCAATACCAATAAAATGAATAACATCCTTTTGACCTAATCTAATTTTTTTCATTAAAAATTTTCTCTATTTGACTTTTTAAATTCTCAAATATATCTTTGTCCGAATGTTGTCCTTGATTTGATAAAATACTATTTAACATTGATTTATCGTTAACAATTGAAACAATTAAATCGTACAATTTGTTTTTAATATCCTTTTCTTCTAGAAAATTTCCATAACCTTTTTTTGAATAATATTCTGCATTTTTATACTGATGATTATCTGCTGATGTTGGTAAAGGTATAGAAATAAAAGGAATTTTAAAGTTAATTAATTCGCCTAAGACTGAAGCTCCAGATCGAGTAATAACTAAATTTGATTTCGAATAATATTCTATAATGTTACTTGTAAAATTAAATATCTCAAATTCTATTTGAGCTTTTTTATAAAATTGGGATAATTGATTATTCTGACTAATATGACATTGCTGATAAATTTTTATTTTTCTTCCAGAGTCTTTCAGTTTTTTAAATATTGGTGGGAACTCATCTGCGAAGATTTTTGCGGCTTGGCTGCCTCCAAGAACCAAAATATTTAAGCTATTAAAACTAGTTGTGCGATCATCTGAAATATTTGCATTAATTATCTCTTCTCTCACTATATTACCTACCTCAACAACTTTATCTTTATATTTTTCTGATATGCCTTCAAGTTCATTATAAGAAACAAATATTTTTTTTGCAAAAGGTAATAAATATTTATTTGCTTTACCAATAATCAAATTATTTTCATAAATAATAAATTTTATTTTTAAAATATATGCGGCAAAACAAATTGGAAAAGAAGAGTAACCTCCCATTCCAAGAATAAGTGATGGTCTATCGAATATTAGAATTAATAAAGATTTTATAATTGAAAAAGAAATAATAATAAGTGAACAAAAAAGTTTAAAAATATTTTTTTTAATTAAAGGTGATGAGGATATTTTTACTAGATCTAAATTATTGTAATCTTTTAAGTAAGATGAACCCCTTTTATCTGAAGTTAATTTTATACTGAAATTTTTATTTTTTAGATAATTTGCTAAACTATAAGCAGGGAAAACATGACCGCCTGTTCCACCGGTTGCAATGACTATTTTTTTTTTAATCATATAAGAAAGATTTATTTTTAGTATAGTTTAAAACTAACCCAGCCAAAATTGCACTTCCAATTAAAGAAGAGCCTCCGTAACTCAAAAAAGGCAATGTCATTCCTGTTGTTGGAAGTAAGTTTGTATTAACACCAGCATGAATAAATGTTTGAAATATTAACAAAGTCGCTAATCCGCTTAAAGAAATCTTTAAGAATTGGTTGTCTTGATTGAAACAATTTTTAATAATTCTGAAAGAAATATATAAAAAAATAATTAATATAATTATAGTAGCTAAAGAACCATACTCTTCTGATATAACAGCTATAACATAATCTGTATGCGCCTCTGGAACGCTATCCTTTAATATTCCTTCACCCATCCCCTGGCCTGTTAATCCTCCTAGTCTTATAGCATCAAGGGCAGAAGATGATTGAAACTTATCTCCTTGACTAGGATCAAAAAAAGTAATCAAACGATTAATAATATATCCAAATTTTTCAGGTAAGAAAAATAATAAAGAACCTAGCAATGCTGAAAAAATTAAAAAGATTAAAAATATATGAATTAAACTCACGCCAGAAATAAATACAGTACCGACCCAGCTTCCTATTAACAATATTGATTGCCCTAGATCTGGTTGATTGACTAATAAAATTACAACAGAACCTAGAAGCATAAAACTAAAAATATATTTAATTTGAGAGTTTTGAAATTTTTCATATGTTAATATTTTTGCGGTCATTAATATGAAAAAAGGTTTCAATATTTCTATTGGCTGTAGTCTAAAAAAATATAGATCGATCCAACGTTTAGCTCCATTAACTTCTATTCCAATTATTGGTACTATTGCTAAAAAGACAAAAGATATAATGAATAAAGGTGCTACAAATTTCATAAGTAAATCAGTCTTTATAGTTGAAATAACAATCATAACTGTAATCGCTAAAAATGCAAAAATTAGATGTTTTGTGAAAAAAAAATAAAATTCTTTGTTTAGTCTTTCGCCTGCTGAAGATGAGGTAGAGGAAAATGAAAAAAATAAACCTAGAAAGAATAATATAAAAAAACTTACTAAAATTTTTTTATCAATACTTCTCCAGTAGTTAATAAATATAAATTTAAATGAATTTTCTAACATATCTTTTACATAGTCTCTTAAATTCTTCCCCTCTTTTTTCGAAATTTTCAAATTGATCGAAAGAAGCTGCACCAGGACTTAATAAAATATATTTATTTGCATGTTTTTTTAACTTAATGTCTTTTAAAATTTGAATAATTGAATTTCTTAAGTTTTTCGTAATTGAGAAATCTATTCTGCCTTTAATTTGATTTTTAAAAAAATTTATATTTTTACCTATTAAATAACATTTAGTGATATTTTTTTTACATTTAGATAGACTTATTCTATCCCCTTTTTTTGGAAGGCCGCCCAATATCCAATAAATATTTTTAAGACTATTTAAAGCTGGTTCGGTTGCCTTGAATGAAGTGGCCTTTGAGTCATTGATAAACGTAACATTATTTCTTGTTAAAAAAATTTCAAATCTATGTGATAATCCTTTGAATGATTTCATAGAATTTATAAAATCCTTATCTTTCATTCCCATTAACTTTAAGAGGGTGTATACAAAACTCATATTCTCATTATTTATATTAGAAGCTAAATAC
>MDTG01158289.1_pt1 | contig 13787 bp, 15 predicted proteins | sample 811421 | NCBI WGS metagenome assembly MDTG01 (sample SAMN05326645, study PRJNA326480) | marine metagenome | isolation source: seawater | place: Pacific Ocean: South East | collected 2011 | reverse complement strand
TGAAGGATTATCAGAAAGTCATAGTGTCCAGTGATAAAGATTTTTATCAACTATGCGACGACAAGACCATTGTCTTTAGACCGGTACAAAAAGAGGTCTTAAATAAGAATAATATTATCGACAAGTTTGGCATTCACCCTGCGAACTTTGCTCTTGCTCGTGCTATAGCTGGGGATAAGTCTGATAACTTGCCGGGTGTGGGAGGTGTCGGACTTCCAACCATCTCTAAGAGGCTACCTTTCTTGTCAGAGGCGAAATCTTATACGATTGATGAGGTTGTCGGGTACTGCGAGAAAGAGTTGGAAGATAAAAAACTTAAAGTATTTGAAAATATTGTTTTACAAAAAGACGTAGTTGAGTTAAACTATAAAATGATGCAGTTGTATGTTCCTTCAATCCCAGCGCAAGGCAATCAAAAGATTTCTTATGCCTTGGAAGAGTTTGAACACCATTTTAATAAGACCGAAATTAGAAAGATGATGATGATGGATGGTTTTGGGGAGTGGAACTGGAACGATCTTTTTCAGCGGTTGAAGAAGATTTCGGTAGATGGAAAAGAGGAGTAGTACATGTCACCAGCAGAAATAAGTCTCGCAAAGTTTGGAACAAGTTTCCAAGAAAATTTAGTTCACTTGATCTTTGAAGATCGTGCTTTCTCTGATCAGATTAGAGAGGTTTTAGATGTAGAGTTTCTTGAGGTGAAGTATTTACGTCTCTTCTTGAAACGCATGTTTGACCATCGTGATAAATACGGCACCCACCCTTCTCGTGATGCGATGACGACTATGTTGCGCACAGAGTTGGAGGGTGAGAACGAGGTCGTTGTCAAGCAGGTTCGTGAATTCTTTGCTCGTATCCTTTCGGACAAGAGCCCGGTAAAAGACCGGGATTATATTAAGAGCGTTTCTCTGGAGTTTTGCCGCAAACAGAAGCTTAAAGAAGCTTTGCTAGAATCGGCTGATCTTATTAACCGTGTTAGTGCTACGTCATATGACGAGGTTCGTAAGAAGATTGATCTAGCTTTGAAGCTTGGAAGTGAAAATAATTTTGGTTATGATTACTTAGCAGACTTTGAGCGAAGGTTTGAACTTAAATCCAGAAACCCAATCTCTACAGGGTGGGATAAGATTAATTCTATCACTCAAGGCGGTCTGGGTGTCGGTGAGTTGGGTGTTGTCATCGCTCCGACGGGCGTAGGCAAGTCGATGGTTCTGGTTCACCTTGGAGCGGAAGCACTCAAAGAAGGTAAAACTGTTGTACATTACACTTTAGAGTTGGCAGATACCGTGGTAGCTTCTAGATACGATAGTTGCATTACTGGCATTGGACTGTCAGATCTTTTTAGCAGAAAGGATGAGATCTTTGAGCAGGTCCAAGAGGTTCCCGGTCGTCTTATTGTTAAGGAATACCCCACCAAAACAGCAACCACGGCTACGATCACGAACCATTTAGAAAAGCTAATCGCACGAGGGATTAATCCTGATGTAGTGATTGTCGATTATGGTGATTTGTTAAGACCAATTGACAAGAGAAAAGAAAAAAGAAATGAGCTTGAGTCTATTTATGAAGAGATGCGAGCAATCGCACAAGTATATGGGTGTCCGGTTTGGACAGCATCACAGACGAATAGGACAGGTTTGAATGCCGAAGTTATCACAATGGAATCTATTTCGGAAGCTTTTAATAAATGCTTCGTTGCAGATTTTATTTGCACCATTTCTCGCACGATTGAGGACAAGAATACGAATGAGGGTCGAATGTTCGTAGCGAAAAATAGAAATGGTCCGGACGGTATTGTATTTCCTATCTTCATGGAGACGAGAAACGTAAAGATTAAAGTCTTGAATCGTAGTCACGAAACTCCAGAGTCTCTTGCTATCGGTGCAGCTAAGAAACAAGCCAGCACCCTTAAAGAAAAATATAAAACCTTCCGTAACAACGGAAGAAAAAATCAAAACAAAGAATAAAGGGGTAAAGAATGTATAATAGAGAAGAAGTATATAACTCCACGTTGGAGTACTTCGGCGGAGATGAGTTAGCCACGAACGTGTGGATGACAAAGTATGCGTTGAGAGATAAAGAGGGCGTGTATCAGGAGAGAACTCCTGATGATATGCATCGCCGCTTGTCTTCAGAGTTTGCAAGGATGGAAAAGAAGTTTAACTCTGGGCACGAGCTTAGTGAGGAGCAGATTTATGACTACCTCAAAGATTTTAAATATATTGTCCCGCAGGGTTCGCCCATGATGGGCATTGGAAACGACTATGTTAATGTGTCGTTGTCCAACTGTGTAGTCGTAGCTTCCCCAGAGGATAACATTTCATCAATTGTTGACTCCGGAAAAGAGTTGGCAAACTTATTTAAACGACGTTGTGGTGTGGGTTTGGACATCTCCAACTTACGTCCGGACGGAACAAATGTTAATAATTCTGCTGGTACAACCACCGGAGCGTGGTCGTTCGCAGATTTTTATTCTTATGTCTGTCGGATGATTGGTCAAAATGGTCGCCGAGGTGCTCTTATGATCACTATGGACGTGCGACATCCAGATATTGAAAAGTTTGTGACGATGAAGCACGACTTGACTAAAGTCACAGGGGCTAATGTTTCTATTAAAATTAGCGATGACTTTATGCAAGCGGTGGAGAACAAGGAAAAGTTTACTTTACAGTTCCCTGTTGGTTCAGAGAACCCTACTCACACAGCAGAGGTAGATGCTGCATCCTTGTGGTCAACGATTGTTGAGTCTGCGACCAAGACAGCCGAACCCGGATTGCTGATGTGGGGTAATATTGAAAAGACCCTACCGGCAGAATGCTATGCAGACGTAGGTTTTAAAACTATCTGCACCAATCCTTGTGCAGAGATCCCGTTATCTGCGTACGACAGTTGTAGGCTGATTTCTATTAATCTTAAAAACTTTGTCGAGAATCCATTTACGGACAAGGCGGTTTTTAATTTTAATAAGTTCTCTGAAGTGATTCGTGCGTCAATGCGCCTGTCGGATGATTTAGTTTCTCTAGAAATTGAAAAGCTTGATAACATTATTGATGTGTGTGACACGCCTGACGAGGTAGAACTATGGCAAAAACTTAAGTCTGCCGCCCTTGACGGTCGCCGCACTGGTCTGGGTACACACGGTCTTGCAGATGCGCTGGCTTGCCTGCAAGTTGCGTACGACTCGGAAGAAGCAATTGAGGCAGTCACCAAAATTTACGGAACTCTTCGCAATGAGTCCTATCGTGAAAGCGTAATTTTGGCTCGTGAGCGTGGCTCGTTCCCTGTGTTTGATTCCAGCAAAGAGATGGACAATGTTTATCTTCGTGAGTTACCGAATGATATTCGTGCAATGATGCATCAGTATGGTCGCAGAAATATTTCAATTCTTACGAACGCACCAACGGGGTCTGTGTCGATCTTGTCTCAAACATCTTCGGGTTTGGAGCCTGTGTTCAGGAACTCCTACACTCGCCGCCGAAAGCTGGAAACTTCGGAGTACACTCCGGATGACTTTGTAGATGACTTGGGAGATCACTGGAAAGAGTTTAAAGTTTACCACCACAATGTTCAACAGTGGCGTGAGCAGTCAGGCACAAATGCTGACACTCTCCCAGATTACTTTACCGAGTCAGATCAAATTGATTGGCTAAAGAGGATTGAGATTCAGTCGGCTATTCAAAAGAACATTGATCATGCGATTAGCTCCACAATCAATCTTCCGAAAGAGACTTCTACAGAAGTTGTCTCGGAGCTTTACCTAGAGGCGTGGAGACAGGGGTTGAAAGGTGTGACGATCTATGTGGATGGGAGCAGAACTGGGGTTCTAGTTACTAATGATTCCGCAGATGCGGAGGAGTTCCCCCAGCACGCAGCCCCTAAGCGTCCTGAACGGGTTGATTGTGACATTCACCACACGACCATCAAGGGTGAGAAGTGGGTTGTTCTTGTTGGACTGATGGACGGCAAGCCGTACGAGGTGCTTGCTGGAGAAGCTAGTATGATCGAGATTCCCAAGAGATACAATGCGGGTACTTTAACAAAACACAATTTTAAGACAAAAAATAACAGATATGACTTGACATTTGGATACAATGGTGATAGTATTACTGTGAAAGATGTGGTTAAGGCTTTTGATAATCCAACTGATGCTGCGTTCACTCGTATGATCTCGTTGGGTCTTCGCCACGGGGCAGAGGTTAAGTTTATGGTTGAGCAGCTACAGAAGGACAGGGAAAGTGATATGTTCTCTTTCTCCAGATGCATTGCTCGGATTCTTAAAAATTATATTAAGGATGGGGAGGTTCCTAGCGACAAGTTATGTTCGGAGTGTGGCGCAGAGTCACTGATTTATCAAGACGGGTGTGTAACGTGCTCATCTTGTGGTTATGCTAAATGTGGATAAAAAAATAAATTTAATGCTTGACAACAAGCTCAAACGGTGTTATATTTATAGCACAAACAAAGGAGAGTCACATGAGTGATGAGAAGAAAACAGTAGATCAGTACATTGAAACTTATATCAAGTCCGTTTCGGCACTTGAAGAAGCTCAAGAGCCCTTTAAGGAGCAGCGTCGTGAGCTTCGCAAGGAGTATGAGGACAATGGCTGGTTGTCTAAAGAGCAGCAGCGTCTAGCTGTTAAGGCGTATCGTCTAATCAAAGACGAGGAAGATATGGAACAGCTTCTTGATTTTTACGAGAAGGTTGCCACCATTCGTCGATCAAGTTAGGGGAGGGGTACTGTGCTAATACCATATAATAGACATTTATTGGTAGAGCTAGTGCAATCGGAAGATAGGGGTGATGCAGTTGTGCTGATCCCCGATTCTTCGGTCCCTAAGCCTGCCTACTCTTTAGTTAAACTTTTGAATGTTGCGCCCGATTGCGAAAAGTTCAATGGTGAGGTTGGTTCTACGCTTTTGGTTAATACCAACATGGTAGAAGAGATCACTGTTGCTGGCACGAGCTATAATTTAATTCTTGAAAACCACGTTGTAGGTCTTTACTTCGAGGACGGGTCGGAGGAAAAATGAATGGGCTTGTCCGAACTTATATGTGCCGCCATTATTTCCATAGGCATGCCAAATGCGAACTATGCCTGTGAGCATATGGACTTGGTTGTCAGTGCATCTCAAGATAACGACATACGACCAGAGGTACTGGTTGCCTTGATACACGTTGAGAGTCGCTGGACACCTACCGCAGTCAGTCACGCAAATGCTTGTGGCTTGACACAGGTAATACCCAAGTGGACAGGTGGAAGAGCTTCACGAAATGTGAGGTATGATTGTGAAGATTTGCAGAACCCCGTTATTTCAATAATTGCCGGGGCAACTATTTTCAATCATTGGCTCCACAGGTACGGTCGCTGCACTGCGGGAAACTGCTACCAGCGACACTACACAATTGGTCTTTGTGGGTATAATGCTGGCTATAGATGCCGTGGCGAGAATCCAAACAGAAGTGGTATGCACTACGCTCGTGTTGTTCTGAAGAAGGCACGACAAATACAATCAGCAATGCGGAGAATTGAGAATGCAAACAGGGAGAATAGAAATCAATGAGACTGGAGAGTTGTTTACTGATGAGTTGGTTGTTGGCTGTACTATGGAATCAATGCTTTTTGCTGATGAATATAATGTCCCAGTAGTATATAATGAGCTAAATTCTCCCCACTTCTTTGAGGAAGCTTCCTTACAAGAATACGCAGAATTGTGCTTTTATCTTTCTGTTCAGGGTCTTGCCCCTTTTGGTGATATGCCAGAGGGACTAAGGCTTGATGTGGAGGATGACTGCCTTTCTGTGTTTTGTGGACCAAAGACTTACAAAGTTTATTATAACAAGGTTTATATTTTTTCAGATAAAAATTTGCAAGGTTTGCCAGAACCGTCAGTTAAAAATAAAAATTATAAAGTTTTAGACTGGTTAGACGTGACGTGCGAGTCCGGTCTGTTTGATACAATTCATACCGATTCAGATTTTGTCAACAGCATACATTTTTATCAGAGCTTGAGGACAAACCAGAGGGGCTATAGTGATGCTGTGGCTGTTTCGTTCATGAATAAAAAGCAGTTGTCTGATCCTGACTGGTGTGACTCGTATGTTCGTTTGAAGGCTATTAATCTTATGTCATCTGCGGGTATTCGAGGCGGAAGCAACGGACCAAACCGCCATCGCCGATTGGAAGTCAGCCACTCTCATCGTGAGATCATCCCAGTAAACAAAAATACGTATCCAGAGCTTCCAAATGTGGAGTTCCGTTGATTGAATCGGTTAACAAGTCGGGCTTAAACTCGTTCCACCTTGCAGGAATCGTGCCAATTGCAGGTCAGCCACTTGAGTTTGGCTTCCCTTGGCACCCTTCTCTTAATCCTCTTGATGTGGATTATCTTGCCATTGAGAGAGCGGTTTATGAATGTGCGATGGCTGGCAGTGAGACAATTTGGGTTGTTTGCCACAGAGAAGTGCAGCCTCTTGTGAAGAAAACTGTAGGCGAGTGGATAGTAGATCCCTGCTCCGGTCAGGGTCCAATGGCTACTGACACCATCCGTCGTATTCCGATATATTATGTTCCAATCCACCCAAAGGATCGCAACCGTAGAGATTGTCTTGGTTGGTCTGCGCTGTACGGTGCTTTGTCTGCGTATTGGATAAGCAGAAAGATGAGCAAGTGGCTTATACCGGATATGTACTACACGGCGTTCCCCTATGGCGTGTATCCGGTTGAGTTTTTGCGAGAGCACAGGAGAGATATTTCCAGTCGGAAAAAATTTTTATTGAAAAGCGAAGGTAAGACGATTAAAGATGGTCTACCATTGGGCTTTACTTTTGATGGCGAAGATTTTAAAAATTGTAGGAGGAATGTTCGTGAAGAAAGTATTAATATGTTCGGTCCTGACGGCAAGAAGCTTCCCATAAAAAAAAGATACACCGCAAGACATTTTCCGCTTGACAAAGTATTTGAAGGTGTTATAATAGGGGAGAATTCAAAGTTGGCAGAAGTGCCGTGGTTTTATGATATATCTACTTGGTGTGGGTATAAAGATTACATTGCGTCAGGTAAAAAGCTTGACAAGTACAAGGAGATGAAGTATAATGAGTGGAGAACTATTGATTGGTGCCCCTATTCCGAAGAAGACACCTTGCCAGAGCAAGATTGAGCAAGCCTATGAGAACATGCCTTATCACGATAAGGAAAACGCATCCTTCCCTATGAGATATTATGATTTATCTGTAGATCAAAAGTTTTTTATTGACAGCTTGTTCGATTCTTGTTATAATGTAATCACGACAGAGCCAGAGGTTCAAGAAGAGCTTGAAAACCTCAAGGATTTGGTAGAAGAAATTCAGAACTCAACAACATTAATTTATAACGCAATCAGAGGTCATTAATGCAAGAAAGAAAAACATCGTCAATCCCATTCGTTGGACTTCACGCTCACAGTGTCGCAGGTTCCCCATTTGATGGTCTTGGTTTCCCACCAGAACACATGGAGTTCGCTTATTCCAACGGTATGAATGCCTTGGCGTTGACAGACCACGGAAATGCTAATGGCTTGTCTTATCAGGTGCTGCACGCAAAGAAGATGCTCGCCGAGGGTAAAGACTTCAAGCCTATCTTTGGCGTTGAGGCTTACTTTGTTCCCTCCATCTCCGAGTGGAAAGAAGAGTACGACCGACAGATGTTAGAGAAGAAGGGTCGTGGCTCCAAGACCAAAGGGGAGAGTCAGGGGACTGTGGTCGAGACAGAGGAGCGCAAGGATAGAGATATTTTACGCCGCCGTAGGCACCTTATTCTGTTGGCTCAAAATCAACAGGGTCTAAATAATATTTTTAGTTTGATCTCTAAGTCCTTTAAGCCAGAGAACTTCTATCGTTTTCCACGAGTAGATTACGACCTTCTGTCGCAGCATTCTGAAGGGGTCATTGCAGCTTCTGCGTGTCTCGGTGGTGTCTATGCAGGCGATATGTGGGAGAACCGTGAGGACGGTCCAGAGGCTGTCTTAAACGCAATGCGTGAAACAACAGATCGCATGCAAGCTGTCTTTGGTGATCGTTGGTATGGAGAGCTTCAGTGGAATTCTATTCCAGAACAGCACGAACTCAACCAGCACGTTATTCAGATCGCTAAAGAGAAAGGCTTGGAACTTATCTCAACTGCCGACAGCCACTATCCAACACCGGATGCTTGGAAGGACCGCTTGCTTTATAAAAAGCTTGGATGGCTTGGTAAGGGCGGAGAGATTGATACAGAGCTTCCTGTTGACGTGGAAGAGGTTGGTTACGAACTTTACCCGAAGAATGGCGATCAGATGTGGGAGGGGTATAAACAATATTCTGCATTACTTGGTCAAGAGTACGATGATGATTTGGTAATGCGCTCTATTACAAACACACACAGTATTGCGTTTGACCGCATCGAATCTTTTTTACCCGACAACACTGTTCGACTACCGTCGTTCGTAGTTCCTGATGGTATGACTGACGATGAAGCATTACGCAGGTTCTCTGCTGATGGGTTGCGCACAGTAATCAATACGTCCGGACTCACCGAGCAGCAGACTCTTGACTATGTTGAACGATTGAAGTATGAGCTTGGCGTTATTGCGGGTCGTGGCTTTAGTAAATATTTTCTTACAATGAAAGCAATCTCTGATATGGCTACCGAGCGTCAGCTAGTCGGTCCCGGTCGTGGCTCCGCAGCAGGTTCTCTGGTTTCTTATGTCTTGGGGATTACCCAAGTTGATCCAATTAAGTACGGCTTACAGTTTGAACGTTTCTTGACGAAGAGTGGTTCTGGCTACCCTGATATTGATTATGATGTTGCAAATCCAATGGGTTTGAAGGAGGAGCTTATTCAAGAGTGGGGTGAGAACACTGTTGTTCCGATCTCTAACTGGAATACGCTTCAGCTACGGTCACTCATCAAGGATATCTCAAAGTTTTATAATATTCCTTTTACAGAGGTCAATGCTGTGACGAGTAAAATGCTCTTTGAGGCAACACCGCTTGCCAAGAAAAAGCATGGTATCACCGCAGGTGTATATGCTCCGACTTGGGAGGAGGTCATAGAGTTTAGTAAATCTTTGCGTGGCTTCTTGACTAAATATCCACAGGTAGAGGTCCACGTTAAACGTCTTGTCGGTCAGACTCGTTCGTGCTCCCGTCACGCAGGTGGTGTTGTGGTCGCCGAAGACCTAGACAAGCATATGCCCCTGATTTATTCTGGTGGTGTCCGTCAGACTCCTTGGTCTGAAGGTATGAATGTGCGACATCTTGAGCCAATGGGTTTTATTAAGTTTGATATTCTTGGCTTGGCTTCTCTTCGTATGATGGAGGGTGCTATTACGCACATCCTAAAACGTCATCACGGCATTGAGGAACCTACGTTTGAGCAGGTGTCAAATTATTATAACACTAAACTCCATCCAGATGTTATTGACCTAAACGATGCAGAGGTTTATAAAAATATCTTTTGTGACGGTCGCTGGGCTGGCATCTTCCAGTTCACTGAATCTGGTGCTCAAAGTTTTTGTAAACGAGCCCAGCCAGAGAACATCATTGACTTGGCTGCTATTACATCCATCTTCCGTCCGGGTCCACTGTCGGCAAAAGTTGATAAGAACTATGTAGCATCTAAGCAGGCACCCGATACGGTTGACTATCCTTGTGAAGAGTTCCGAGAGGTTACAGAGGAAACCTATGGCTTCCTTATCTTTCAGGAGCAGATCGCCTCCCTTGCACACAAGCTAGGCGACGACTTGTCTCTTGACGAGGGTAATATGTTGCGTAAGCTTCTCACCAAGAAAGGCACCGGCAAGGGTCACGAGGTTAAGGATGCCATCTTTGATAAGTTCGTGCGAGGTTGTACGCAAAAGGGGCTAGATGAGTCCCAAGCTCACCGCTTGTGGGAAACTTTCGAGTACTTCTCTGGCTATGGTTTTAATAAATCGCATGCTGTGTCGTACTCCATCCTCTCTTATCAGTGCGCTTGGTTGCTTAATTATTACCCAGCGGAGTGGATGGCTGCTTTCTTGGATAAGGAGCCGGAGAGTCGTAAAGAAAAGGCTCTAAACATTGCCAAGTCTCAAGGTTTTAGAATTAAGCCACTGGAGATTAACACTTCTGGCAAGGTTTGGGAGATTAGCGAGGACGGTCGTACACTGGTACAGCCCCTTACTGCGATTAAGGGTCTTGGCGACTCTGCTATGCAGCAGATTCTAAACCACAGACCGTTTAATACTGTTGAGGAGTTTATCTTCAATGAGGAAATCGTATACTCGAAGCTAAACAAGAAGGCACTTGATGTCCTTACTCGTAGTCAGGCTCTTAGTTGCTTGGTTGACGAGAGGTTCACAGGACTGAAGCATTTCTGGTCAGCAGTAGCAGTTGACAGACCGAAGAGCCGGAAGAAGCTTGCTGAAAACATTGAGAAGTATGCCCCAGAGGGTGACTTCGACGACCAAGAAAAGATTGAATACCTAGTTCATCTTACTGGTTCGTTCCCGATGAGTTTGGTCCTTACCGATCAGGTGATGAACAGTCTTGACCAGCACAACATTCCACCTCTTGGCGAGTTTGACCCAGAGCTTGGCGTAGCTTGGTTTATTCCTCGTGAGATTGTCCCTAAGAAGACTAAGCATGGCAAGGTCTATTGGATTGTTACGACAACTGACATAAGCGGTGCGAACTGTAAGATTAAGTGCTGGGGTATTGATCCCAATCGTGACATTTTGCACACCAATAGACCCTATATGGCTAAACTTGAGTACAGTGAGCAGTGGGGTTTTAGCACACGCAGCCTTCGCCACAATTTTAAGTTACTTGCATAATTGAGATTTTTAAAATTTTTTTGCCGGTAATTTTTTGAGATTTAACTTTACAAATGAATGAAAGTATCATATACTGATTAAAAGGAGAAAACATATGATTATTGAATATTACAGAACACACCAACACGTAGTACCACCGATGCGCTCAAATCCGAGCGATGCTGGTCTTGATGTGTTTTATTCACCAGAGGTTCCCAAACCTATAGAAATTAAGCCCGGAGAAAGTGCCCGTTTAGCGACAGGTCTTCGTTTCGGAATTCCACACGGCTACATGCTTCAAGTGATGAACCGTTCGTCAATGGCTTCCAAGAAAAACTTGGTTGTCGGTGCACATTGTGTCGATAGTGGTTATGATGGCGAAGTGTTTATTGATATGCACAATATTGGAACTGAACCACAGACGATTGAGCCCGTAGCGAAGATTGCACAAGTTGTCCTCGTTCCTGTTGTAAGCTTTCGTGCACTAGAAACAAAAAGCCCCGATTTGTACGGCTGGGCACCGATTACTATTTCTGGACGAGGTGCAGGTGGCTTTGGTTCCACTGGGGGATGATATGGGCGGTATGAAGCGTAAAATTGAACGTAAGAAGGTTAAAAACGCAGAAAAAGAGATGAAACAGAAAATGGGCATGTTTGATAAACTTGCCGATGAGTGCTTAAACTGCCAAAAAGAGTTTGACAAGAAGGATCGCTCTATGGTAGAATCTTGGAGAGTAGTGGTAAGAGAGAGTGAGAAAAAGGTAAATCTATACTGCCCAGATTGTTGGGATTTTGCTCAAAAAATTGTAAAGGAGGCTCTTGGTGGACAAGACAACAATGAAGACAATGTTTAGTTCTAAATCTAACGAGTGGGAAACCCCTCAACATTTTTATAACAAACTTAATGAAAAGCATGGGTTCACTCTTGATCCGTGTGCTACACCATCTACGGCAAAGTGTAATAAATACTTTACTTCCGAGGATGATGGGTTAAAGCAAGATTGGGGCGGGGAAGTGGTGTTCATGAACCCACCCTACGGTAGACAAATTAAAGACTGGATTAAGAAGGCTTATCAAGAGAGTCGCAAGAGTAACACGACTGTTGTGTGTCTCATCCCAGCCCGTACTGATACAAAGTATTGGCATGAGTACTGTATGAAGGCGCACGAGGTTAACTTTGTAAAAGGTCGTCTAAAGTTCGGAGACAGTAAAAACAGTGCACCATTCCCATCTGCGGTGGTTGTGTTCAAACCAGAGCATACTGCTATATTTGGTGGAAATTATCCAAAGGTGTACACTCTCAATAGGGAGGGGACGAAGTGCAACACCCACGAATAAACGAAGCTTTGACGTATCAGGATGTCCTCTTGGTGCCTCAATATAGTGATATAGCTTCTCGCAAAGAGGTTGTGTTGACTTCGTTTCTAGATGAAAACTTGAGCTTGGGTCTACCAATCATCGCCAGCCCAATGGATACTGTTTCGGAGTCCGTTATGGCTTCGGCTATGTCTGTCCTTGGAGGTATGGCGGTTATTCACCGCTACAACACTCCAGAGGAGCAGGCACAGATGGTGATAGATTCAGAAGCTATGATTGTTTCAGCGGCTATTGGAATGGCTGGAGACTACAGGCGACGTGCGGAGCTTCTTGTGGAAGCTGGCGTGAACTCTTTATGTGTTGATGTCGCTCACGGTCACCACTCATCAATGCGTGAGGCTCTTGCTTGGCTCAAAGATAATTGTGGGGATGTTCACATTATTGCTGGCAATGTGGCTACACGAGAGGCGTTTGATGCGCTGGCTGATTGGGGTGCTGATTCTGTTCGGTGTAACATCGGCGGAGGAAGCATTTGTACAACTCGTGTTCAAACAGGGCATGGTGTGCCGGGACTTCATACTATTTTTGACTGTTCTGTCTCACCAAACGCAGGTAATGTTAATATTATTGCTGATGGCGGCATTAGAAACTCTGGTGACATTGTTAAAGCACTAGCCGCAGGTGCAGACTTTGTAATGCTGGGCTCTCTCTTGGCAGGCACCGACGAAGCACCGGGCGATGTGTTCGAGGATGCAACAGGCAAACAGTTTAAATCTTATCGTGGCATGGCTAGTCGTGATGCACAGGTAGACTGGCGAGGTCGTGTAGGAACCCCGGAAGGTGTAGCCAGTGTTGTGCCGTACAGAGGCTCTGTTCACGTAATTATTGACCAGCTTGCTGGCGGCATTCGCAGTGGGCTGTCTTATTCGGGGGCTCGTACAATTCGACAGTTGCACTCCAAGGCAAAGTTTATTAGACAAACTGGTGCTGGGCAAATGGAAAGTTCAGCCCACATTCTAAAGAGGTGATGAGATGCCAGAGTATGGTGAGGAGAGCAAAAAAGTTGTTTTTGATTCTTCGGGCAAGAAGCACGCAGAGTTTAAAATTAAGCTACAGTATGATGGCTTCGGTCAGGGTGAGTTCTTTAGAGAAGTAGTTGCAGCTTATCTTTCGGAAGAGCCCAAATTTATGGATTTTGTTCATAAACTGAAGGAGAGGATAGAGGTCCAAGATAAGCGTCAGCGTGATGTTGTTAAGAAAGAGCGCACTAGCGCAGAGAATAATAAAAAAGATTTTGCTCTCACCAAGGATGAAGTTGAGAGCATATTTGATCTTCTAGAGAGGGAGACGGGGATATGAGAGAGTGTAGTAAGACGTGTATGAAGATGGATGTATCTTGCCCAGTGAGTGATTGCAGGATGTGGATTGAACACGAGGGGGATTTGAACTGTACGTTCGTTGCTATCGAGAACAACGAGGGGAAGCCGATGACGTTGCGGCAGACTGCTGAACGCATAGGCGTTAGTTTTCCAAGAATTAAGCAGATAGAAGATGAGATGTTTGTAAAGTTGCGAAAAAGGTTTAAGGATTATAAGTAGCAAATTTAATAAATATCGTGGCTTTTCGCTGGTTACAGACTATTTATAAATTGAAAGGCACTT
>MDTG01394856.1_pt1 | contig 13788 bp, 20 predicted proteins | sample 811421 | NCBI WGS metagenome assembly MDTG01 (sample SAMN05326645, study PRJNA326480) | marine metagenome | isolation source: seawater | place: Pacific Ocean: South East | collected 2011 | reverse complement strand
GAATAATTTTGAATGTTAGATGAATTTATAATTGTTATATTTTTTCCCGACTCTAGTCCATTAAGATCTATGTAGCTACTGTAAATATTTACAGTTTTTAAATCAATATGATTATTAACTGAATCATGGTCTTGTGAAAGAATTAGGAAAGGAATCATTAGAAATAGAAATAGTTTTTTCATTTTTTGTTATATTTTTTTAATTGTACTACTTTTATTTTTTAGACCATTTTTTCAGTAGTCTTTTTATTAAATTTAACTCATTAGTAAAGTGTTTTTTAAAAAGTAAATATCTTAGTGTATAGAGTGATAATAGTAATAGAACTCCAAAGGGAATTATAATTGCTATTATAAATATGACTATTTTAATATTATCACATTTTTCCAATTTTTTATCAAATTTACTTGTTTAACGAGTTAACTATTTTTATTTAATTGTCTTTAATATTTTCCATTTTAATTAAAATATCATTTGCTTCTTTTTCTAATTTATCACTTTCTTTTCGGTTAGTTTTAGAAATTTTAAAGGCAAGCTCCTTCTTTTTTCGATATAAATCCGAAAGTTTTTCTTTTTCAGTTTTTCTTTTAAAGAAACTAAACATAGTTAATATATTTTAATTTAAATATAAAGGTTTTTAGCTTGAAATAGAAGTGTTGCCTTAATGTGTTTGAATTTTGATAGATTTAATGTTAGAATCTTTTTTTTGTGTTTGAAAATATTGTTGTATTAATTCTTGATCATCTTTAGAAAAGTTATTTTTTTGTGCATTTAAAAACATGTCATATTCTTTAGCACCTTCGGGCATAGAACTAATTATATTAATTACACTATTTGTAAATATATTGGGGTTAGCTATATTGTTGATTTCAAAACGATTACCATTATAAGAGATTACATAATTAGTATCATTATTAAAACAAATATTGCAGTAGAAAAAATTTGCCAACACATCTTTACAGCTAATGTCAGTTTTATTAAATATGACTTCCAGGTCTTTTTCAGAGAAATGTGTAACAATTTCTCTATTATAATTTCGAAAATCGGTATTGTGATTTTCTTTTTTAGATATAAAATAATTATTTTCATTACAATCAATGCTAAATTGTTGTTGACAGCTGATTAATAATCCTACTAAGACATAAATGATTAGTATTTCTTTCATAATTCAAATATAGATATTTTAGTTGTTGAGATATGTGTTCTTTTATTAACTTTAAAAAAAGTTACTCTCTATAGAGAGATATGTATTATATCTATGAATCTTAAATTTATCACTATCATATTGATGTCTCTTTTTTATATTATGGTAGGTTTAAAACACTTATTAAATCATAAGTATTTTTTACCCATGATGCCTTCTTTTTTGCCTAACCATAAATTACTGATATATATAAGTGGAATTATAGAAGTTGTATTAGGCTTATTGTTGCTGTTTCCAGAATGTCGTTATTTTGCTTCTTTGGGGATTATTAGTTTTCTTATTGTAGTTTTCCCTGCTAATATTCATATAGCTATTAATAATCAAGCGAGACAAAAAATGAATATTAGTAGCCTAGTTGCTTTTTCTAGATTATTTTTTCAGCCAGTATTAATAGTAATTGCTTATTGGCATTCATATTAATTCTTTCTTAAGAAAGAGTCTTTTTTTAACTACTTTTGGTATGTGAAAAACATAATATATATATTATTATTGCCATTATTTATTTTTCCTCAAAATAACAATATTAGTTCCAAAAAATTAATTTTTTCTTTTGAAAGTGGAGCTGTAATATACTCAGGGAATAAGCTTTTTGAACATAGAACGTTTAGTAGAGAGGGGTTATTTTTTTCTTTTAATTTTTGTGCAAAAAAAATGATTACAAAAAAAACAAATATACTTTCACAAGTAAGCTTTAAGTTAAGTAATGCTATTGCAAAAAAAATAGATGTAATTATTCCAGAAACAGATATAGTTTTTAATACTAAAATACCTAATATGTTATCGGGAAATTTGAATTATACAATTAAAATTAATAAAAAAATAAATAATTTTTTAACTCATGGACCTGCTTTAGATTTCAGGGTATTCCCACTTTTTTATAAAAAAGGTCAATTGTTAAATACTCAATTACATTCATTAGGTGGTTTTATTTCGTCGGAGGAAAATGGAAGCTTACCAGATTTAGAGAAGTCTCTACAAATATCATATCAAATTAATTGTAATTTAGACAATCAAATGTCAATATGTGTATCATTTTTCTTGAATAGTGATTGGACAATACATAATTTTGATTTGAATCCAATGTATCCGGGCTTGTCAATAAATTTTAAAAAAATTATTAATCAAAATTTCCAACCTCCCTGGTTGAAGTAATTTAAAAAGTGATGATTTTTTTCTCAACACAACCATTGTCATAAATATAAAAAAGTAATTTTCCTTCTTTTGGGTCAGTTTCTTTTCCTATTTGATTGGTAATTTTAACTAATTTTTTTTCTTCAGATAAACAATCGGGAAATATGAGCCGCATTTTATTTATATTTTGATCAATCCACACAATCCTATTATATATCCAGTATTTTAAAAAATCAAGTTCATCCTGATATGTTAATCCTAGTTGATAATTAGGCCAGACCCATTCACCTAATATGTCCCATCTTTCAAAATTTCTATTTTGAGCATCATTAAGATAATTACCAACACTATCAATATGGTTAAATATATTTTCAAAAGTTAGGGTGTTATTTCGTAATTCACCCCATCTTATTATCAAGCTATCTCTAAATGAATCGTTTTGTAGTAAGTCATACCATATGCTAGGTATACTTGTTCGACATGATGTTTCTTGCTCTAGTACCCATCCGGTAGTATTAGAAGATTGACAAAAATCAACATTACCAAATGATAAATTGTAATCCCAAACGGGGCCCATTTTAATTTTTCCATTATTTAGCTCACTATCTTTATGTAAAAAGACACTTATTCTATAAGCATCAACATCTTTACTTAACTCACTTATTATTAAATAATCAATAAATGAAATAAAATCAATTTTTTCTATTGAATTTATATTTGTTTGATTTTTTGATAAATTAATAATGAGTGAATTTACTTCATTCATAAAATTTTCTATATAACCTTTTTGATTTATAGTGATATCATTAGCTTTAGGATAGTGATATTGGAAGCATACCGCATCATTGTTAAAAGTTGTAAAATTTGAACACCAAGAAGCATCTTGTGGTGATTCTGTTAATTTATCAATTTTAATTATGTATCCACCTGATAAGGGATTATCATTGGAAAATTCATCAATATTTACTCTATTTTTATCACGTTTAATTTTTTCAGTTAACATATACACTCCCTCATAATTTGAATTAATAAATAATTCACAGTACTTAGATTTTGTAGCATAGTGCCCCATTTGTCTTGCGAGCTCATATGTTAAATTGTTTCTTAGCAATGTTTTATCAGAATATGCCCCATATAAAATCCAATCATTTTCTTTTGCTAAACCCAATAGAGAAACATTATTATTTTCTCCAGTTACAGTTTGTGTTTCAAGACTATAAGATTTTTTTGGAAAAACATCTTGGGAGGAACTGCCTCTTAATTCTATACTAATTTTACCATTATAATCATTGTAAGGATCGGTTAATTTATTTATTCCAGAATCATTAGATATTATATTCATATCGCTTATGATTCTTGGGTTGTCTAAAATAGTATTCCCATTTGTGTTTATTATAATAATAGGTAAATTAGATTGAAAATCTTGCCCAAAAATTAAAAGAGGAAGTAGTATTAGTAGTATTATTTTTTTCACAAATTTAGATAAGCTTTTTAATATTCACTATGATTAGTTTTTATTTATCTGTCAGTATATATGTTGACAGATATTTCATTTGTTCGGTTAAAGAATTTATAAGGGGGATCATATACAAATAATTCAAACTGATTATTATGTTTAATATTATTTTTATTTAATACTGTTTTTAATTCTTCAATTTTCTCATTTTCTTTATCGTCATTACTATAGCCGGAATATTGTATTATAGCTTTTTTAATATAAGAAGTCTCTATAAATTTCACATTTTGATTATTTGGCTCAGGTATATTTTTTGTATTATATTTTTTCGGCATTCGAAACAACATTTCATTGTTATTAAATAGTTTTATTATTACAGGAGATGTCATAGCTATTTCCTGTTTGCTTGCATTAGATCCAAAAATATAATCAGCTAATACACGAAAAGAAGAAGTTTGGTTATTTTCTTTTTCATTCCCCATGTAACTAGCATATAATGCTGGCTCATACTCTCTAATTTCAACTGATCCTATCGATTGTATGACCTTATATATAATTGATTGAGACAATTCTTGAGATGATGAATAAAAGGAAATTAATGATATTATAATTAATAGTTTCACTTCCCAAAGATATATACTTATTCTAATAAATGCTAAATTCCAAATATTATGTATATTTGCCAACTAAATAAATTATATATATTATGGAAAAAGGAACTGTAAAGTTTTTCAATCACACTAAAGGTTTTGGATTTATTTGCGAAGAAGGTAGTGGAAAAGATTATTTTGTACACTCAAGCGGCTTAGCAGCACCAATCAAGGATGGTGATGCAGTAGAGTTTGAATTAGCAGATGACCCAAAGGGTAAGAGAGCAGTAAATGTTAAGCCAGTAGAAGAGTAAAATAGGATTGAGTAGAAGAAAAAAATAATTATTTTTTTCTCAATGTTCCATCATAATAGGCTTCTATAAGAATTCATTGTTGTATTGCAATTTTGTAAGAATTGAAAAGAGATTAATAATTTTTCGATTTTTTGTAACGGATTATTGCATTTTAAGTTATTCTCAACAAGAATAATCTAAGTATCAGAAATACTCATACTTAATTAGTATTGTTATATTATATCCATATTTATTGGGATTAATGTGTCTGTGATGTTAAGCAAGAAATTATACTTGAGTAAGTAAGAAATTCAGGTTTATTCTATATGTTATTGATATGGTATTAAATGTGTTTTTGTCGATGTGTTTTAGATTAGTTCTATTCAAATAATAAAAATTCTAAAATACCCTCTGAATACTCTGGAAATATATTTGTATCCCATGTTTTGGTCCCCCACTGATCACAATTTCCATCTCCAAAATTAATTGAAGCAACCCAGTCATTATTTTGATTATAGTACTCTAATAAACCAGAAACAGGTGTTAGAATTGTTTTATCCCACTCTCCAAAATAACAGTTAATTTTTTCTACAGGGATACTTTCTACTTCTATATATCCTTCTTCTTTCATAGCCATTCGCATTTGTGATGCATTATCACTATCACAACAGTTATTGTCTTCTTTATTAATTTCATTCTTTTCACAAGCTGAAATAATTAAACCGAAGCCAATAAAAATTAAGATTAATAATGATGATACTTTCTTCATGGAATGACATTATTTACCATAAATATACTTGTTTTTTAAATCATGACTACATACTATCTTGGCATTATTTTTGTTATATAGACAATATAGAAAGGTTAAATAATGAATGTTATGAAGCATATTTATAGTGAAAAAATAGAATTAGGTGCTTATTATACATACAATGAAAAACAAAAAAAAGTTTATGATTTAAAATGTATGAAAAAGGATTTTAAAAAGTTGTTAAATAAATTAAAAAACAATTGATAAAACTGTTTTGGAAAAAGGTAATTATCGAAATATTTTTTAAAAATCAAGTAAAGTTGACAAACTATATACTTATGTATTGTATATACAAAAAATAATAGACTTTTTAGTTGATTTTTCTATGTGCTAATAATTGTTAATGACTATAGCTTTTCTTTTTTAAAGAATTCAATAACTTGTAACGGATTTATTATTTCAATGTATAGAAATGTTTGTCGAATTAATTATTAATTAATGTAAATTGTATTTATGAAAAAAATAGACTCAGCATACTTAAATAAAAAGATAAATAAGCTTAATAAAAAAATTCATAGAGCGGAAGACCAAGGTGATGAGAATAAGGTCTGGTGGAGAAAAATGAAATTAGATAAATTGAAACATCAACTAGCAAAACTTGTGAAGTAGAAATAAAAAATCAGATTAATTTAAAAAAATATGATATATCAAATGACAAGAGAGCAGTTTTTAGAATCTAACATAAGTGATGTGTGGGCATTTGTGTCATCTCCACATAATTTAAAAAAAATCACTCCTAATGAAATGAATTTTATTATTACTTCACCTAATTTGGCCAAAAACATGTATCCAGGTATGATTATTAGTTATAAAGTTTCACCCATATTTAAAATTCCAATGAATTGGGTTACGGAGATAACCCATATGCAAAAGCATAAATATTTTGTAGATGAGCAAAGGCTTGGTCCATATAGCATATGGCATCATCAACATATATTTGAAATAAAAGAAAATGGTGTTTTAATGACCGATATTATATCCTATAAATTACCTTTTGGTATCATAGGAAAATTGTTTCATAAATTATTTATTAAAAAGAAATTGGAAGGTATTTTTAATTATCGTTTTAATAAAATGAATAAATTATTTAATCAAAAATAGATTAGAGAAGATAGCTATTGTAAGTATTTGTAGTCTATATAAAAAGTTCCGAAAGGCACAATTGACCCAAATAATATAATAATCAAATCTGTTATGTTCCATTTCATTTTTTTGTAAAAATATAAGGCTAGAATTATATACAGTAAAAATAATATTCCATGTGGCATTCCTAGTATTTGTACATATTGCTCGTTATTTAATAGATACTTGATTGGCATAGCAATTAATAGTAATATATATGACACCCCCTCTAGCAAGGTGATGAGTCTGAATATATTTAGTAATTGGGTGTTCATTTTTTATTTGTATTATATCGATAAATATAAAGAATAATTATTCCCGCTATATTTGAAAACCAAATATAAGGGTTTCCCCAAGAAATGCCGTTGAATTTATATTCTATAATTGGCCATAGTATTGGTGTAGGGAAATAGTCAGCTGTATGAAAGGGAAAATCTAATAGTATATGAAATGGCCATGCTAACATCGCAAATGCGAAATTTTTATTTCCAAAAATATAAACTAAATAAATAATGAAAAATGCAATCACAAGACTATGGGTAAAATCATATAATGAGAAAACATAGTTAGGAATCTCTTGTAAATCAGGTTTACCAGCTTTTAGAGAGGATGGTTCGAAAAGTAATTTAATTACAAAAAAAACACCAAAAGAAAATAAATCAGGTAATATCCCAAAAAAAAGACTCCAATATGGTCGCCCCCTGAAACCAAACAAGCCTCTTCCCCATAAAGCATGACTTAATGTATCCACGGTATAAATATAATGATTTTGAAAATAAAATAATTATGCACAGTAAACACATCTTTTACTTTCAGGCACAAGAATTAGCCTTTCTATAGGAATTTTACAAGAGCAACGAATACATAACCCAAAACTGTCATTATTGATATCTTTTTGTACTATCAGTAACTTTTTAAGTTTTATTTTAGCCTTTACTAGGGCGGCATCTAAAACACTCTTATTATTTATAGCATCCATTCTAGACACTCTTCCAATAGCATCATCTGGAGCAATTGGTTTAGCCATTTTTTCATATTCTAAAATACTTTTAGAAATTCTTTTAATTTCACTTTGTATTTTTTTTTCAATTATTATTTTATTGTTTTGTTTCAAAATAGAATGCTATAATATTAAATAATTGTAGATGTTATATAAAGCAATTATTCAATAATAAATTTTTTATCTACAGATCCATCATTATAAATATTTAAAATAATACCATTATTGTTGTTTTGGCCCAAAATATTTATGCTTTTGATTATTATTGAGTTGGAATTTAATTCTGTTAGGTTCGAATTAACACACTCTGTAATCTGAACAAGAATAGCATCAGTAGTAACTGTTCCACAACCATGTAATGAAGTAATAAGACATCTAAAATAATATATACCTTCTGGTAAATCAGGGTTATATGTGTTTGTATTATTACCAACAGAAACCCATTCAATTGGAGCAGGTGTCCCAATATCAACATTTGTAATAATCCCTTTCTGCCATTGATAAGAAAAATCTGTAAATCCACCCCAACTTAATTCTGCCCCAAATGGTTCAGTTTCAAATTCAATTATTTCATTAGTGTTAATACAAAGAGTATCTAATGATTTTAATGTGCCTGATTCTAAATCAGGTAATACATAGACAATGATATTATTAGTTGTCAGAGTAATATCTGAATAAGTGACAAGTACACGATAGTAAGTGTCAGTGTTGAGAAAATCAGTTGTATAACTTGTCTCAGAAGGATTTTCGTAGGCATCAATATCAAACCAATTAGTTCCGTTCCATGATTTTTGCCAATGATAACTATATTCTTCATTGCTGTTGCTTGAAGGAAGAGTTTCAAAACTTAATGTTACAGATGAATTATAACATATGGGAATAGGTGGTTCAGCTAATGTTCCTGGGAAGAACTCTTGACTAATAAGAAGAAATGGTATAAAAAGTAAGAATAAACAAAGTCTCATAATTATACTAAAGATATTTATTTTTTGTAGAATATTTGTTAATCATAAATAATAAATTGATTTTCATCAAATGATTCTAATAGTATTTTTTTTGCTTGAGTATTTGAAGTGTATTTATCTTTTTTATGGATTGTTCTATATTCTAAAGGCATGCCAACATTTTTAAATTCACCTACTCCGCTTATTTCTTTTGTTAAAAAACCCTCTATTTTTGTTGAGTCATTTTCGCTTGTAAAATATACACAGTTATATCCAAGAATTTCTTTGTGTTGATCATAAAATGAAATTGTAGAAATGGGGCTGATAGGAATAGAAATATTTTTAATACTATTATTGATAATACTATCATTTATTGTTGCAGTTATATAAATAGACATAATTGAGTCTATATAATTTTGTATCATAATTGTTGAACTAACAATATCCTTGCCCATTATTGTACCATTAATATCAACCTCAATTCGATTTCCAATTTTAGAATAATAAGATACACTTTCTTTAGGAAGCATCTTTTTCATCATTTTCATTTTGAAAGGTAATTTCTCGTAATTAATAGCATAAAATACTCTTATTTGAGTACTGTCATTAGGAAGTGTTAATTTATTTTGTCCGTTTGATACTAATACTATAGATAATACAATAAGTAATAAGATCTTTTTTATCATAAAACTTATTTTTTTTGTTTCAATTTTTGAATTTGTTCGTCAATAATATCATCTTCTATAATAGAAAAAAGTAGAGAAGGTTTATTAATAACATGTCCAGATTTTATTTTTTCCCAATTCTCATTGTCAATCCACGGCTGTTTTTCTATGAGACCAAGCATGTCTTGTAATTTTTTTGCGGTAAAAGGCATAAATGGAACACATAAATTACTTAGTGTTGCGGCTAACTGTATAGAAATATTTAGAATTGTTTCAGTTCGTGATTTTAAATCATCTTGTTTAAAAAGCTTCCAAGGTTCTGTGTCAGCTAAGTATTTATTCCCTTGTCTAGCAAGGTCCATAAATGCTTGTAATGCAAATCTAAATTTATAATTTTCTATATGCTGTCCTATAATAGAAGGAGTTTTTTTTATTTGTTCAATAACATTATTATCAATTGGATGAAGTTCATGTTTTAAAGGAACTTTACCATCCCAATATTTATGACACAAAACAAATACTCTATTAATAAAATTACCAAATATTGCAACTAGCTCATTATTATTTCTTGCTTGAAAATCTTTCCAAGTAAAGTCATTATCTTTTGTTTCAGGAGCATTAACACATAAAACATATCTAAGAATATCTTGCTGATTTGGGAAGTCTATCAAGTACTCATGTAGCCATACGGCCCAGTTTCTTGAAGTTGATATTTTACTACCTTCTAAGTTTAAAAACTCATTAGCAGGCACATTTTCCGGTAAAATATAGTTACCATGTGCTTTTAGCATACTTGGGAAAATAATACAATGAAATACAATATTATCTTTTCCTATAAAGTGAATTAATTTAGTTGTATTATCGCACCAATAAGGTTCCCAATTAATGTTCTTATTGTTAGCCCATTTTCTTGTTGCTGAAATGTATCCAATTGGTGCATCAAACCATACATATAGTACTTTATCATCTTCACCTTTAATTGGAACTTTTACACCCCAATCTAAGTCTCTAGTAACAGCTCTAGGGTGGAGTCCATTTTTTATCCATGATTGACATTGTCCGATTACATTGGTTTTCCAGATATTTTTTTTATCATTTAAAATCCAATTATCTAACCAATCTTGGTATTTATCTAATGGTAGATACCAATGTTTGGTATTTTTTTTAATTAGTTTACTTCCACTTAACGCAGAAGCTGGATTAATTAATTCTGAGGCATCTAGGCTTGTCCCACATTTTTCACATTGATCACCATAAGCTTTATCATAATTACATATCGGGCAGGTTCCTGTGATATATCGATCAGCTAAAAAAGTATTTTCTTTTTCGTCATAATATTGTTCAGATATTTTTTCTTCTAATAATCCTTCGTCGTAAAGTTTTTTAAAAAAAGATGCTGCAGTTTTATGATGGATGTCACTAGATGTACGATCATAAATATCAAATGATATTCCGATATCACAAAAAGAAGCACTAATCATAGAGTGATACTTATCTATTATTTCTTTGGGCTTTGTATTGTTTTTTTTCGCAGTTATAGTAATTGGAACACCATGTTCATCAGAACCACATACAAATAGTACATCATTACCGATAATCCGGTTATATCTTGCAAAAATATCAGCAGGAATATAAACTCCTGCTAAATGACCTATATGTATTGGACCATTTGCATAAGGTAATGCAGCAGTAATAGTAAATCTGGAAGAATATGTCATAGTTTTGCTATATTGTGTAAAAATATATTAAAAGATTGACAATAAATAGTATTAGTTGTAGAATGCCTTCTTTTTTGAAATCAGGCGATCAAATTGAAATTATTGCTCCTGCAAGATTTGTTGATAAAGAAGACATTATTTATGCAGAAGAGATAATTAAAAAGAATGGATTTAAGGTTAAAATAAGAGACACCCTATTTAAGAGAAAAGATATTTTTGCTGGCACAAAAAAAGATAGAATTCTTAATTTAGAATCATCCTTAAATGATTCACAGACAAAAGCTATATTCTTTGCTCGTGGGGGTTATGGGTGCATACAAATAATAGATAGTATTAATTTTAATAAATTTTTGGAGTGTCCAAAATGGTTAATTGGTTTCAGTGATATCACTACTATACTAGTTCATATATATACTCAATATAAAATATATTCTATCCATGGTCCTATGGCATATAATTTGAAACAAATTAATCAAAAAAGTATTGATATGACATTTGATTTGTTGAGAGGTCGAAGAGAACAAATAAAACTAAGTACTCATGATTTAAATGTGTATGGAAATTGTTCTGGAATATTGATTGGCGGAAATTTATCAATTTTATGTAGTATGATTGGATCATCTTCTTTTTTACTACCAAAAAAAGACTATATCCTTTTTATAGAGGATGTTGATGAATATAAGTATCAAATTGAAAGAATGCTGTACATGCTAGATAGATCAGGGTTGTTAAACAATCTAACAGGATTGATTGTAGGAAAAATGTCAAAGATAATGGATAATGAAATTCAATTTGGAAAATCAACATATCAAATAATCAGAGATGCAGCAGAAAAATACAATTATCCAATTATTTTTGATTTTCCGATAGGTCATACAGACAATAACTATCCCCTTATTATAGGCTCAAAAATACTCTTAGAAGTAAATAATATATTTTCAGAAATCAGTTATGAATAATAGTAAAAAAGATGAAATTCGATTAAATCGTTTTATTGCAATGTCAGGTATTTGTTCTAGAAGGAAGGCTGATGAATTAATTAATGAAGGGTATATTACAATTAATAATAATATAGTGAAGAAGTTGGGTCATAAGGTTAAAGTAAATAAAGATATTGTCTGTTTTAAAGGAAATCGAATCTTTCCAGAAACAAAGAAATATATTTTATTAAATAAACCACAAGGATATATTACTACGATGAAGGATGAAAAGGATAGAAAAACAGTCATGTCATTAATTCAAAATGCATGTAAAGAAAGATTAGTTCCAGTAGGTCGTTTAGATAAGGATACAACGGGTTTATTATTATTCACAAATGATGGTATGTTAGCAAAAAAGTTAATGCATCCAAAATATAATATTAAAAAAAAATATCATGTAACATTAAACAAGGGATTGAAGAAAGAGCATTTTAAAAAAATTGAAAAAGGTCTTTCTTTAGAAGATGGTATTGTACATGTGGATGATATAAAATATATTGAAGAAAGTGATTTAAAAATAGAATTATTAATACATGTTGGAAAAAATAGAATTGTAAGGAGAATATTTGAATCATTAGGTTATAATGTTAAAAAATTAGATAGAGTTTCATATTCTTTATTAAATAAAAGCAAGTTATCCATAGGAAAATGGAGAGCTTTAACATTACAGGAATTAAATTATTTAAAAAAAGATAGTTAAATTGTTATTTTAATTTCAATGTATGGAATTTCAATTAAAAACTATTTCTTATAAAGGATTGTTATTATTAGGGTTGTTAATAATTATATTAACCTTATTATATACACATAATTTAGCTGCTCAGTTTAAAATTGAAGAGCAAAAAAAAGTTGCACTTTGGGCTAAGGCAACAAAAGAACTTTCTGATATTAATAATTCAAATTTTGATATTGGCTTTGTTTTTGAAGTAGTAAACAATAACACTACTGTGCCAGTGATTCAAATAGATGAAAAAGGCGAAATTAAAGCAGATAGGAATTTAAAAAACCCCGAAAAAGAGCTTCCATTAATGATAAAAAAATACCCTCCTATTGAACTGGAATTAATTGATGGATCAAAAGAATATATTTATTACAAGGATTCAAAAATTTTACAACAGTTAAAGTATTTTCCTTTTTTTATTTTCTTGGTTATAACAGCATTTATGTTAATAGCATATTCTGCATTTAGCAATGCAAGGGTTGCTCAGCAAAATAAGGTTTGGACTGGGATGGCGAAAGAAACTGCTCATCAAATTGGAACACCTCTTTCATCTTTAATGGGCTGGCTGGAGTATTTAAAACAAAAAAGCATTGATAAAAATATATTAATTGATATAGAAAAAGATTTAGATCGTTTAAATATTATTGCATCAAGATTTGCTAAAATAGGTTCATTACCAAAATTAGAACAAAGAGATATTCACCTGGTTTTAGATAGATCAATAAATTACATGAAAAAAAGAGTTTCAAAAAAAATATCAATAGAAATAAATAAAGAAAAGACAACTACAAAGACATTTATTAATGTTGATTTGTTTGAGTGGGTTGTTGAAAATATTATCAAGAATTCAGTGGATGCTATTGATGAAAAAGGGAAAATTTTTATTGATTTAAGTGAAAACAATAAACATGTGGTGATAGATTTTATTGATAGTGGTAAGGGAATAAAAAAAACTATATTTAAAGAAATTTTTAAACCAGGATTCACTTCTAAGAAAAGAGGTTGGGGATTAGGACTCTCATTAGTTAAAAGGATAATTGAAGAATATCATAAAGGACAAGTTTTTATTTATAAATCTATTCCAAATAAAGAAACAATTATTAGAATTTTATTAAATAAATAATTATGGCAGGAATATATATCCATATTCCATTTT
>MDTG01274106.1_pt1 | contig 13788 bp, 17 predicted proteins | sample 811421 | NCBI WGS metagenome assembly MDTG01 (sample SAMN05326645, study PRJNA326480) | marine metagenome | isolation source: seawater | place: Pacific Ocean: South East | collected 2011 | reverse complement strand
TGTAAACATATTAGAAGGTGTACGTTTTTATGTTAGTTTTGCTTGTAGTTGGGCATTTGCAGAACTTAAAAGAATGGAAGGAAATGCTAAAATTATAAAACTAATTGCTAGAGATGAAAACGTTCACTTGGCAAGTACACAACAAATGCTAAAATTTTTACCTAAAGACGATCCAGACTTTGCTAAGATTAAAAAAGAAACATATGAAGAATGTACTCAAATGTTTGTAGATGCAGTAGAGCAAGAAAAAGCATGGGCAGAATATTTGTTTAAAGATGGCAGTATTATAGGATTAAATGCAGAATTACTTAAACAATATGTAGAGTTTATTGCGGCCAAACGAATGCATGCCGTGGGACAGGAAAAGATATATAATAGTGGTACCAATCCATTACCTTGGACTCAAGCATGGATTACAGGAGGCTCAGTACAAGTGGCTCCGCAAGAAACAGAAATATCATCTTATGTTATAGGCGGTACTAAACAAGACGTAGATGATAAAACATTTAAAGGTTTTAGTTTATAATGTATGAATTTAAAGAATTAGTTGGAAAAACAGTAACAGTAAAAACAATTTCAGGAATAGAAATCATTGCAAAATTAGTTGCATATGATGAAGAAAGTTTTAACATAAGTCTAGCAAATCCTAGGCTTGTAGTATTAGCAGAGGAAGAAGTTGCTGTTGTACCATACACATTTACAAGCAAATCAGAGCAATTACATTTATTAAGAGAGCAATTCTTTTCAATAGATTTATCTTTAGAAAATAGTTCAAGTGACTATGACAGATTAGTTAGTGAGCAAACTGCTAATCAATAAAGATAAATAAATGTATGTTACCAGTAGGATCAATTTTTAAGAGTGGTGTAGCCTGTGCTGTAGTTGTAGGGCCAGGTATTCCTAATATTTTAGTAGAAGGCTCTCCTATAAGTGTAGTAGGCGATAAAGTAGCACCACACGGAGCACCACCTCATACAAGTTCAGTTGTAATATCTGGTGTACCTAATATTTTAGCGGCAGGAAAACCAATCACAGTAGTATCAAGTACAACGTCATGTGGACATCCTATAACATTTGGATCACCTACTGTAGTCGCAGGATTGTAAAATGCCTCAACTGGTTTCTGTTCGTGGTCCCCACGCCAGAAACAATTCAAACAAAATAAGAATACAATGGAATATGGGAAATTCTTGCAACTATGATTGTGAGTATTGCCCACCAGTATTACATAACGGATCAAAGCCTTGGTTAAGCAAAGAACAGTACATAAATGCTATATCAAGACTATCTAACCACTACCACGCATTAGGCAAACAGACAGAGTATGAATTAATAGGAGGAGAAGTTACTGTAATACCTGGCTTTGAAGATATAATTAAGTGTATCAATGAGCATAATTCAACAAGTATTGTGTACACTAATGCTAGTAGAACAGTAAATTGGTGGAGTAAAGCAAAACATTATATGAATAGTGTTATACTAACACATCACCCTCAAACACAGGAAAAACAGCATTTTATAGATGTTATTAATGAAATAAAGGATTATGTACACATTGACATTAATATTGCAGGAATAGGCGGAGACGTGCTCAGATTGGGCGAATTCGCAGAGGAAATACGTGATTTATTTAAAGACTGTAATCATAATAATTATAATAATGTAAGTATATGTGTTAAAACCATGTATAAGAAGCTCTTAGGACGCCAGAACAAGCAGGAAACATATTGGCAATACACTACAGAAGAGGAAGAAGTATTACAAAGACCTGGCATAAAGCAACAGGAATTAGCACAACCAAATACCTCAACACCAGATCCTACAGCCTGGATGACAGAATTTTTATATGATGACGGCTCTACTGAATATGTCCAAAGTCATCAAATTGCAGACAAAAGATTGAATACTTTTCAGGGTATGCTATGTCATTTGGGTTTCGAAAGCCTAAATATAGACGCAAGTGGTGATATGTATAGTAGTTGGTGTGGTGCTGTTAATTTTGGTAATGTGTCTGACAAAATATGGAGTCTTCCAGAATCAAAAACTTTATGCCCTTATACTTTTTGTAATAATATAAGCGATATATCTATTACTAAAACTTTAAATTGATACAGTATTATGATAAAATTTAGACATCAGATGTAATGCTGGGCTATGATCTGTATCTATAAATAATTCTTTGTAATTCCAATCTTTTATATATCCATTTGTAACATAATTTCTTTGTACAACAGTTTCAAAAAAATGACCTTTGTATGACACTGAAAACTCTTTTCGTTTATCTGACATAAATTTTTTAAATGCTACTTCGTCTGTCTCTGGAAAAACTGTAGTAAATACATCATTTGTATCTTTTCTCATCAAATAATGTTTTAATAAATGATACCCTTCCATTGTTTTATTTACATCATTTTTAGGTTGCATGGTAATTAAATTTTCATATGAGTAATCGTTAGTATTACAGGTATGTACATCATGTAGCCATTTACCATCATCTGTAAAAATATGATTTATATTGTATCCAACATTAGGCCCCTCTACAAACTCTACATCAATACCAAATTCATTATTGTAAACATCCTTTACATCTGCAAGATTTTCTTGATAAACATGATATTGAATTTTGTCACAATATTTTAAATTATTATATATTTTTTGAAAATCTAAATCAGGCGTAACAATATTATATGTATTTGTGAAGCCATATAATTTAAACAATAAATATGCATTATAATCGTTTAAAATCTTTATATTATCAGATACACCATTAGTTACACAAACTATTTCAATATTATTTTCTTTTAAAAAATCTAACAGTTCGCATAAATTTTTATACTCTGCAGGATCCCCAAACACAGAATCCAGTATTACTTGCTTAGTATTGTGTTTTGTTAAAAATTTTTTTAATTTTTTAATGCTTAGATGTTCAACAGGAATCTGTCTTTTGCCAAATCTATGATGAATAAAGGAACCTTGACTATCTACACATACAAAGAGATTATTTTTAGAAGTTAAATCTATATGTAATCTACTGTAATAAGGTGTATTATAAACCACCGGGGTTAAATAATCCTTTATTTACACCAAAGTTAAATCCACCGCCAGTTTCTAATTTTGCGGCATTAAAGTTTACAACCTGATCGTAATCTGTATTATCATCGTCGTAGTAATACTCTGGTGCAGATATTAACTCTTTTTCGTCTGTTTCATAAATTCCAATTGAATACTCTTCAATAGAATATGATCCATTAACGTTACCATGTAATGAGAAATGATATATTCCTGGAACTGTAACATTTGCCATATTGCTTACATTTGAAGTGTCAGCATTAATAAAGTAATTACCACTTACATTTGAAAAACTACACCATGGTGGTACAGGACTAAAGTCTAACATACTTAATTCTGTTACGTTGTCTTTAATTTGTAAATTAGCATTAGCAGTCTGGCCATTAGCAACTGTTAATATAATACCTGAAGGTAAATCAGATATTGTAACGTCTGCTGTTTGCGGACTAACTGCAATAGATTTTTTTAACTTATCAGAATCTACGCCAGATGCTGTAACTAAATTATTATCAAAAGACATTTGTCTTCCTCTACCATCTACCATTCCTTCATTAATTACATATGATTTAATTTTAAATGCACCAGCACTAGGATATAAATCTGTGTATTGTGCAACTAATCCACCTACCTGAGCGGCGGCAACTGAAGTACCATCTGCAGTTGTATAAGTACTATTATCTGAAAAGTTAATTACAGAAACTTCTTCACCCAAAGCATATATGTCATTTTCTTCACCTAGGTTACTTGCTCCTGCCCCGTTATATCCTACAAAACCTGTAGAGTTCATACCACCAACTGTAATTACAGTATCTAATCCACCTGGTGAGTAATCATCACTGTCACCACCATGGTTACCTGCGGCGGCAACAACAATCATGTTATTATCTTCTAATTGTGTAAACTTTGAATCTATAAGACTATTTTTATCTGAAGTCCAACATGCAACAACTGTTTTAGTTTGACTAGGCGTATTTGCATTATGATGAACTAATACAGCCTCCAATGCCTCTATAACGTCTGCAACAGTTCCTGTGTAAGGATTAGCATTCATTAGTTTTACATTATGTAAAGTGGCATTTTTAGCCGAGCCAATATTTGTTCCAACAATTAAACTGGCCATAACAGTTCCATGTCCATCGGCATCGCCAAAATCTGAACCAAATCCTGTGTATAGGTTATTAATTGTTCTTCCACTAAACTCAGCATGAGTTGTGTTTACACCAGTATCAACTAAGTAAATGTGCTCACCAGTGCCTGTGCTTTGTGCATCATATGGAGCACTTGACGTACCTAAATCGTTACACATCATTTTTAAATGATTTGTATTAAATGAAGGCGTATATGTTTTGGCAGTATCTATTAATTCGCCGTATTTTTTTCCAGATATTGCATCATACTCACTAGTTTCACATTCTACTTTATATGTAAATGGAAAACTATAAGTTTTAGTAATCGTACCACCAGCAGATGTAATTGCTGATTGGGCCGCAGTTGTATCTGCATGAACTGACGAATCCATTTCAATTATATACTGTGCCATTTTGTAAACTCCTGATTAAATTTGTCTGATAACTAATATATACAATGTATTTATCATTATTCGTAAATATCAATATTGATTATGAGCCTTAAAACAGACATACAATTAGGAGATCCGCCAGGCATACAAGTTAGTTTGTCTGATAATCCCTATGTGCTAGTAAATGCTAAACAAACTGATAAAGGATTATTAGATTGTGTGTCAGAAAATTTAGAACACAGATCTAAAATAAATTTAGGACTAAGTGGCGGTATAGATAGCCAATTTTCTTTACAATGTTGCTTACATTTAAACAAAGAAATTACAGTATATACCTATAGATCATTTTGGCAGGAAACGATTCTAAATTCTGAAGATGTTTATATTGCTGAACAATTATGTAAAGAATATAATTTAACTCATAACATAATAGATATAGATTTAAAAGATTTTTACGATAAACTAACGCATTTTAAATACAGCACTAATTTTTTCAATAGCTCACCTCAACTATCTGTGCATTTTTACTTTATAGACAGACTAAAACAGGAGTTTGACATAGATCATATTATGTTAGGTGGTGACCCAACACTATTTAAGTATGCTCCAATAACAAGTAAAAATTTTAGACTATCTGGAGAGGGGTTTTATCAAGATCATATGGCGCCATATTATCTTTTTTGTGATAGTATAGGAATAGAATGTTTAAGAGACATAACATATCATAGCCCACAAGGTGTTTATGCAAGTTTTAAAAACAATCTTGACATAGTAAAAAATAAAAAGATTTTTATTACAAATGATAAACACTATAAAGATAATCCATATGTTTATAAATTTGAATACTACAAAAATGTTTTTCCAAATATAAAACCTCAGGTGGTTAGTACTACAGGATTTGAGAATCTTAAAAAAATCCTTGCAATGGAGTCAGGAACATATAATCAGTTTGATATATTATATAGATTCCCACAAATGGATTTAGTCCCCAAGACATTACCTCAAAGAGCTGTAGTTAATAAAAATAAAGAGCAATTAAGTTCTATATTGAACAGACTGAGAAATGTAAAGTATGATCCATTGTTAAAATCCATATATTCAGAATATATAGATTATGTAGAACAAAATAATTTACAAGATGTATCTCAATACAAATTCGATTTTTAAAACGGCTCAAAATTACCCTATAATATACATTAAATTTATATCCTGTTATAAATAGAAATTATAAAATATTATTATATTTTTAAATATTAACCTCCATATTTTTGTTAATAAAGTTGCCCCATCCGGCACATGCTTTACTGATGAACTTATGGTTAATCGTGGAGTATGTAATGAGCCAGAGACAGATAGACAAACTAAGAGACAACCTTGAATTATTCACACTTGTATCAATTTTTCTAGTGTCAGTTATTGCACTTACTCCCCAAGCCTAACGGAATGAGATGACAGAATTAGTACATAAAATTTTAAACAAAACAGTATGCGAATTTGTAGACTTCATAGAAATGCTATTTTTTATGCTTTTACCTTTTGCAGTACCATTTTTTATAATGTACGCAAGTACAATATAATAACCAGGAGATAAGATGAAAAAATTATTTGCAATGATTACTCTTTCTTTCTTTGTAACAGATGCTTTTGCTGACGATTGGAGAATGAGGAAGTTTGATGCTAACCAAGACGGTTTTGTAGTTGCAAGTGAACTAAAAGCACAAGGTTGTACAGTAAGACCAGGACTTTTTAAACACGCAGACAAAAACAAAGACGGAAAACTCAGTAAAGTAGAACTAAGACGATCAACTGAGTATATGATTAGAAACAGATGTCCAAAAGATTAATTATATTAGGATTATTAATAGTGCCGTGGGAAATACCTGCGGTATTATTATTGTCAACTATTTTAACATTATTTTAGGAGTAACAATGAGTTTTGTAATAGGTTTGAGAAACAAAATTTTATGGTTAGGCTACCAAGCATTAAGACCTTTAATATTCTTAATGGAGCCTGAACAAGCTCACTATTCATTAAAACGTATAGGTGTGCTATTAGGAAGTAATCCAGTAACCAAATGGCTAACAGGCTTGTTAATGGATTACAATCACAAAAGTTTAGCAATCACAGTAGATGGTATAGACTACAGAAACCCAGTAGGCCTATCGGCTGGGTTCGATAAAGACGGAGAATTAACAAAAATTTATCCTTCTTTAGGATTTGGACTTGCTGAACTAGGATCATTTACAGGTGAAATATGTCCTGGTAATCCTGGTAAAAGATTATTTAGAATGATAAAATCAAAAGCAATCGTTGTATGGTATGGACTTAACAACGAAGGATCAGAAGTAATATCCAAAAGATTAGCAAATGAAGACTTTGGTAGATTAAGAGTTGGTATAAATGCGGCAAACTCTAACCTTACGCCTGAATTTGACTTAGAAATGTCTATTAATGATTACTTAAAAACAATGAAACTTTTTAAAGATATAGGCGACTACTACGATGTAAATATTAGTTGTCCTAATACACAAGACGGCGAACCGTTTGTGGACAAGAAAAACTTAGATGCTCTTTTAACAGCAATAAATAAAGAGATAAGGCCTATTAGTGATAAGCCAATTTATGTTAAATTAGCGGCTGATATGTCATTAGATGAAATAAATATTATTGTTGATGGTTGTGTTGAACATGGTATGGACGGTGTAGTTTGCACAAACTTAGCCAAGCCACAATACAACAGCGAACACAGACCTGAGGAATATCCCACAGTAGATGGAAGACTTCCAAAGGGTAAAGGTGCAATGAGTGGTTTACCACTACAACGTATTTCAACTAATGTTATAAGACATGTATATAGAAGGACCAGAGGTAAACTTACTATTATAGGTGTTGGTGGTATATTTAGTGCCAAAGATGCTTATGAAAAAATTACTTCAGGTGCAAGTTTATTACACATGATTACAACTATGATATTTGACGGCCCACAAAACATTAATGAAATTAATAGAGGATTAGTTAAATTACTTAAAAAAGACGGATTCGATTCTATTGAACAAGCAGTAGGTTGTCGTAATCCATTACCGGAGATAAAATGAAAAACACACACAAAATAGCAACTGCATTCTTAATGTTAGTATTATCTGCCCCAACCTTTGCGGCTGAGCATGTAGTTAAGATGCTAAACAAGGGCAATGATGGAATGATGGTATTTGAACCAGCAGTCTTATCGGTAAATGTAGGCGATACTGTAAAGTTTGAAGCAACTGATATGGCACATAATTCTAAATCAGTATTAACTCCTGCAGGAGCAAAACCTTGGATGGGTAAAATGAGCCAAGACATATCAGTAACATTTGATACAGAAGGTGTATATGTATATGAATGTACGCCACATGTAATGATGGCAATGGTAGGCGTAATTAAAGTTGGCGATGTTAAAGTTGATGACGCAACAAATAAATTTGCAAATCAGTATAAAAGTAAATTTGTAATGAATCATGATAGATTGAAGAAATATCTATTGGAGTTATAAATGAAATTTGTGGGATATGATTCCTGGAAAAGACCTATATATAAGGACGAAGATGTAGAAGTCATAGCGGCACCGTCACCAAAACCAGAACCTAAACCACATGTAAACAATTATGTTGAAGCAACACCAGAAGATGTAAAAGAATGGCAAAACGGTGGCGACTTTTTTATGACAGGCAAATTTGATGCTATGAAATTGTTTGTTGTAGTTCCTGCCATTATTCAAATAATGGCAATGGCTATGATGGGTGCAGTAATGTTTCTCAACACTTTACTCTTTTGATTAAAGAAGCATTAAAGGCCGTCATTGGCGTTGGAAAACGTGGCGGCTCTTTTAAAATTACACCAATGCGAATTATTCTATTTGCATTTTTAGTTGCATTTCTATTTTTAGGGTTTGTAGCAACATTGCTACTTATAACGAGTTTTATTACCTAATTTTTGATAAATACTGCTATACACAGAATTGTGTTTTTGGAGTAACAAATGGCAGTAAAAGATATGAGTTACCGCGAACGCGGTCTACTTCTTAGTATGTTCGCTCATCAGTGTTATAGCGAACCAAAAGATTTATTAAAGAAAAGACCAGGCATAGTTGACTTGGCACCACTGAAAAAATTTCTTAACAAACCACTTCCCCCAACATACATAGATGTTGACGGCGCACAGGCTTATGTAATGAGTGACAGCAAAGATGTCCTTATTGCATGTAGAGGAACAGAACCAACAGAATTAAATGATGTAATGGCAGATTTGAAAACGTTTCCTGTTAAACATCACTTAGGAGGTAGAGTTCACAGAGGATTTTATGCAGAGTATGACAAAGTTATACCAGGTATCAAAGAAGCATTAGCAAAACACGATAAGAAAGGTGTTAAAGATGTTTGGGTATGTGGACATAGTTTGGGTGGAGCAATGGCTTTGCTCGTTGCAGTTGAACTTAAACCAAGTGGAGGCTGTCATACATTTGGTCAACCCAGAGTTGGTAATGCAGAATTCTTAAAATGTATAGACTTTCCGTATTACAGATACAGAAATAACAATGATATAGTTACATCAGTTCCGCCAAGTTGGTTGTTTTTCAGACACGGTGGTATATTAAGATATATTAATAGTTATGGAAACATAAGAATAGCATCATGGTTTCAAAGATTTAAGGACAAGTGGAGAGGAATCTTTGCCGCGGCAAAACAAGGCAAGTTTTTTGACAGCATATTAGATCACAACATGAGTGCATATCATGAATACATTTCTAACATGGACGAAAACGGAGAACAGTTACCTAAGTAGCAAAGCATAGTTTTAACTTTAAATTTTTGGTAGATAAATATTAGCATGTCAAACAAGACACCATATGAAATTCGTTTAGATCTCGTTCGTGAAGCAAGGGAAATTCTGCAGGCAAAAGCAAAAAACCCAGAAGACATGCCCACGACAGAAGAAGTTCTTAAAGAAGCAGAACGTTTAAATGAATTTGTTTCTAAAAAACCTTTTCAAGACAAGTAACCCCTATAAATAATCTATCGCACCATGTGGGGCCATAGTTCAGTTGGGAGAACGTCTGGTTTGCAACCAGAAGGTCCGGGGTTCGAATCCCCGTGGCTCCACCAGTTTTTCTCAAATATTACTTACTGATTAATTAAATATAGTTATGAAACTGAACACATTAGACCCACGTTGGGACAATAAAATTGTAAACTACAATTTGGAAAAACATAATTGGCGTCAATATTTCTTAGACGCAGTTCAGGAAAAATATCCTCAAATAGAAACACTTGAAACAACTCACAAGGTTATGGACCCAAAGGAGTTAAATGACTTTGCATGGGACATACAACGCATTTGTAAAACAGAAGAATTTGCAAGAAAGTTAGATGCATTTTTTGAAGAAGTTATATCTCCTCAAATAGATGGCGAAGACTTTATGATACAAGATGTTGTTGGTTTGCGTATGGTTATACCTGATCAGGCCAAGCACGGTAGGACATTAAACTTTCATCAAGGTATATGGTTTGGACATGGTCCTGGCATGTATAGTATTTGGACACCGCTTACAGAAGCATGGGACACAAACACTATGCAGATACTTCCGTGGGAAGAAAGCAGAATGATTACACAAAAGACTTATGATGAGCAATTAAGTTATCAAGAAATACAAGCATTATGTTTAGAGCATTCTATACCTTGCACAACATCTCCAGGACAAAGTTGGTTATTTCAGCAAGGGCATATACACGGAAACGTAAACAATGAGACAGATATTACACGTTGGAGTTTTGACACAAGGATTTTAGTTAAGGGTGGTAACTATGGCAGACGTAGACCAGGTGCTTACTTTAGATTATTTGGAACATATAGACAACCTTTAACAAATGTAGACACAAGTAGAACGTGGATCAATTACATAGACACTAACAGTCGTTTCTGTAAGACTACGCCATTCTTTATTACCAGCATACAGATGGATAAGTTTTGTAAAGATGTAGGTATAGTGCCTGTAGATTATCCATTAGAATTAAGTTTTTGTCATTGGGATCCTATGCTTGAGGATTTTATTAAAGATCCAAATATAACAGGAATAGTTTTACCAAGTATTTTAGGACTTACAGAAGATAAAGAAAGACGAGATTACTTATTTAACTTAGCACTAAGTAACAACACACATTTACTTTTTGCAGATGAAAGTATATATTTAAATAAAGATTCAGAATTAGACTACATCAATGCTATATTTGAATATATAAACAATGAAGAAGATCCAGATTTATTATTAGGACATACAAGGTAAAACATGGCTAAGAAAAAAAAGCAACCTGCTAAAAAATCTCAGGTTAAAGAAAACAAAATAAAAAACATTGAAGGCGATAATGTGCCTGATACAATGTATAAATTGTTAGATGAAAAGATAGAAATACCTTTAGGACTGTTAAGGCAAAAACATATCTTTATAGCAACACCATGCTATGGCGGACAAATAGGCGAACCATACTTTAGAAGTATGATGAAATTTGCAATTATGTGTAATAAGTATAATATACAATATACTATTAGCACACTTGCAAATGAGAGTCTCATTACAAGAGGTAGAAATACACTTGTAAGTTTCTTTATGGAAAACAAAGCGGCTACACATTTATTTTTTGTAGATGCAGATATTGAGTTTAATCCTGAAGACATACTAAGAGCAGTTGCATATGACAAGCCTATTGTATGTGGTGCATATCCTAAAAAAGCAATTAACTGGCAAAGTATTTTAGGCGCCGCAAGAAATTCTGAATTAGAGGAAACACCAGAAACTATAGAAGGACATAGTTCAAACTATGTTGTGAACTTTGATTTTTTACAAGATGAAAAAGGTAATAATACACCACAGGTTCAAATAGTAGATAATTTGGTTAAATTAAAAGATGCTGGTACAGGTTTTATGTGCATACAAAAAGAAGTAATTCAAAAGATGTTTGAAAAACACGCAGACTTAAAATATGCAAATGATATTAATGTTGATCAAAAATTTGAGCCATTTATGTATGCATTATTTGATTGCATTATTGACCCAGACAGCAGACGTTATTTGTCAGAAGACTATACATTCTGTAGACGATGGCAAGAGATGGGAGGCGAAGTTTACTTAGATCCTCGAACCGCACTTAACCATGTAGGGCATTATACTTTTAGAGGTAATATAAGAAAACTATTTACAGGCGAAAATAGAGCAACCCCAGATCCGGATAAAATATTATGAGCGAAACTAAAATTTCAATAATACTTCCTACAAGAGGAAGAAGAGACGTACTTAAAAAGAGCATAGAATCTTTTGTAGATAAGGCAAGTAATCCAGAAAGAATAGAAATACTTTTTGGAGTAGACGAAGATGACAAAGGTGTAAATGAATACATAAAAGAAAACCTTGCAGAATATTTAAAAAGCAAAAAAGTAGAAGCAAGAGCAAATATATTCAAACCTTTAGGTTACGAAAATTTACACACTTACATTAATACTCTTGCAGGTAATTCTACTGGAGACTGGTTATTCTTTTGGAATGATGATTGCCTAATGGTAACAGAAGGTTGGGACGAAGTTATATCAAGTTACACAGGTCAGTTTAAATTATTAGGACCCAAGGATAATCATGAAGGTCATCCTTATGCTATACTTCCTATAGTGCCAAGAGACTGGTTTATTCTATTAGGACATCTAAGTCAAAATACACAGAACGATGCTTGGTTAAGCCATATTGCATACATGTTAGATATTTTTGAAAGAATTGATGTAGAGTTTGTTCATGACAGAGCAGATATTACAGGTAACAATGATGATGATACTTTCAAGAACAGACAATATATGGAGGGTAATCCAAGTGATCCAAGAGACTTTGGACATACAGATATGCAGGCCGCTCGAGTAAATTCTGCACACAAGATTGCTTGGTTCTTAGAAAAGACAGGCCAAGGAGATTTAACTTGGTGGGAAAAAGTCAAAGCAGGTGAGCAAGATCCATTTGAAAAAATGGTATGGAAAGACGGTGTTAAAGGTGCTGGGCAATTAGCCGCAGTAGATGATAGACCACAACTTCCAGACGACCACAAAATAAGTCTATAATCGGTTGACATTTTCCTTATTTTTGCTATACTATGTATAGTTGAGGTAGGAAAACTATGACTATTCACGCAATGATTGATATAGAAACACTTGGCACTGAGCCAGAATGTGTTGTTATGAGTGTGGGTGCTGTGAAGTTTGATCCCTACTCAAATAACGAACCTTATGATAAAAAACATTGGAAATTAGATATAGATTCTCAATGTGAAAAAGGCCGTATTATAAGAGATGATACTCTAAGATGGTGGGCAAAACAAGAAGAAAATGTTAGAGAGTCTGCATTTAGTGAGCATGATAGAGTTTACTTAGGAGACTTCTTTAAAGAACTTAACAAATGGTGTGTAGGAGTACAAGAGATATGGTGCCAAGGCCCACAATTTGATATGGTTATATTAGAAAATCTATATAAACAATTTAAAAGTCATCATAACTGGGCATACTGGCAAATAAGAGATAGTAGAACATTATTTGCATTATTGCCTGAGGACCCCAGAAAAGCAGTACAAGAAGATCTACATGATGCACTTGCTGACGCATATTGGCAAGCAACATGCGTACAGCAGGCATATAAGTCTTTTAATATATTACCGCGGTAATATTATTAAGTCCACATTTCATTGCAGACGTTATTGATTCTACCACTCTTCATGAGGGTATCTAATTTATTCCAATAGTCCAATGCTAAACGACGAGTTTGCACGGCTACTATTCCTAAGGACTTCGCCATATTTTTCTCCTGATTGTAGTAACCAACTAACTAACCGTTATATACTTCATTCCTAATGGGTAATGTATATTTTTTGCAACAGTTATGTTACAGTTGTGTTACAATATTATTTATCTATCATTAAAACATCATTAAATGAGTTGTGAATTCGGTTGACAAATATCAAAAAGATGCTATACTATATGTATATTAAATAAAAAGGTAGGAGTTTTTATGTATATTTTAGAAAACAAACAAGACGGTTCATACTTTGGTGCCAAATCTTTTTACATCAAGTCTGAATTTACAACTGAGGCGGCGGCTAAGGCGGCTAAAACAAGATACACTAAGAAGTATGCTGAT
>MDTG01096039.1_pt1 | contig 13788 bp, 13 predicted proteins | sample 811421 | NCBI WGS metagenome assembly MDTG01 (sample SAMN05326645, study PRJNA326480) | marine metagenome | isolation source: seawater | place: Pacific Ocean: South East | collected 2011 | reverse complement strand
TCGCTCATAGGGCATTCCTGAGAGTTTGCAGGTGGGCAACCTGACGGGTGAATTCACTGGCCGAGAGGCGTTCGTTTGGCAAAGGCCGCATGGCGCGACTAATCGCACTGGCGGGCATCCGGCTGAGGCGTCCGATAATGTGCCATTGCTGGGCCACATCGAGTTTGTCGAAGCCCGGATGACGACGGCGGGCGCGGCGCTGAATGTCGATCTGCAAGCCGCGCATCAAGGCTTTCTGGCCATTGTGGCGGACAATAAATTCGGCGCTTGCGCGCAGGTGTTCAAGCAGTTGCCGGCGGCTATGGCTGGCCGGTTGCCGGATCGGGCCCTGACGCATGCCGAGATGCCAGACTGCAGCAATAATCAGCAGCAACAGTGCGCCAATCGCCAGCCGGTAATGGCGCCAAAGTAGCGTTGCCAGGCTGTCGTGTTCGGCGCGATAGAGCATGGTTACGCGGCTGTCCTGCGTTAAATACCAAAGCAGCCAGGCGTTGTCGTATCGGTCGATCTTGTCGTTCTGCCAGATCCAGGCATCGGTCATCACCGTTACCAGACCTTCGCCATAAAACAGTTGCAGTAAATGCGTGCTGTCAGCGCTATTAGCCCAGGCGTAGGCTTGATTCTTGGGGTCGGCGAGGTGGAACTCGGTGTCGAAGCCGATGTACGCCGGCGCTGTTTCGTTCTGCAAGTAGAGCTGGGTCAGCGTTGGATAATGATTCTTCTCGGTGTCGGCGGGGTGTTGCGCCGCAGCCGGTGAGTCCGCCTGTTCAGGTTCTGTTTCTGGCAGGTCAGCGCTCTCGTATTGCTCGATGCTCAGTGTGTCGAGAAGCAGGTCGCCACTTTTACCTTGTTCCTTGTCCCACAAACGCTCGGCCACCACGACCAGATGTCCGCCTTGTGCGGTCCATGCCAGCAGCCGGTCGGTTTGCTGGGGCGTCATGTTGTACCGGGAGCCTAAAAGCAGCAGGGTTTGTCCACGGCTGGGTAAGGTTTTCAGGCGGGCCAAACTGTCGGCACGTTCAACGGCGATGCCTTGTTTGCGCAGGAAATGTTCGGCTGCCAAATACCGGTTACTTCTGGCCTCCGGCGAGGGGCCATGCTTGATCACTTCTTCATACGGCTCGGCGCGCCCGAGCAAGTAACTGCCGAGCAAACCGAGCGCGATCAGCAAAGCACCAATCAGCAGCAGTCCATTGCGTCTGCTCATGCGTGGCCCTCGCGCTCGAAGACCTGATCCCAGCCTGTGCACAGTTGCTGCTTGAGGCTGGCAGGCGGCAGGAGATGGCCATAGGCAAGGTTCTGCCAATGCTGAGTCAGCAGTTGGCTGAATTGATTAAGCGCAGGTTGTTCAAGGGTCTCGATACAGGCCAGTACTTCGCTTTCGGTGTGCGATGTTTTCAGCGCCAGCGCGTGATCATGCAGCAAGCGGCTGAGCATTGCCCGATAGAGCAGGCTGAGTGCCGCGCGCGGGTCTGTGTCCCAGAGACGCTGGGCTTCGGCGCTGATGTTGTCGGGCAAGCTTTGCGGGGTAACGGCAAGACCAAAAAGCTGCTCTTCAGGCTGGCGGCGTTGTTGCGGACGGGTGATTTTCAAGCGTTCGGAGAAGGTGCGTAGCCAATCCCGGTAACGCCAAATCAGGGTGACGATCAGGCCCGCCAGCGCGGCCCAGAGCAGAATCTCGAAAATCTGGTTGAGTACGCGCAGTGAGTCCCAGAACTCGGCCAGATTTTTATAACCTTTGATCAGTGTTTGCAGCCAGTCGGCGTTCTTGGCTTTATCCGACTCGTCGTTCGAGCTCAAGCGCCAGCCGGTAACTGTCTGGCGGTTCTCGAACGGCGGCTGATCCAACAGGCTGTGAATGCTTTCCTGCGCTTGCTTGCTGTTGAGTGGCTGTTTGCCAAGCCGTTCAGCATCAGGCCCCAACGAATCAACTTGGGGATGAGCGATGACTGTATCAGTTGTGGCAGCCATTGCTGTGGCACCCATCGGTGTGGCAGCCGTGTCCGAAGCAGCCATCACCTGAGTGGGCAACTGGCTTAGCAGCAGCGCACAGCCGAGCAGCAATGCGGTTGCCGCGCCGCTGACACGCTGGCGAATCTGGCGGAATACCAACTCGAGATCCCACGCCTCGATCACCGTGCGACGGTTGAGGTACAGGCTGAATCCGCAGGCCACATAAATCGGTTCCCAGATGATCAATACCAGCACATAAATCAGGTTCGACAGGTGTTCAAGCCAGAGCCAGTCATGGCTAGTGGCTTCGAGCAAGTTCTGCCAGCTCCAGTCGGTTTCTATCTGGCCTGGCAACATGAGATAGAACAGGCTGATGCCGCCCAGATACAGCGCGGTTTCAATGTGCACGCCGACCAGCGTCAGCCAGGTAGCGGGGCGGGCATCACGCAGGCCCAGCACCGCAATTCGGTCGTTGCGGGCGCGTCCGGCAAGCCCTTCGAGTTGCTGCACCGGCATGTAGAAACTTCGGCGCATGCTTAGCCTGCGCCATGTCAGGCTGGCCAGCAGTTGCGGCCTGATCAGTCGCGGATACTCGCGCAGGGCCGCCTTCAATGTCAGTGTCTCGCCAAATACGCTGCGTGAAATGATATGCAGTGGCAGGCGCTCATAGACCGGTTTAAGCCACCAGAAAATCAATACCGCCCAACCCGGCGAATCCCAGAACAGCAGGCATAGCACGGCAAAAACCGGCACGGTGATAATCGCCCAGATGAGCATCAGCAGTGCGCCATGCTGGCGGGCCATCAAGGTGCCGAGGTCGAGCGCTTCCCATGCATTGCGCGGGCGGATGCTGACGCTGACATCACTCAGGCGCATGCGAACCTCGCCCGGCAAAGAGCAGATAAGCCAGAACCAGCAGCCACAACAGCGCGCCCACGGCATACTTGATGTGCGGGCTGGCGAACGTCATGGACGACCAATAGGCCTCGATAAAAGCCGCCAGCAGCAGGAATACGATTACGCCGCCAATCAGCCGCACGCTGTCTTTGCCGGCAATTTTCAGCGCTTCCGCGCGAGGCAAGCGGCCAGGTGCCAGAAGCGCCCAGCCAAGCTTTAAACCGGCGGCGCCTGCAAGCGCGATGGCCGTCAGCTCGAACGCGCCATGGCCGACGACGAAGGACAAGAACGTCTCGCTGTAGCCAATTTGCAGCAAATGCCCGGCAACAGCGCCAATCATCAAACCGTTGAACAGCAGGTAAAACAGGCTGCCAAGCCCCAGCAGCAGGCCGCTGGCGAAAGTCTGGAAGGCGATGCCGATGTTATTCATGATGTAAAAGCCGAACATCATCCAGTCATCGCCCGAATCACGCTCGGCGAAACGGCCAAGGCGATGCGCTTCGGGGTCGTACATTTTCTCCATGCTGGCGACTTGGTCAGGCTCCATCAGGCTGTAAACCAACTCGGGCACGTTATAAACCAGCAGTGCCATCAGCAGCAGGCTGCCGAAGAAGATTGCACTGGCTGCGGCGACAAAACGCCACTGTGCGCGGACCAGCCGCGGGAAGCCGCTGAGCAGGAATCCGACCAGTCGTGCGCCAATCGGGCTGCGATGGCGATAGAACTGTTGATGACCGCGCATCACCAGTTGTTGCAGGTGAGCGACCAGATAGGTGCTGTAGCCGCGGGCTTCGGCCAGTGAGAGCTGCTGGCATAGCCGTCGGTAGTTGGCGGCAAAGTGCTGGCTGGCCTTATGGTCGGCTTTGCCGCGTTCGAGTCGGCCGAGTTCCTTGCTGAATGCTTGCCAGTCTTGCTGGTGCTGGTTTTCGAACTGGCTCTGTTTCATGTCGGCCCCATTAAGCCACGGGCAATGCCATGGATCTGCTTCTCGGCGTCCTCTGAACTGACCTTGAGTGGCTCGCTGAGAATCGCGGCAAGCTCCAGTCGCCGTTCTGCAGTGAGTTGCGATGAGCGTTCGGCATAGCCAAGCAGTGCGCGTTGTTCGGCCAGGTTCAAGGCGAAGGGCGGCAAGAGTATTTCGGCCTCGGGGATTTCGGGGGCAGCAAGTGGGATTTCGGCATACACCACCAGCGTACCCGCCGCGATATCGCCGAGACGCTTGAAGGCCGGGTGAGTCAGGCAACTGATAATTCCCAGCGTGTAGGCGAATGGCAGCATGTCGACAAAACGCAGCAGATTGCGCGTGAGCGAAGCAGCCCAGCCTACAGGCGTCCCGTCATCGTGAACGACCCGTAGCTTCATCAGATGTTTGCCCGGCGAACGGCCCTGGTTCAATACCTCGAACAACACCATGTACCACCAGGTCACCAGAAACAGCAGTATTGTCGCAAGGCCGGTGCCGAAGTCGCCCAGCAAACTAAGCAGCGAGTACAGCGCGGTCAGCAGTACGCCACGCACCACTAAATCGATGATGAATGCCAGGGCGCGAGGAATCAGCCCGGCCGGTCGCAGGATCAGGTCGATGCCTTCCGGAGTTTCCACGTGGTAGCGGGTATCCAGAGCGGGGGCAGGCGCGCGCGGGGCGGTATTAACAGGCATGGGTTGCTTGTGTGAGGTAAACCACGATGCTAGCCAGCTGCCGACGTGTGCGCAACAGGGTTGTGTCAGCGTATTTGCAGGGTTGATGTTGCCGTGACTGGCCTGTTGGCAGTTGCAATAAAACGCACGGGTGCATGGCTGACATCCTTGTGAATATGACCACAGACGCGCAGTGTGGCGTCTTGCAAGCCTGCTCACAAGCCTTGGCGGCTGGATAACGGTTGGCTTGGCGATGATAAACTGGCCGCGCACTCGCCAAAGGACAATCAAGTGACTTCGAGCATTTTCTGGTACGACTACGAAACCACAGGTATTGACCCACGCCGCGACCGGCCGCTTCAGGTCGCCGGGGTGCGCACTGATGAAAACCTTAATGAAATCGGCGAGCCGCTGAATATTTACTGCCAGCCCAGTGACGATATTTTGCCGCATCCGGCAGCCTGCCTCGTCACCGGTATAACCCCGGCGGTGCTGGCGGAGAAAGGCATGAGCGAGGCCGAGTTCATGACGCGAACGCATGACGAGCTGTCTTTGCCCGGCACGTGCGGAGCGGGCTACAACAGCTTGCGCTTCGATGACGAGGTCACGCGTTACAGTCTTTACCGCAATTTCTTCGATCCCTATGCCCGCGAGTGGCAAGGCGGCAACAGCCGCTGGGACTTGATCGATATGGTGCGCACCGCCTATGCCCTGCGCCCAGAGGGAATCAACTGGCCACAGGAAGATGGCCGCGTCAGTCTCAAGCTGGAGCGGCTAACGGCGCAAAATGGCATCGATCATGGGCAGGCGCATGATGCGCTGTCCGATGTGCGGGCAACAATTGCGCTCGCGCGGTTGCTGCGCGACAGCCAACCCAAACTTTATGACTATCTGTATAAGCTGCGCAGCAAACAGCGAGTGCTTGATCAGGTGCAACTTTTAAAACCCGTGGTGCATGTATCAGGGCGTTTTGGCGCTGCACAGCATTACTTGTCGGTTGTATTGCCGCTGGCCTGGCATCCGCGTAATCGCAATGCGTTAATTGTTTGTGATTTACGCAACGATCCGGAACCACTGCTTAATGAAACGGCCGAAACACTGCGCGAGCGACTTTATACCCGCCGCGATCAACTCAGTGCAGAGCAATTGCCCGTGCCGCTCAAGCTTATACACATTAATCGTTGCCCGGTTCTGGCGCCTCTGGGTGTGTTGCGCGAGCAGGATATTCAGCGCGTGCAATTAGACATGTCAGTCTGTGAGGCGCGTACAGCGTTGCTCAGTGACAACCGCACGCAGTGGCAGGAAAAGTTAGCGCTTATATATAGCGAGGAGAATTTCACGGCGACCAGCGATCCGGAGCAGCAGTTGTATGACGGTTTTATTGGAGACCGTGACCGGCGATTGTCTGAACAGGTGCGTAATGCCGATCCGGCTCATTTAGGCCAACAACAGTGGCCCTTCGATGATCAGCGGTTGCCTGAGTTGTTTTTTCGTTACCGCGCCCGAAATTTCCCGGACACGCTTAATGGCGAAGAATTGCAGCGTTGGCAACTATTCTGTCAGCAGCGTTTAACTGATCCCGAACAGGGCGCACCGAATACCCTGGCGGGTTTTAATGCGGCGGCAGACGAGTTGTCGTCTGGTGCCACTGCCGCTCAGTTACAAGTGCTGAAGGCGTGGCGTGAATATGCGGCGCAGTTGCAGGCTAAATTGGCGCTGTAGGGCTCTAGCGCGGCCTTTATCCTTAATTATAATAAGGTTATAAGGCAATGCAGGATTGTTATAACAATCTGCCACCTGCGTTGTACTTATTTAACGGTCATAAAAAACGCCAGCAAGGCTGGCGTTAATTTATTGCATCCGCTTTGAATCGGAATGCAGGGCTGTTCGCGAGGCTTAGCCTAGCAGGGTAGCCCAGCTCTCGACAACGTCGGAGCCCCACTTGGCTTTCCACTCTTTCAGCGTTTTGTGGTTGCCACCTTTGGTTTCGATGACATCACCGGTGTTCGGGTTTTTGTATTGCTTAACTTTACGAGCGCGCTTGGTCGTAGTGGTTTTAGCGCCGCGCTGCAGTTTGCCGACTTTAGCTTCCGGGTCGAGCAGGGCGATAATGTCACGCAGGGACTTGGAGTATTCGCCCATCAGGGTGCGCAATTTGCCTTCGAACTCGAGTTCCTTCTTCAGCTTGTCGTCTTGCGACATGTTCTTAAGGCGCTCTTGCAATTCTTTGATGGCTTCTTCTGTAGCGCGGTATTCGTTGATCAGCGACATGGGCTTACCTTGATAAGTAATGTGTAAGACAGCGGAGTATTAGTAATGATAGTCAGGCACTTTTCACAAGTAAACCTGTTTGTTTAAATATTCTTGGCCAAACTGAATTAAAGCTTAATTCACACTTATAAATTACTGATTTTGCATATTCAGGCGAGTTGCTTATTGCCTTGCAATGGCGCAACAGCGTTCAACAGGTTTAGTTCGGTTGGTCTTCGCAGGCTGTTTTCGACTAAATATTACAGCGCCGAAAAATATTCCCTGTCGTGCGGCTGCAAGGCTGTTTAGCGCAGGGGCCTGATGAATACTGCAGTTTTTCCCGAGAGTGGCTAAAATGGCCGACTTTGCCCAGCTCTGGAGTATTTCATGCGCACTTTTCGCCTCGTCATTGCTTGCCCGGACAGGGTGGGGATCGTGGCCAAGGTCAGTAACTTTCTTGCGACCTATAACGGTTGGATAACTGAGGCTAGCCATCACTCGGATAACCAGACCGGCTGGTTCTTCATGCGCCATGAAATTCGTGCCGACTCTTTGCCTTTCGATCTCGACGGCTTTCGTCAGGCTTTTGCGCCAATCGGGCGCGAATTCTCGATGGAGTGGCGGGTTACCGACTCTGAGCAAAAGAAGCGCGTGGTCTTGATGGCCAGTCGCGAGTCGCATTGCCTCGCAGACTTGCTGCACCGCTGGCACAGCAACGAGTTGGATTGTGAGATTCCGTGCGTGATCTCCAACCACAACGACCTGCGCAGCATGGTTGAATGGCACAGCATCCCGTTTTTCCATGTGCCGGTTGATCCGCAGAATAAACAGCCGGCCTTCGATCAGGTTGCGCAACTGGTTGCAGAGCACCAGGCGGATGTCATCGTGCTGGCGCGCTACATGCAAATTCTGCCGCCACAACTGTGCAGCGACTATGCTCAGCGTGTGATCAACATTCATCACAGCTTCCTGCCATCGTTCGTCGGCGCCAAGCCTTACCATCAGGCCTCGATGCGTGGCGTTAAGCTGATCGGCGCGACCTCGCACTATGTCACTGAGGAACTCGATGCCGGGCCGATCATCGAACAGGATGTGGTGCGTGTCAGCCATCGCGACAGCATCGAAGAGATGGTTCGCCTTGGCAAGGATGTTGAAAAAATGGTGCTTTCACGTGGTTTGCGCTACCACTTGGAAGATCGCGTTCTGGTTCACGACAACAAGACGGTAGTGTTCAACTAACTGTTCTGTCGTGCGCCGCCAAGGACGCCCGACAGAGGAGTCAGGCTATGTTGAAGTCAATCAAGGTGCGCGATTACATGACGCGCCATTTGGTGACCTTTCGTGCTGAAACGGATCTGTTCACCGCGATCAACCGTCTGCTTGAGCATCGCATTGCCGGCGCTCCGGTGGTCGATGCCAGCGGGCATCTGATCGGCATGTTGTCCGAGGGGGACTGCCTGCGGGCGATTCTCTCGGGCGCCTACTACGAGTCGATTGGTGGCACGGTAGGCGATCAGATGACGCGTGAGGTTGAAACGGTCTCGCCCGAGGTCGACGTCATCACCGTCTCCCAGCAGTTTCTCGAAGGGCGGCTGGGACGTTTGCCGGTCATTGCCGATGGCCGGCTGGTCGGCCAGATCAGCCGCAGCGACGTGCTGCGAGCAGTCAAAGAGTTTGCCCAGCACGAGCAGGGCACGGAATCTGTCGATTAGTTAGGGTGAGCGAACTGGAACTGTCGGCTACGTGTGCCAGTCTGCATACATAGCCATGGACATTTCGGCATGGCATCGCCGAGGGCAAACTATGAACGATCCATTTGAGAAAGCGGTATCCGTTGCACCTAAGACATTAGGCCAGGGATGCCTGAGCCGTTACGACATAGACGAGTTGAGCGCAGAGGACGGCGCCGATTTCAGTCAGGCCAAAGAGCTGCTGGGCGAGTTGCATGCGCAGGCCGGGCAACCCGCGCATCCGGCTCCCGAAAAAAACCGCTAAGCCAGCGCAGCAATGCAGCAATAAAAAGGGCGCCTGATTGGCGCCCTTGTCTTTACTCGCGTTAATACCTCAGATACGGAAGCTGTCGACCATGCTCTTCAAGCGGGTGGCCTGACTTTCCAGCTCACTGCACGCGCGTAAAGTGGCCTGCAGGTTTTCTACGCCTTCCTGATTCAAGGTGTTGATTTCGGTGATGTCCATGTTCAGCGACTCGATGACCGATGTCTGCTCCTCGGTGGCGGTGGCAACGGACTGGTTCATGCCGTCAATATCGCCGATTCGCAGCGTGACTGCGCCCAGACGCTGGCCTGCCTGATTGGCGATCACCACACTTTCTTCGCTGTAACGCTGGCTTTCGGTCATGGTTAGCACCGATTCGCGCGAGCCGACTTGCAACTCTTCGATCATGCCTTCGATTTCCTGAGCCGACTCCTGTGTGCGGTGCGCCAAGTTGCGTACCTCGTCGGCGACCACGGCAAAGCCGCGACCGGCTTCACCGGCGCGGGCTGCTTCAATGGCAGCGTTGAGCGCGAGCAGGTTGGTCTGCTGCGAGATGCTTTTGATCACCTCGAGAATCTGGCCGATGTTCACCGTTTTGCTGTTCAGCGCTTCGATATTGGTGCAAGAGGCGCTGATCTTGCTGGACAGATCATTCATCGCGGCGATGGTTTTCTCCACCACCTGACGGCCGTCTTCAGCTTGGCCGCGTGCATCCGAGGCCTGGGTTGAAGCATCCGCTGCGTTGCGGGCAATTTCTTGCGCGGCTGCGCCCAGCTCGTTGATAGCGGCGGCAACACTGTGTGTGCGATTACTCTGCTCATCGGAGTTGAGCATCGAGGAGTTCGAAGCGCTCACAACCAACTTGGCTACTTCATTGACCTTGCTGGTGGCGGATGACACTTCACGGATCGAGCTGTGGATACGCTCGACGAACTGGTTGAAGGCGGTGGCCAGTTGGGCGAACTCGTCGTTGGATTCAATTTTCAGACGCTGCGTCAAGTCACCTTCACCCTTGGCGATGTCCTGCATGGTGCTGGCCATAGTGTTCAGCGGGCGCATTAGCACTTTGATCAGCATGCTCAGCAGCAGAATGATCGCCACCACCGCAATCAGCGTGGCGATGATTGCGGATTGGCGGAACTCGCTGAGCATTGCATAGGCTTTGTCCTTGTCGATTGACAGGCCCAGATACCATTTAACAGACGGCAAGCCAGTCACCGGAGTGAAGCTGAAAATGCGCGTTACGCCATCAAGGCTGGCTTCGCTGAAGTCCGCGTTGATCGCTGGCGTGTTGCTGGGGTACATCTCGCGCAGTGTCTGATTGACCCGGCTTTTGTCGGGATGAACCAAGATTTTGCCATCGGCGTTGACCAGAAAGGCGTAACCGATGCCGCCCAAATCCAGGGAATTGATCAGGTCGACCAGCACCGACATGTTCAGGTCGCCACCCACTACGCCGCGGTTAACGGCTGGCGCGGCAATAGTGATGATCATGCCGCCGGTTGCCGCATCAATGTAAGGCTCGGTGAGCGTGGTGCCGCCAGCTGCCTGAGCATCCATGAACCAAGGCCGGGTGCGCGGGTCGTAGCCGTCGGGCATCTTGTCGTCGGGGCGCATGGTGAATGCGCCGTCATTGCCACCCAAATAGGTGAAGTCGAAGGTTGAAGTCAGTGCCTTTTGCTCAAGGCGATTGACCAGCGCCTCCTGACCCGAGTCAGTGCTGACCGATTGCGCGACGCTTTCCACCATCAGAATGCGGCCCGACAACCAGTTCTGAATATTGCTCGACGTGACCGCACCCATCTCGCGCAGATAGCTATGCAGGTCCTTGCGGATAGCATTGCGCTGCAAATAATCGTTATAAAGGGTGAACATCGTGAAGGTCGCGATGACCACCAGCGAGGCTGCGATGAGGATTTTGTGGCTGAACTTTAAGTTTTTAGTCATGGTTTCTTGCATCGGTTAGGTTCTGGAACCAGTCTTTAACAAGAATCGTGAAAGTCTGGCCTCGTCAGGCATATGCAGCTATTTCGGCATGCGCATGACAAAGCTTTAACTCAGAGGACGAATGGATGCCTGCAGCAGAGCAATTTGTATTTGGCGCCGATTTAAAGGGCGAGCCCGTTGGCCAGGCATTGCGTCTCGCCAACCGTCACGGCTTGATCGCCGGCGCGACCGGAACCGGTAAAACCGTGACGTTGCAGCGCTTGGTCGAGTGTTTCAGTGACGCCGGCGTGGCGGTCTTCGCGGCGGATATCAAGGGTGACTTGTGCGGCCTTGGCGCCGCTGGAAATCCCAGCGGCAAGATCGCAGAGCGGATTGCCAGCATGCCTTGGCTGAATCACTCCCCGCAGGCTTACCCTGTTACGTTATGGGATGTCGATGGTAAGAGCGGCCACCCGCTACGCACCACGCTGAGCGAAATGGGGCCTTTGCTGTTGGGCTCGCTGCTTGAGTTGACGGACAGCCAGCAGGCTTCGCTCTATGCAGCCTTTAAAGTGGCTGATCGCGAAGGCTTGTTGCTGCTGGACATCAAAGACCTGAAAGCCTTGCTGGCGCACCTCAAAGACAATCCCGAAGTTCTGGGGCAGGACGGAGCGCTGTTTACCAACACCTCTTCGCAGGCATTGTTGCGCCGGTTGTCGGCGTTGGAGCAGCAGGGCGCCGAAGCGTTATTTGGTGAGCCGGCACTGCAACTCGAAGATATTCTGCAGAGCACTGCCGATGGCAAGGGGCGTGTGCACCTGATGGACGCCAGCCGTCTGGTGCATGAAGCGCCCAAGGTCTATGCCACTTTTCTGTTGTGGTTGCTGGCCGAGCTATTTGAGCAGTTGCCTGAACGCGGTGATGCCGACAAGCCAGTGCTCGCGCTGTTTTTTGACGAAGCGCATCTGCTGTTTGCCGACACGCCCAAGGCGCTGCAAGAACGGCTCGAACAGGTCGTGCGGCTGATTCGCTCGAAAGGTGTTGGCGTCTACTTTGTCACTCAGTCTCCGGCGGACTTGCCCGATGATGTGCTCGCCCAGTTGGGCTTGCGCATTCAGCATGGCTTGCGTGCTTTCACGGCCAAGGAGCAGAAGTCGCTCCGTGCGGTGGCAGACGGTTTCAGGCCCAACCCCGATTTCGACACGCTCGGTGTGCTGACCGAACTGGGTATCGGTGAAGCGCTGGTGAGCACCATGGAAGAGAAGGGCACCCCGGCGATGGTCCGGCGAGTGGCAATTGCGCCGCCGCAGTCGCGAGTCGGGCCGCTGAATGAGGGCGAGCGTGCTGCGCTGATCACCCAGTCGCCGCTGCGCGGTCGCTACGATAAGCCGATTGATCGTGAGTCTGCCTACGAAATTCTCACCCAGCGGGCGAGTGAGGCCAAGGTGCAAGAGCCAGAACCTGGCGCTACTGCTGAGAAATCTGCGGCGCCAGGCAAGGGCGAGAAAGCCGAAAAGGGCTTTGCCGATGTGGCGTCTGACTTGTTGGATGGTTTTGCCAGCCAGGCCATGAAAACGGCCGTTCGCCAAGCCGCCAACCAGTTTGGTCGCGAATTGGTGCGGGGCTTTATGGGTTCGTTACTGGGAACCAGGAAAAAGCGCTGATCGCAGTCGCCCAGTCAGAGAATCAAAAGCTCTGACTGGGCGAAGTGAGTTATCAGGGTTTGGCGGCTTCTTTGCTTTGTAGATCTTTCTCGATTTTCTCCAGCTCTTTTTCAAAAGCTTCATCGAGTAAGTTGGACTTTTTCCGCCATGGCTTGCGTTCAGGGTCTGGCTGAGCTGCGTAGGTTGTAACTTCCCCGCCGTATACGTCCTTGTAACGCTTCGCCTGGCGCTCGAGTTCAGCGCGCAGTTCGTCTTTCGTCACGTGATATTCCAATTGTCAGTTAATAATGAAGTGCAGCAATGCTTAGCCGTGTGCATGGCTGCTAATTTCGTGGCAGTTGAAACTGCTCTGATGGTTCTACAGGTTAAATATTAACGAAGTGTGATCCAGTCGGAACACCGGCTAAGTGTTGGACTGAGTATTGCTGATAGCTATTGGCTAGCTTTTATTATTATCGTACCTGCAGCAGAAAAGTCTAGCGTTTAGGGCTATTTCCTCTGCTGAAGCACTCCGTTGAGTTTGGCAAATGACTCGTTGATCAGGCGTAATAGTTTGCTTCTCAAGGCGTCTGCGTCTTCCTCACAACTGAACAGCAACCCGTTGTTGCCTGTAACAAAATATGTTCAAACAAGAGAACGGGACACATTAACGGCAAAAAGCGATGAACGAGTCGGCAAGAGTCATCATACCCTACATTCGGTTGGCCAAAATCGCTTTCATCGTACAACTGTCCCGTTATGATTTAACTTCAGTAGTCCGGACCTAGAGAACCTTTGACATGGAACGTCAGAAAATGCTCCCACGCCCACACCGCAAGTACCGCAGCCTGGCCCAGGAACTGGTCGCAGGCTTATCCCAACAAATTCGCGACGGCGAGATAAAACGCGGCGATAAATTACCCACCGAAGCAGTATTGATGGATGAAAATGGAGTAAGCCGTACTGTTGTTCGCGAAGCATTGTCGCGAATGCAGGCAAACGGCCTGGTCGAAACTTGTCACGGTGTTGGTACTTTCGTACTTAATACACCCAGCCCCAGCGGATTGAGAATTGATCCTGCCACTATTGTCAGTTTGCGCGATATGTTGGCGGTACTTGAATTGCGCAATGGCCTTGAAGTCGACTCGGCAGGATTAGCCGCACAACGACGAAACAAGCAACAATTAGAAGATATTCGTGATGCGCTGGATAACTTCAAAAAAAGCGCGAACCAGACCAGCGGAATTCAGGCGTCTGACTTCCAGTTTCACATGCGTATTTGTGAGGCAACTGGGAATAATTACTTCATCGACATCATGCAGCATATTGGTGCGTGTGTGATTCCGCGGCTGCAACTTTATTCGGAAGACTTTCAATTGCATGATCTGAAACTTTCGCTGATCAGCGAATATGATCAAGTTTACGATGCCTGAATTCAACACATAAGTGCAACGCTCACCCCTGTATGCACTTCGTACGGCGTCTT
>MDTG01150459.1_pt1 | contig 13789 bp, 12 predicted proteins | sample 811421 | NCBI WGS metagenome assembly MDTG01 (sample SAMN05326645, study PRJNA326480) | marine metagenome | isolation source: seawater | place: Pacific Ocean: South East | collected 2011 | reverse complement strand
GGGTGGGTTTCCTTTCCAACTCTTGAGCCACAAATGATTGAGGAAAAGACAAAAAAGCATGGTTGGACATAGAATTAATAGGAACTTTATGAATGGATTTATACTTAATGAAGACAAAAACCATGTAATCAAAAGTAGAATAGGGAAATGAATAAGGTACAAGAAGTAAGAAGAATCTGAAATATACTTTACCCATTTGTGTTGCTTTTTGTAGTATCGAAAAGAAAAAGATATACATGCAAGGCATAGAAAAACCGAACTGAGCGTATAGACAATAGAGTTACCGACAACCCATTGACTCCGTGAAAATGAAAGCTCTTGATATTTCAAAAAGTAATAAAAAGCAATACAAAGCGACCCGATGACTGCATAAGTCAAACCACTTGTTTTGATGTGATTCCAATGGTCATTACTATTCCGAATAGATATACCAAGAAGGTAAAAGAAAAAGTATCCTCCAACGCAATAAAAAGAGGGGATCAAAGAATAATCTCCATATAATCCCTCCTTCTCAGCGCAAAGAAGAAGAATTATTATTCCAACAATTAGAATACTCACTCTCAACAAGAAATGAGGTCTTCCTAAGTAAGATAAAAAAGAGCATTTAAAAAGTAAATAATGAAAAAAATTAAACAGAAAAAGGAAATATAGGAACCAAACATAAGTTGTATTGAATAAAAAGGAAATATTATCTCCAGTTGGAAACATAGCCGCAATTGTAAAATCTTCAGCCATCCCATTCATCTGCGCAAATATCGCATTTACAAAGGGCCCAATGGTTAAAACTACTATTGCCATTGGGAGAAAAATTCGTTTGATCCTTTTCTTAAGTACTTTCGTTGCATCTCGTTTCTGATATAACTCTTCAATAAGGTATCCAGAAAGAATGTAAAAAATAGGAATGCGAATGGCATGTATAAAACCCAATACACCATCAAAAAGTATATTACTTTCAGCATCATAGAAATACCAATTTTCCAACTCCGTTACAGTGAATGATACACCGGAATGTACTACAAACAGAAAAAACAACATGATTGTCCGCATTAAATCAAAGGCTATTATTCGGTCTTTAGTCATCAATAAACAAAAGGTATTAATCGATATGTCCGCTGGGAATAGTCACCATAGTCTTCATTATACTGCAGCAACAAATCTTCTTCCACACTTATACGATAATGATAGAATGGAAATAGTATAAGGAATGCCAAAGTAACAGAAATCCAATTACCGAAAAGTACCGTTGACCCTATAAGTATCAAAAGCTGCCCAAGATACCCTGGGTGCCGAATAATAGCATACAACCCTTTGGTTTGAAGAGGATGCTCCTTAAGTATTGTGACTACATAGGTAAAACGCTTTCCGAGAATAACAATGGAATAGCTTCTAAAAATCAATCCTATTCCTAGAGTAGTGCATCCTGAATAAATATATAGTGAATCATTAAATTTCCCAAAGGGAATGTAAGAACAAAGAAAAGCAATCAGAATTGCGAAAAAAATAGCTTTTTTGATTTTAGAAAGACTTCCTCGGTCATCTTGCATAAATACAAGTGTTTTGTCTCTTTTATATTTACTAATGCTAGTTTCAGCAAATAAATAAATTACGAGAAAACAAATTGCTAAATAAAGCGATATCGAAGGAGCTATCAATTCAAAAGAACTTGTAATTACCTATTACAACCTGATACCTAAAGATAATTGCGGTAAAATATACCGACCTACAATCTTTTCTGACCTTGATTCGTCACTACTATTTGATCCAAAATAATAAACTCCGCGCAGCTGGGGATTTAGATAAAGCATTTGCTTATAGAAATAAATCTCATACCCGATATATGGAGTAGCAATCCCCGTCGTGATGCGCAAATCTTCCATATTCGGTTGTTTAATATCGAAGTACTCCCACCCAAGTATTATTCCAACATATGGGTTACTTTCCGCTTTTTTGAATAGATTGAGCTTATATCTTGCCATTAAGGCAAACTCCATTCCAAGTCGAATATTGGTAGTGTCCCCAACGTTATTAAACATATCTACCTGAACCCATTTGGGGATCTCTGAGCTCGCAAAGTAAACGCCTGCATTAAAATCATTCCATTTGGTTAAATTATAAGTGCAACTCGCCGCAAATCCTTTTAAAAACCAGCTCGACGGTTCCAATTCGACACGAAAGTCTTTATCATCTCTAGGAATCGTTTGCTCTTGAGCAACTGAATATGCCCCTGCAAAAAAGACAAAACACAAGGTTGATAGAATTCTAGTAAAAATTGAAATCATAATAAATCGTTTAATTATTCACTCTTTAAATGTAACACTTTTTCTTAAGGCATACCTCTTTTTTAATAACTTTGATTTTTAAGAATGAGCTTACGAATTCTCCGAACATATATACCACTTACGGCTTTCTTGTCCATATTTTTTTGTGCAACAATCGAAATTGGATACGGTCAGCATACATTTTTAACGGAGCATAACCGAAGCATGATTCGTGGAGTTGACAATAGAGGATACATCATTTTAGATACCCTTCGTATCCTTACAGATTTTCTAACGAATAGAGACGTTAAGGAATTGAACGGCTTGACAATTCCAAAGAGAAAAAAAGCATTTATTCGTCATGTAAAACAAACAAGTGAAACGCTTGAGGAGCATGTTTATGATAAGGTAATAATGAATGACACCATACGCAATATTCTACTTAAACTTGAATATATGAAAGCTTCTCTGCTGAAAAAAGCAGAGGACAACGCTTCTCCCTTTCCAAGTCTAGAAGAGCGCATTGAAATGGGAAGAAATTCTCGAAAAAGCAAAACGATATTCCGTTACAATATTTCCCTTGAGGACAATTCGATTGACCCCATATCGCTCTTTTGGAGCCCCGTAGATATAAAAGCTCATAAACAATTTAAAAAACTTGCAAAATCTAAAAAAATAAAAGCATCTAAGGATATGGTGGTTCTTTTTGAAGAGCTCAGTAATAGTGGTTCTGCACCTAAAATCAGGACCCTTGATCTTGATTTTGATAATGAATGGTCTCTTAAGTGGGGGGATGAAGTACACACAGATGTTGTGGGATCAAGGATATTTGCGGCACTAGGATACGATGTTGACCACCCCTATTTCTTCGATAAGAAAGGAGTTACATTGGTATTCGACAATACCAAGGAAATTAAATCATGGCAACAGGTACAAGACTCTCTATTCCGAATTTATGGAGTATCTGTTGAGCCTTTTGTTTATAAGCAAGGAAAGGTCACCACAGAAATGGCCAATAGCAATGAAAAATTGAGTCAATACGTCGGGTATGAATTCGTTCAATTTGTAAAATGTGCTTTAGAGGCACGTCCAGACCGGGTTAAAAGATTGGGGTCATTTCTACCTGATACCATGTGCAACTCTAAACGGCGTGAGCTTCGTGGAGCTATTCTTGCCCATGCATTTATTGGAAATTGGGATACCAGAGAACAAAACACATTGTTAACAAATGTACATGAAGGGAGCTATGTTTACCATACATCGGCCGTATTTTCGGATCTCGGGAGTAGCTTTGGTGTTAAGTTGAACGTGTACCCTATTGACTTTAAAGTAGGGTTAGTAAATCATTTTGATTGGGAAGCCGTTGTTCGAAAAAGGAATCGAATCTGCCTTAAAAATAAAGTAAATGCCATACCTGATGCGTATCGATTAGCAAGCTACTCCGATCTGGAATGGATGGCAATAAAAATAGTTGCTCTTGACAGTACCTCTCTTAGAAAACTTATCGTAAAAGCAGGATGGCCAAAGCCAATAGAAGAATTGTATTTTCACAAATTAGCATCTCGTCGCGCCTCAATTGGGAAAGCCTTTGAGTTAGATGATCCTCACCCAATATTATTTAATAAAAAATTGACCATTCGGGAAAATGGGATAACAATCATAAAAAAAGGCAAATTAAATCATGACTATGATCGTAAACTGCATCCGGAAAGTTTTTTATCATCAAAAGGAAGAAAACGGAATTATGGGAATTAAGGGTTTACTTTTAGCCAGTTTTCTCGTCCTATGGTCATGGTCTGTGATTTCTCAAGGCACGGAGGAACAAAGGAAATATGCTATTCCACTAAATATCTCAAATGAAAATCTCATCGAGAGAATAAACGGTTTAGGTGGATTTTCTTCGCATCATCACTCAACACATATTTATTATGACTTATATATGGATACTCCGAATCTTCGACTATTCGAGCTCGGTTATTCGCTCAGGTTCAGGAAAAGATATTTTAACGATTCAACATGCACCTATTCATTTCAATTAAAAAGTGAAATGAACAGCTCCACAGAGATCCGTCTGGAGATCGACGAACCGGAATTAACTTTTTATCGTGTGAAGGAAAAACAGAAATGGGTATCGCTTGAAGTCATATTAGATCGTATCTTTTCAAGATATGAGGAAAGCATTCAGCCCAATCTCGACAACTTGCTAATTGAACAACTACAATTCATTAACGACTGGATTTCTTTCAAAATAAATGGCGCTATAGCCCCGTTTCAAAAAATCAGCTACCAGCATCCTGAAGAATTTGAATACATCAAATCGGTCGGTCTTGTCCCTATAATTTGCGGGAAATCCGAAAGATCGAGAGGACACATATACGTTGATCAACATACAAAAGATACCTCTCTTTCAAAGATTCCACTGAATAAAATAAAAATGGATGATAAACCACAGTTTTTTGTAGATAAACCCCTACAAAACTGGATTCTCGAATTTTCATTGGATAATTCAGAATTCTTTGTCTTTAATCAACAGACAGAAGCGATTCGGTTCCGGGAATTTGAATTGGAGAACAAATACATGAATGCCCAAGAAGGCACACGTCTTTTAGAGCGTTTTGAAGATGGCCTTACCCGGGATTTTTTGTTAACCCTAAAACTGGATTCAAAATACAGACAATGCATACTTAACATGAATAATCGAGACTAAATATGGGATTATTTAACTTATTGGACAATATGGTGGATTTTCGATTTGCATTCTACGGGCTTAAAAATAAAATCCACGAAATGAAGAATATTAAGATAGAGTACTGGTCTTCGGAAACAGACAAACCCACACTTTTATTGATTCATGCTTTCGGAGCAGATTGCAAATATTCTTGGTTTAAGCAGATTCGACCATTATCCAAAAAGTATCGACTTATTATTCCCAACCTACTCTATTTTGGTGCTTCTGATAGGAACCCTAAGTCTTACAAAATTGAGAATCAAGTTGAAGCAATTTCAAAACTACTACAAGAACTTGAAATAAAAGAATTAACAATAGGTGGTGCATCCTATGGCGCAGTCGTTGGATGCGAACTGGCAAATACTGGACTATTTCGCATCACTAAATTATTTGTATCCAACTCACCATTAAAGTTTTCAATACAGTCAGACTGGGAGAATGTAATAAAGGATTTTGGCGTAAGTAAAAAATCTGAAGTTTTGATCCCGACAAACCATAAAAATCTACATGCTTTATACTCACTATCGACCGCAAGATATTCTATATTCCCCTCATTTGTATTCAAAAGCATTTACCGAAAAATGTATGTCCCATATGCAGAGGAAAGACGAAGGCTCATAGATAACTTTGTTGATGCATATGATACATTGGCAAAAAACGAATATAACTTTGATTTTCCCATTCTAATTGTGTGGGGAGAAAAAGACCAATTAAATCCTATACGAATCGCCCATCAACTCAAAAAATATTTTGGAAATAATGCGGAACTTATTGTTTTAAAAAAAGCAGCTCATATGCCAAATTTTGACAGACCAAAAGACTATAATAGGGCATTGAAAAAATTTCTTTGTGTATGAAAGTGCGCATAATAAATATTCTCATCCGAAGGCAAAAAGGCCTGCTCATCACAGGCATACTTCTACTTGCATGTATCATCGGCTTTACCAAAATACCTAGTATTGACGGTGAATTGACCGGATTTAATATGAAAGAATCTGAATATTACCAGAACGGCCTGGACATCGCAAATCAATTCGGATCCACAACCTTTATTCAGGTAAACATTGAACCAAGTATTGAAGATGCTTCAACCGTAATTAAAAGTCTTCAGAAGTTGAATGAAGACATTCATAAAGCTTTCCCAACATCTAGAGTAGAATCCATACACAAAGCAAAAAGACTTTTGAAGATTGGAGATTCAAGCAATCTGAATATTTATAAAGTCCTAAAACGTTCAGCTGAGCTTCCAGTCGTAAAGGATGTTATCTCTAAAGACAGAAAATCCTTTTTGATGATTATTTTTTTTGATTCAAGCAAAAATAGTGGAATTAAGATTGATAAATTCGATCAAATTCTAGAAAAAAAATACAAAGGACTTAGGTTAAAGAATGTTATGAGTCCGTATCATGTTGAAAATGGAATCGCTGAATCGATCGTACGAGACATGAAAGTAGTTCCATTATTAATCATCAGTCTATTTATAGCACTGATTTTCATCGCTTACAGAAGTGCCTCCGCATTGGTATTCACAATGCTTATTATTGGCGTCTCAGTCCTGCCTGTATTCTATTTTTTACACGCATTAGAAATCCCGCTTAACGTCATTACGATTTTAGCAATCCCAGTATTGCTTGTTCTGTCCTTAGCTGATTCCATACACCTACTTACTGGTTATAGAAGATGTAAAGAAATAATGTCGCACGATGATAAACTTCGAAAGGTGCTTAACCGATATTTTGTTCCTTCGATCATTACCTCATTAACAACTGCTAGTGCCTTTCTATCTTTCCTGTTCAATGACTCTGAAAACATACAGAATTTTGGCTTTATTACAGGAATAACGGTTTTACTTGCTTTTTGTATGACTTTTTCATTCGCACCTTTTCTGTTAAGATATGTAAAGCCAAAAAATATCGACTCCCACTATTTCGACCGATATTTCAAGCACCTAACATCAAAACGCTTGGCTTACAGTATTTTATTGGTGGCCTTATTCGTGACCTCTCTGGCTTTCCTTCCGTCATTAAAATTCAATACAAATCTTGATTCCTTTATTCCAAGAAATACAAAATTGAGAACGGACCACCAAGAATTGATACATCAATATTACTCACAATTAAGAATTGATATAATGATTGAAAGGCAACCTGATCAATCCATACTGGAAGTACAAACAAAATTAATTGAGCTACATAAGAATATTGAGTCTCTGAATGATGTAGGTCGAGTCAGCTCTCTTAAAGACCAGATCGAATTCAAATCACAATATGGTTCATTATCCGGTTTCATTAAATTCCCTTCTGAAAACAACCCCTTTGTTTCCAATGATAAACGCTTCTTTCGCATAGACATTCGATTAAAAGATGCGAAGAACCTGATTGATGTTGAAAATAAGGTCCGAAAATTAGCACATAACAAAGGGCTCAAATGTATAACTTATAGCAACGGACTCCTCATCAATGAAACCAATTCAAATACTGCGGACTCCTTATTTAGATCACTATTAGTCTCTTTTATTTTCATCTTCGGACTGATTTTGACCATGACTCGGTCCCTACTTTTCACCTCGGCAGCTATTCTTGCCAACCTCATACCTTTATCCTCTTTAGTATTGATTTTTTGTCTATTCGAATTAGATCTAAATCTATTGACCTCTGTTACATCAATCGTTTGCCTTGGCTTAATCGTAGACGATACAATCCATGTCTTATATCGCAAAGTAATTCTTGGAGCACAATTGGAAGAAGTCAGCTTTGGCATCATAACAACAAGCCTAATCCTTTTCTTCGGATTTCTGGCACTTACCATGAGCAGCTTTGTTCCAAGTAGGGTATTTGGAGCAACAAGTGCATTGGTATATATTGTAACAGTAATTACTGACCTGACCCTTCTTCCCTATTTATTGGATAACATTCAGCGTATCAAGGAGAGAACATCAAATTAAAAGTGAAAACCTTTATCCATCACCTTTTCCATTCAAGCATACTTATATAACCCAAACATATAAATACAATACCACCCCAGATATAATATACAAGAGGGAGATCTAAAAGTCCAGAATAAGAGGAAAAAAAGCCCCAAATGAACATGGCAAAAGTCTTTACAAGAACACTCATCCACATGCCTAAATGAAGATAGGTTTCATATGCTGTGCATCTTTTCACATGGAATTTGAGCTCATCAATAAATTCATGACTTGTTCGGGTAATAAAAAAGGCAATGAAAAAGGGTAATGCTCCCATCGGAGACCAAAACATAGCTATTAATGCCATCTCCATGAACAAAGAAGCGATTAAAATATTTCTATGTGATTGTAATTCCTGATCATTTATATCGACATGAACAAGCTTTTCGTGTGTAACGGCATCCAAGGCCCATAGAATGGTGAACACCGTACCCGAACATAAAATAGACAAGGCCCAAAAAAGTGGCGTCGTATTCTCAAATAGATCCATACAGCTTTAAAAATAACAATATTAGAAATAGTAAAACACAAGTAAATAAATTCAATTGCTGTATCCACAAAGAGTTCTGAGAATCTTTTTGAATCATGATGAGATTTATAAAACGCCAGATAGTGGTAAGTCCAAATAAAAAACATCCTGCAATGTCGAGTTTAAAAAAAATAAACAAGCCTCCTGCGATAAGGTTAATCGCATGTAAAATGAAAATCGTTCTATTCGCTCCCAAAACGACAGGGAGACTATTTACACCTTCTTGGTCATCTGAACTTACATCAGGAATATCCCTTATAGTTCCTCCAATAAAAACTTGAATACACACAAAAATAAAAACAAGATAAACCCATTTATCAATGTTCGCATCGGCACCAATTAAGATTAGGCTTCCCCATACTAAACCAATCAAGATATTCTTCAAAACGAAAACATTCTTTAGTTTAAAACCCCGACCTCCAATCCGCAACTGAATAGAGTATAAAAAGCTTAAAAATGCACCACCTGTCAAAATTGAAATCTTATGCAGATCTAAATAAAAAATAGAAAGAGGAAGAACAATAAGAAATAATTGAATTACAACAATACGATGGGTTTTATAAGACAGGTAATGTCTGAGGTTTCCAGTTAGCTCATACTTTTGGCTTATACACTCATTAAACCTATACACAAGAAAAACACCTGACAGGTTCACCCAGATTAAAAGAAGGAGCTCAATCAGCCTTACAGAATTATTTAACAGAAACCCTGAAAATAATAAGGATAGGGCTGCAAGATAAAACCAACTTAAATTCTTAAACATGATTCTGAAGTTATGTATTCTTGGTTCTCATTTCGTATACCTACTCTGAATTGGTTCTTTTTTAATCGACACACCCAAAGACTCCAAAGCTAATATTGGGTCTGTACGAATAATATCTGAAGGACTGCGCACACCGGTATGGAATGGACCGTTTAAAAGCTCTGAGACCATCATTCCAACACATTGTGCCGTTATGTTGTACATATCTCTCATATGAAGTCTCCATGTATTATCTGACGATTCATTCGTGTTTATAAATATTTCACTTATATGTTCTCTGCATTCCTCCATGGTTGGTCCTGATTTTTTAATCTTTCTCAATCGGTCCAAGGTTGGGATTAACGCTTCCTCGGGTCTCAAAACTGGTGAAACGTACTTAACCTCTTCTTTATTAAGCAACAAATACGTCTTTGCAAGTTCTGCTCCATAGTTCCATTTTGAAAATGCTATTTCGGGCAAGGGATAGGGTATTGCCGAAAATTCACGCTCCGAGGCAATTGCCACATCATGTTGTTCTTTATTGAAATCAATAGTACTCCATTGAGCATTTTCAACATGTATCGGTATTCGGAATTTCGAAAGCTTCATAGTAATACGTGTCCCAGGAGAAGTTCTCTTTTGATTGAATCTGTAATACACTCTAAGTTGATTTATTGGCGATTCGCTATTTATCCTTTTGCACATCAGATCAGATATCAATGACTCAAAGGCTACGCCATGTAGGATTAGCGATCCCGAATCAATTGCCTTCTGTTCTAGTCGTTCCATTGAAGACCGAATAAATCCAAGTTCACCAGAAATATCAATGTAAATTTTCCCTTGCCCCGCAATTTCTTCAAGCAATTTTAAAGATTCTTCTGTAAAAGGACCTGCGCAATTTATAAATAGATCGTAACTAGCTACTATGGAGCGGACTTCTTCAATACGAATATCCACACACACATTTCTTTCAATATTAGCAAACTCCTCTTGCAAATTATTCAACTTATCTTGGTCCCTTCCCGCTATAGAAAAAACTAGATTTCGTTCCGCCAATTCCTTGCAAATAAGTTTTCCTGTATAGCCATATGCACCAATAACAATTATTCTCATTTGCTAAGAACTTACTTCTCTTCCATTTTAAACTTGATAATCTTACATAGTGAATGTACCGAAAAGAGCTTGACAAGTTCATGAACAGTGATGCCTTCCTTTAATTTCGATTCATCTATTTCAGTCATGTACTGTGCAACCGCCTCAATACCATCTTTTGTCAAAACACCCTCTATTTCGTAAGGCTTATCACCGAGTTCCATTTTTGCTCTTTGCTCAATGTCACTAATTTTTAGCTCCATTTCGTACAAGGTCTCCAATTCGAATAAAATATCCACCAAATCAATGGAGTCAACGCCCAATTCATCAAACAAGGTAGCTTCTAACTTTATTGTATCTGCAGGTGTGCCAATCGAGTCTTCGATGACTTTGCACACATCTTTAAAAATATCTTCTATTTCCATAATTAATATAAACCTCCATCTATCCCTATGCATTCCCCCGTCATATAACCAGATACAGCGTTTGATGCCAAAAATAATACTGTTTTCGAAATTTCTTTTGGAATACCTGGTCTACCCAATGCAGTATCAGACTTTATTACTTCCATTGAACGATTAAGAAGACCTTCACTCATTATAGTTTTAACTACTCCTGGCCTAACACAATTAACACGAATATTCTTTTTACCGACCTCCTGGGACAAAGCTCGAGTAAAGTTCTCTAAACCAGCTTTTGCACTTGCGTAGGCAACGACTCCTCTTCCTTTTTTAACCGATGACACAGAAGAAACATTAATGATATTGCCTCCTTTCTGCCTAAACATGTACCTTAAAACAGCATGACTAAGATACATCGGGCTCGTTAAATTCAATTCAACAATGGAATTGATCTGCTCTTTTTCTAATAGGGCAAATGGCCCTTCAATAGTAGATCCTGCACAATTAACTAGAATATCAATTTTTTGGTGTTTTCCAGCGATAATATTGACAGTCTTTTTTATGGAGTAATAATCCTTAAGGTCACAAAATTCATAGTTCAAGCCATCAAGATTAAGTCCTTGGTCTAACACAAACTTTTTCAAAGCTTCAAATTTGACCATATTTCGAATAAGACATACCACTAGGGCTCCCTCTTCCAAAAAATCTGCAACAATTTGACGACCAATTCCACCAGTACCACCAGTGATTAATACAACCTTATGATCTAGTTCGAGTTTCAATCCCGTTCATTTTTTAATATGAGTACTGTATTAATACCTCCGAAAGCAAAGTTATTAGAAATAGCGACATTTATAGGAGAAGAGTAATTTTCTTTAACAAGATTAAATGTATCATCACAAGGGGTATTAAGATTTAGGTTTTTCGGGATAATCTTATGCTTCATTAGTTCTAGCAAAACACATATCTCCTGAACTCCAGCGGCAGCAATAGCATGTCCATGCCTATCTTTGGTTGACGAGATTGGAATACGCTTCATTTGAGGCCCCAAAGCTCTTTCTAGTGATCTCAACTCCAATAAATCATTATGACGTGTTCCAGTACCGTGTGCGTTAATGTAATCAATATCCTCAACTCGAATCATAGAACTTGACACGGCCTGTTCTATAGCACGCACCATTGAATCTCCTTCAGGGTCAGGCGCGGTAATCTTATAAGCATCTAAAGTATTCCCATAACCCATCACTTCAGCAATAGGCTCCAGATCATTCTCTTTGACAAATTTCTCAGATGCCAAAATAACTATTCCGGCACATTCTCCTGACAAGGTTCCTCGCCGATTAGAATCAAAAGGTTTACAGCTTTTCCCTTCACCTGATTCAGGAATTACCCCAAGCTTACCAAATGAAATCATAGCCAGTGTATTTACAATTGAATCTGTACCTCCAGTGACAACGACTTCTGCTTCTCCTCTTTTGATATGGTCATAACCAAAAGCAATCGCTTGGGTAGATGATACACATGCTGTTAGGACGGTTTTCTGAAAAGCACCTGCGTCGAATTTATCAGCAAGATACATGGAATACAAATCATAGGGATTATTCATCAAATTCAATTTGGTCCCATTTTCGTTCAAGGACAAATAAAGCTCTACAATCGGGTTTTTGTCTTCATTCAAGAACGCTATGATTTCCTTCTCGAATAATTCAAAAGGAGCAACATCTGCTCCTATACCCAAGATTACACCAGTCTTTTCCGTCTTTAATTTATTTCTCAAGGATTCAGAACGTTCTTTCATTAATCCATAGCATGCCACTAGAAGCTCAAATTTCCTGTCGAAAGGACATACTTTTCTATAAATTTCGTCCTCTGAATCAAGCAAATAAGTAAGGTCCTCTTTTATTTCCGCTGCCCGAGTGAAAGGCAATCCGGCAACATTTACACGCTTAATTTCTGATTCTGCATCGCGATTTTTACGAATACTCTCGATGATACGATCCCTTCCAATACCAATAGGGCTTACAACTTCATAATCTACTATGTATATTTTTTCCTTCAACATTTAGCAATTCGAACATGAGATTCTCGCCCGTATAAATCTCGATCTATAATATCAACAAAGGGCATTCCTTCATTTAATAATTGGATTCCTTGTATGATTCCCATTACTAAGTTAGATGAACCCATATTACCATAATCATCAAAGAGAGAACGGCTATATTTAAAGTTATTTTCACAATACAGACGGTCAGATTCATTGGTTTCCTCGCAGAACGCTCCCGAGAATATAACGAATTCCGAATCCTCAGGCACCAATGAGGACCAATCTCTTCGGATTGTTTGATCCTTCAGGTTGGGGATTCGGGTTCCACTAGACATCATGCTAATTTTACATACAGAGGATCCCTTAGTGGATGACAAAATAATATTCCCAACAGCAGTACTTTCTTTCCAGCCCTTTTTGTAACCTACAACCGCAGAATTAGACAAAAACGAATAGCCCCCTCCTGAATTAGAGGCACAGACAATGGCTTGTTCATTCAAATCGCTCTTTATACTTCCAATGGCCTCTTTCAATGCATAATAGCCAGATAAGGAGGATGTTCCAAAAGTCGTGTTGTGATATTTTACTCCAGCGTATTGAGCAATAAAACTCATACTTGAGTTGGTCAATGTTTCTAATGCTAGCAAAGGAGGGCTTGCACGGTAAATTTTATACATTTTTTCTTCTTCACTTAAATCATCCGAAATGTTCTTGTATACAGAAATCTTGTTCATGTATTTTTCGGTATCTTCAATAAAAGAGCCATTTGCCACAAATAAAGCTGTCTTTTCCAGAACTTCGGGATCTTCTAGTCCTATTTTCTTAAGAAGTCTACGAATAGATACAACAGAAATCTTGATATCCCTTCGCATGATTTTTTCATCACTTCGATTCGGCGTGAATTCAGAATTAAACTCAGCATTTATAGTGCCATTGGTAAAGGAATGATCGAACTCATTGGAAAAACTATCTAACTCGAAATTGTTAGGAAAAACAGCATCGAATCCTGTAATGTATACATTCATTTTAT